>Ga0208334_100407_pt1 | contig 15728 bp, 10 predicted proteins | sample DeeseametaMP0900_FD_184201 | JGI IMG/M metagenome (GOLD analysis project Ga0208334, IMG submission 184201) | Marine microbial communities from the Deep Indian Ocean - MP0900 (SPAdes) | ecosystem: Environmental > Aquatic > Marine > Oceanic | place: East of Durban, South Africa, South Indian Ocean...
GAGTAATCGTTCAGGCTTAAGTACTGAACATTGGCAGAATAACTTATCTCTTCTTTACTGGTGTACCCACCAATGAACGCCCATGGGGTTATACCGCCCCCCGCGGTGCCCTCGAACCCGGTAATTCCCCCTGAGGCTATTAAGCGAGAACCGCTTTGTGCAAATACTAGCGGCGAAATAAAAAATAGGGATAACAGCAAACGCTTTATCATAAGGTAAACCTAATTTATTCATGGAGTTATTTGAATTATCGTAATTCAGCATAGCGGTTAGCCCTCCCCTTGTGAAGTTAATCACAAAAAGGTTTTAATAACGCATTCCACGGTATTGGTTTAGAAAGATAATCCTCCGATGACGATAAAGCAGCTTTAAGAGGTTTTCCGTTTGTACTTAAACTTATTTTCAAATTTACTTTGAAACTGATTCATTTTTTATAGGGCTTATCAGTGAAAATCTGAATCTATACCATACGCACAACTTTTAGATTATTCCCATTTATGTATTGAGGAGTTAGTTGTGTCTCACCCAATTATTGAAGATTTAAATAAGCGTTATACGGTTAAGAAGTACGATGCAAACAAACGTTGAAAATAATCTGTCCGCCCCCATCTCACCTGCTTGTCTAAAATCGTATTTTTAGTAAAACCAGCCTAAATATCGTGCGCGCTTTTATAAAACGCTATTGCCCTTCTTCATTTACGCCGCTTCTCGTCGCGTGGGTATTGTCGTATCTAATTGTTAGTACGGGTTTTCAGACACCTGATGTAGCGAATAATGCTGAAGTTACGTCGCAATCTCCGCTGGCTAAGTTTGTTCACAGCACGCAAAACTACTCTCTTAGGTTTAGCGCCACTAAGCTGACCGGTGATAAAGGCGATAAGGCCTTTGACGCAGAGCCGCACGGCTTAATATCGGCATCGCCAAACTTTGCCTTTTACAAAGCTTCATCCACCAAGGTGCCATCAGCAGGGCCTTTCTTTAACCGTAAAACGTGGGTAAAAGCGAGCCCGCGAGGCCCACCTTCCATCCTGAGTTAACCCCTTTACATGCGCTAACGTGAAAGCAAAGCTCCTTTGTTTCTCGTTATAGCGCCTTAAAACTTAATTACTCAGGATTTTAAAATGGCACGATTTTCATTTCGTGGCGTTGTGTATGTGCTCATCGTTATGCTCGGTTTACTGAGCGCTGCGCCCAACATATTGCCACAATCAGTTAAACAACAGTTACCCACGTGGTATACCACTAGCACACTTTCTTTAGGCTTAGATTTACAGGGCGGCTCGCATCTGCTCTTAGCCGCAGACACCAACGCGCTGTTTGCGAAGCAACTCAACAGTTTTTCCAGCGATGTACTTAGCGAATTACGTAGCCAAAACGTACGCTATACCAGAACACCTCACTCGCTTTCTTCTAAGGCGAGTAGTGAAGATAGTGCTGGACGCGTTGTATTTACCTTGCGCAGTGCAGATGATGCTAGAAAGGTCAAAGACATTGCCTATCAAATTTCCGCGCAACCGAACACAGCAAGTGCACTTGATGTTGCGATAAAGCAAAACACCGTCACCCTTACGCTTGATGAGTTGTACACCGAAGAGCTGGTTAAAGACACATTAAACCGAAGTGTAGAGGTAGTTCGAAAGCGTTTGAACGAAACAGGACTTACTGAGCCAAGTGTTACCTTACAGGGTAAAGACGCGATTTTAGTCCAGATGCCGGGCATGTCTGATCCTACCCAAGTTAAAAAACTATTGGGTACTACCGCACAAATGACCTTTCATTGGGCTGCAAACAGCCAGTCTGAGCAAGTAATGAATAAACAGGATGTCGCAGGCAATACCTATCAATTAGAGCAAAAGGTGGCGCTAGAGGGTGAGCATATCACTGATGCGGCAGGTGTCTTAAGTAGCGAAACCGGTCAGCCCGTAGTGACGTTTCGATTAGACAGTGCCGGTGCTAAGCAGTTTGCCACTATGACCCGTGACAATATTGGCCGTGTACTTGCTATCGTACTTGACGACAAAGTGGTGACCGCCCCGGTTATTAATAGCGTGATCCCAGGTGGCCGCGGTGAAATTACCGGTAATTTTACCTTGCCCGAGGCAGGTAATACCGCGCTAATGCTTCGCACTGGGGCGCTACCTGTGCCTCTTACCATTATAGAAGAACGTACGGTAGGACCTGATTTAGGCAGCGATGCTATTCAAACCGGTGTGCAAAGCGGCGTAGCTGGCGCTTTGTTAGTTTTAGCATTTATGGTGGCTATTTACGGCAGGTGGGGGGCTATTGCAAGCTTTGCTCTGTGTATCAACATGGTACTGGTGTTTGGCGCGTTAACCCTATTTGGCGCAACGCTGACGTTACCGGGCATTGCTGGTTTGATTCTGACTATGGGCATGGCGGTAGACGCGAATATCTTGATTAATGAACGTATTCGCGAAGAAAGTAAAAAAGGGCGTCCTGCAGCGCGTGCAATAGACGTGGGCTTTGATAAAGCATTCGCAACAATCGTCGATTCAAACTTCACTACGCTTATCGCAGTCAGCTTATTGTTTATGTTCGGTAGTGGGCCTATCAAAGGTTTTGCTATCACCATTGCCCTCGGTCTTGTGTCCTCTGTTTTTACTGCGGTTGCCTTAACTAAAGTGCTAATGCTAAAAGTGGTTAAGTCGAAGCACAGAAATACGCGAGACCGCACTCAGCAGCGCCTTTATTTGCGCTTCTCATCACCGCTACTGCGGTTGAGCGATAAGCTTAGCGGTATTGATTTTCTGGCTAAACGTAAAATCGCATTAGCTATTTCGGTAGTGCTAACAGTGCTCTCAATCGGATTATTTGCCAAACCAGGTTTACATTATGGCGTCGATTTTACCGGTGGCACCATGATTGAGCTGACTGCGCCAGCGCTCTCGACTGACGAGTTACGAAATGTCATTGAAAGTAATGGTTTTGATCAGGTAGCCATTCAAGAGTATGGCAATGAGCATCACTATTTGTTGCGAGCACCTGTTCTCGACAGCAATGGCGAGCTTGAAAATAGCAATGCAAAGCAGACTGACGCGCTGAAACGTGCGATTTCACAGGCTGACGACACGGTAAGCTTTGATAAAATTGATATGGTTGGTCCCAAAGTTAGCGGAGGTTTCGCGGAGCTATCTATTCTTGCGCTGCTTATCGCCGGTGGTGGCATGTTGGTGTACCTGTGGGCGCGTTTTGAAGCGCATTTCGCGACAGCAGCATTACTTACTGTGTTACTCGATTTAACCAAAACCGTAGGCTTTTTCGCGTTAACCGGTATCGAGTTTAACTTAACCGCTGTCGCGGCGTTATTAGCGCTTATTGGTTATTCGATAAACGATAAAGTGGTGGTGCTTGATCGCATCCGTGAACTATTACGTTTAGACCCAGCTAAACCTTTAGCGAACACTATCAATGAAGCGGTGAACAGCACATTAAGTCGAACGGTATTTACGTCCGTTACCACGCTATTAGCGCTGCTCCCAATGGCTATATTTGGTGGTGACGCAGTAGAAAGTTTTGCAGTGCCTATGGTCTTTGCTGTCGTAGTTGGCACGTCTTCAACTTTGTTTATTACCTCTACATTACTGTATCTATTGGGAAGTAGAAGAGAGAGGCAAGGAAAAGCACAGTTAAAGCCCACTGCAGAAGAAATTAAGGCGTCGTTGTCGCATATTCCTTAAGCGACACACGCTCTTTAATTCATCCCCGTACCGCGTTTTTGGTGCCTCAATACATTTGCGTAGAAACGCGGTAAGGTAACAGTATTAACAGGAACCTTTGATGTGTACCTACTTAGTTTGTGAGTATGTATATTGACATTAAAGGCAATAAGGAACGCATAATGTTTGCAGTTGATCACATTATTTTACTTAGTGCAGTGCTGGCCATTCTAGGCGTGCTGGCCAGTAAATTGTCTCCGCGCTTTGGTGTACCTGTTTTGGTGTTATTCCTTGGTGTAGGTATGCTGGCTGGTGAAGATGGGATTGGGCGTATCTTCTTTGATAATGCCGATGCTGCGCACGCTATAGGTACGTTCGCGCTTATTCTTATCCTTTTTGACGGCGGCCTGCAAACCTCAAAAAGATCGATTGTTCAGGCGTGGAAACCGGCTGCGCTACTGGCAACTTTTGGTGTTATCGGTACCGCTACATTAACCGGTCTGTCCGCTATGATTATACTCGATTTACCGTTATACAAAGGCTTGTTGCTGGGGGCTATTGTAGGCTCTACCGATGCCGCCGCCGTATTTTCAGTATTGCGAAATGCAGGTATTCGCATACCGACTAAAATAAAATCTACCTTAGAATTAGAAAGTGCCTCAAACGATCCCATGGCTATCTTTCTTACCATAGGTCTTATTACCCTCATTCAAGATAGCACCACCAACCCTCTGGATTTGGCCTCTTTATTTGCCAGTCAAATGGGGGTGGGTGCTTTCGTGGGTATTGCTATCGGCGGTATTGCCGTGTGGCTCTTTAGACGAGTTACACTCATGGCGATAGGGTTGTACCCGGTGTTTGTGATGCTGTTTGGTGTGTTGTCTTTTGGCCTAGCTGCAAACCTAAACGGAAGTGGCTTCCTCGCCACGTTCATTACGGGAGTTATTGTGGGCAACAGCCGCTTTGCCTATCAGCGCAATACCTTTGTGTTTCTCGACGGGCTGGCCTGGCTAGGCCAAATTGCTATGTTTGTTATCTTAGGTCTTCTGGTTACCCCAACAGAGCTGTTTGTTAGTTGGAAAGAAGGTTTATTGATTGCCTGTGTGCTGATATTTATAGCGCGCCCGCTGGTGGTAATGCCCATTTTGTTGCTTTCTAAGTTCTCGTTTAAAGCGTCTCTGCTTATTTCGTGGGTGGGGTTACGCGGCTCAGTGCCCATTATTTTGGCTATATTCCCGCTTATATTCGGCATGCCTTACGCCGAGCTTATATTCAACGTGGTATTTTTCATCGTGCTAATTTCGGCCTTGTTGCAAGGTTCTACGCTCCCTTATGCGGCGCGCAAGTTAGGCTTAGTGCTAGATGATAACGTTAAAGCGTCGAGTACCCTAGAAATTGTCAAAGTCGCCAAGAGCAAGCGGGAACTTATCGAAATTGAAGTATCAAAGCTTTCGCCAGCGCTTGATAAAACTATTAGTGAGTTAGCGTTACCCGATAATACGGTTGTGGCGATGATTGCCCGTGGAGAAGACACCCTTATCCCTAAAGGAAGCACGAAAATAGAGAGAGGCGATCAAATTTTTATCATCACAAAACTGCTCGATAAAAACGCCGTTGAGCAGTGCTTTTACAGCGAGTAGGAATAGGGTGCTATTGTAGTGCACTTCATGTAGAATGCGCCGCGGAGTTGGCCAGGCAATCGCCGCTTTCGTAAGAAAGGGGAGGAAAGTCCGGGCTCCAAAGGGCAGGGTGCCAGATAACGTCTGGGCGGCGTGAGCCGACGACAAGTGCAGCAGAGAGAAGACCGCCTAAGCATGTTTACATGCCGGTAAGGGTGAAAGGGTGCGGTAAGAGCGCACCGCACCTCTGGTAACAGAGTGTGGCAAGGTAAACTCCACCCGGAGCAAGACCAAATAGGATCCCTCAACGTGTGGCCCGCATGGGGATCGGGTAGGTTGCTTGAATCAGTGAGCGATTGCTGATCTAGAGGAATGGTTGCCCACGACAGAACCCGGCTTACGGCCAACTCCACTCTTTTCCAAGATAGCGTTTATTGACGCTTTTGTTATTTAGCTTTCAGGTGAGCGCTTTACCTGAAGGCGCATACCTCCAGGCAAAGCGTTTATTCATCCGTAACTAGAAGAAATAACGGAAGGTTGCGCCTACAGTGCGAGGCTGGTTAGTGGTAAAGCCAAGGCGTGCACGACCACCACGTTCTCTATCAAACGACAACAGTGCGTTCTCGTCGAACAGGTTGTTAGCGTAGACTAAGATTTCATAATCATCGTACGTTAAGCCAAAGCTCATATTCAGCGTGCCGTAGTCGTCTAACAACAAATCTAATTCCGTTGTTTCGGTACCTGTAGCTCCGCCAAAGGCAAGCCCTGATGTGAAAGTGCCCGCGCCCGCAACTTGGTCGCTTGGTTGGGTTATACGATCGCCCACATATTGATACGAACCTTGGAAATAGGTCGCATTTGATGAGAATAAAGGCTGCGCTAAATCGTAAGTAAACGCGATAGCAAAGCTTTCTTCAGGTACTGACGCTAAACGATTCCCTTTTTCTACACCACCAAGTACCGCACCGTCGCCATCAACCACCGTTGAGTCGAACTCAGCTTCGATGATGCTACCGGTTAACGAGAAGAATAGTTGGTCGGTAAACTGACGGGTAAGTTCAAATTCAATACCTTGGGTGTGGGCTTCAGGTACGTTAAACGAGACCCGTGAAGAACAAGATCCCGCATCTAACGTAACTTGAAGATCTTCGATATCGTTATAGAAAGCCGAGATATTAGCCGTCCATCCACGACCTGATGATTTCATACCAATCTCATAGTTAGTAAGCTTTTCATCGTCATAGTCTTGGAATGAACCAAAGATGGCTTCATCTTGGTCGGTACACAAGCTGCGGTTTAGCGGGTCATTAACGCCGCCAAGTCTAAAGCCCTGTGAAACCTGAGCATTAAAGTTTACGTTGTCGTTCAGACTGTACTGGCCAATTACGCGAGACGTAAAGCCGTCTGATTCTGTTGCGTCGGTTTGGTTATCGCCATTAGCAAACAAACCGCCAGAGATAAATTGTCGCTCTTCTTCGTAATCGTAAAAACGCGAGCCAACGGTCATTTTGAAGTCATCATTAACCTGATAATTTACTTCACCAAATACCGCCAGCTGTTTTAAGTCGTAAGGTAGGTAAGCGTTGTATGGCGAATTTGCTTCAAAGCCGTTTGCTACAGCCGCCGAAGTACCTTCGCCTAACGTTGCATCAGTGAACGCGTCGTACCCAGGGGTTGGAAGTGATTGATCGTACACGCGCTCGGTAGACGAGTAAAATGCACCAACAAGCCAGTCTAGCGCACCATCATCGTTAGACGCAGCGCGAAGCTCAAAGGTGTCCTGTTCTACTTCTGTTCTATCCAATAAGTTCGATGGCAATAATACCGCTTCATCTGGAAAGCCTAGGTCGATACTAACCGAGCCTGATAGGGCGCTGGCGTCGCGACTAACCAGGATATCGCGGTCGGTGTAGCTGTAAACAAAGGTGAAATCGGCAATATCAGCTTGATATTCAGCGGTTACGTCAGCAATAAAGGTGTCATCGGAGAAGCCTTCATCGAGCAATAAATACTGCTCACGCTCATCAAATTCGACAGCGGGTCGTGAGGTGGTATAAGGGTTACCAAATAGGTTATACACTTCTTGACGGTTAAATCCGTTCATTTCCAATTCTTGGAAAATAAGTCGTGGAGTAATGGTTAATTTATCATTTGGCGCTATCACGAAGGCAACGCGACCGCCGGTTCTATCGCCGTCATTAACGTCTTCTTTAAACGCGCCATTTTCGCCATAAGCATCAATAAAACCCGCGTAGTCTGTGCGATACACTACAGCGCGCATAGCGATGGTATCTGAGATGGGTAGGTTAACCATCCCTTTCACGTGTCCGCCTACGCCGCCATCGGTCACTGTATTTAAGTTTGCTTCAAATTTACCTTCAAAGGTGTCTAATTCAGGCTGGTTGGTAATGTATCGAAGGGTACCGCCAATAGAACCCGAGCCAAACAATGTGCCTTGTGGGCCGCGCAGCGTTTCAATACGGTTAAGATCAAAAAGATCGAGATCTGGGGTAAACAGAGATAGCGAGATCACGCTTTCATCTAGATACACGCCTACCTGTTCTTTAACGCCGGGCTGGTCGCGAACGATTTGCCCTGCCGATACACCACGCATAGACACTTGACTCTGACCCGGTCCAAGGTTTTGAATGGATACGCTTGCTACGTTTCTTGCTACATCTTCAAGATTTCCAGCACCACTGCGCTCGAAGTCACGCTGTGTTTGAGCGTTGATGGAAAACGGAATGTCTTCAATGGATTCTGCACGCTTCGTTGCTGTAACAATAATTTGCTCGAAGTCGTCATCGTCTGCTTGCTGTGTGTCCTGAGCTATTGCGCCAGAGCTAAGTAAACTCATTACCGCAATGCTTAACGTGCTTCGTCGAAACGACGAATTTTCTAGTTTAAACATAAGTCCATCCAGATTGGTTGTTTCTATTTTGTTATTAGGCAAGGGCGTAATGTGGCAAAAAAGCGGGGGATTTTCCATAGATACTAGAATAAATATTTCAACTTTAGTGGAATATCTTGAGGTGTATTTTAATTGTAATTGCAATGTTAATTTTGGTGTGGGTTGGGCACAGTAGTGAACTTGCGTCTAAAAGGTCAAAAAAAGCGTCTATCAAGCTAAATACAACGGAAACAATCCACGTATGATCATTTTTAAGTAAGTTGTCACGCTAAATAGACTTGGCGTAGCGATGAATAGAACTTTGCACTCGCTTGGCTATTACACAGTTAGTAAGCAGGGCTATAAAGCAAGTGGTATCTATCAGGAATATCTGTCAGGAGCATCAGAAGTGGAGAAAGTTTCAAGCGTGGACGACGGGTTAAAGGGCGTTATTGCTATCGTTATCGCCAGTTTTTTATGGGGGACAACCGGAACTGCGGCGCAATTCGCCCCCGAGATAAGCCCCCTCGCTATTGGTGCGTTTGCTATGGGAGTAGGGGGCATTTTGTTGTGTGTGAGTGCCCACAGGGCCTTGGTTCGCGATGCACATATTCTATTTTCTAGGCCTTGGGTGCTGTTGTTTGGAAGCGTATGCGTGGCTGTATATCCGCTTGCGTTTTATAGCGCGATGCGATTATCTGGCGTTGCTATAGGTACCGTAGTCTCAATTGCCAGTGCGCCGCTATTTGCTGCTGTTATGGAACGCGTTATTAGCAAAAAGCCGGTATCTTTTAAGTGGGTTGTTAGCTTCGTGATAGGCGCCATCGGTATTGCACTATTAGCGGCAGGGAAGTCTACTGAAACCCTCGGGCTGTTAGAAGCACAGCGTCATCAAACATTAGGCGTTGTATTAGGCCTAGTTGCAGGTTTAACCTATGCAGGCTACTCGTGGGCTGCTAAGCAGTTAATTGAGACAGGCGCAAATTCGACTTCCTCAATGGCCGGGCTTTTCGGGTGCGCTGCATTGGTATTATTACCGTCGCTTTATTTTACCGGCCAGAATGTGTTTGAAAGTACTATCAACACGAGCGTTTCGCTATATATGGCTGTGGTGCCTATGTTTTTAGGGTACCTTCTTTTCGGGTATGGTCTGCGTACCACACAAGCAAGTAAGGCCACCCTTATTACCCTCATTGAGCCTCTTGTTGCAACGCTATTTACCATATTTCTTATTGGCGAAGCGTTCAAGCCGGTAGGGTGGGTTGGCATGGGGCTAGTTTGCCTCTGTTTACTTATTCAAACCGTGAAACTTCCGGTCTTTTTACAACTTTCAAGTCGAAAGGCCATTACCTAAAGGTTTGTCATATTCTATTTTTAATCCCGCCCTATCCATAATAAGCGGCAGGTTTTCAACTAAAATGCCTGCTCGATTTTCGTTAATAGCATTTTCATAGGGGGTGGAGCTGCCAGAAGTACCTATATTATAACGCAGTACTTCTTCCGCTAAGGCGAAATTGCAATACATCATGGCAGCCACGAACAAGCGCAATGAACAAATCTGTTTGAGGGAAGTTGGCACACTTGCAAAGGCATTTAACGGCCTAAATTTATTACCACGGCACTAATGTACGGCGTTCGCTTCTTGGTCTTTCTCAATACTTGCCCAAAGTTCCACTTTGTCGGTAAGGTCTTCGGCGTCAAAAGGCTTACTTAAATAATCGTCCATCCCAGCGCTTACGCAGCGCTCTTTATCACCTTTCATGGCATTAGCCGTAAGGGCTATGATGGGGACATTCAAATATCGAGAGCCGGCTTCGCCATTTCTAATGCGCTTGGTGGCTTCAAACCCATCCATTTCGGGCATTTGGCAATCCATCAAGATAACGTCGAAGGTAACCTTCATTTTGTTCAAAGCTTGCAGGGCCTCAACACCCGACTTTGCACTTAACGTGGTGTGATTGCTAAGGTGCTGCTTTGCAATTACCTGGTTAATATCATTGTCTTCTACAATGAGCACTTTACGCTTCTTGCCTTTCACGGTTTTCGACGCGTTGTTGTAATGTATCGGTTTTATCAGGCTTTCATCGGCCTCTTCTAATTGAATAGTGAACGAGAAAGTGCTGCCGTTACCTTTAACACTTTCAAGTTTGATGTCGCCGCCCATAAGCCCGCACAGCTGTTTACTTATAGAAAGGCCAAGGCCGGTTCCACCAAACTTGCGAGTAGTAGAAAGGTCTTCTTGCGTAAATACATCGAAGATAGTGCTCTGCTTATCTTGCGCTATTCCGATACCTGTATCTTTTACGCTGCATAATAAACGAAGGGTATTGTCGGGGTTTTTCTCGATACAGGTAGTTACTTCAATGTAGCCTGTATCGGTGAATTTGACGGCGTTACCTAATAAGTTTGAAAGAATTTGTCTAAATCGAACATCATCACCTTGAACGACATGGTAGCCTTGTAAGTCAAAGTGGAAGTGTAGTTCTAGCCCTTTTTCTTGGCAGAGTATGGCGTACTGGCTTTGTAAATTTTCCAGAGACTCCAAGATATCAAACGGGCTCTCTTCTATTTGAAGCTGACCGGCTTCAATTTTAGAGAAGTCCAAAATATCGTTTACGATGTGCAACAATCCCTGAATACTAAATTTAGCCAAAGACAAGTAATGTTTTTGTTCCCCGGTAAGTTCTGAGCCCCCTAACAGTTGTAGTACGCCAGAAATGCCGTGGATAGGTGTACGGATTTCATGGCTCATACTTGCCAAAAAGCTAGACTTGAGGCGCGCAGACTCTTCCGCTTTCTCTCTTGCTTCCTGAAGGTATTGTTCGGTTTGACGCTGCTGGGTTACATCTTGCTGAAACCCGATGTAGTGAGTTATTTCACCGTTAGTTTTAACGGGAGTCAGGTTTAGGCGATTAAAGAACTTGGTGCCGTCTTTTTTATAGTTCAATAACGTGGTTTCTATGGGCTCTCGGGTAGCGATAGCTTTGCGAATGCAGTCAATGGTCTTTTCTTTGGTTTCCTCTCCCTGCATAGAACGGCAATTATGCCCGATGATTTCTTCGCGGGTATAGCCAGTTAGCTCTTCAAATGCACTATTTGCATAGATAATAGGCTGACCAACGCGTTTGATATCAGAAATGATAATGGATACGGTGGCTTCATCCATCGCGTGGGTAAGCACTTTTACGTGGCTTTCTAACGAACGCTGCTCGGTTTCATCACTACCTACAAAAATATCGCCGCGAATGTTGCCATTCGCATCAGCAAGAGAGGTTTTTGTCCAACGAACAAACCGCTCTTGTCCTGTGCTAACCGAAAAGTGTTTTAGTTCATTGCTTTGAGTCGCCCCCAACTTTTGCATGATAAATTTAAGGATACCTTGCTTTTCGCCATATTGGTCATCGCAAAAATCATCAAACCGTTTGTTCGAAAGCAAGACTTCTTGATTTTGATCGACAACAACTAACATGTCGCCCATTGACTCAAGAACGTTAGAAAATTGTTCATTTGAAAGAGAGACTTCGGTGAGGTCCCAAATTAGCTTGTCAAACGCTTTACGAATGTCGGATAGCTCTTGCGCTTCAAGCTGTTGGTCATCGCGCAAAGGTGCATTGCTATTGCTGTTAAGGCTGTTTTTGATATCTTCGTAAAGCTTAGAGAGCGTCCGTTCTGCTAATGTACCTGTCATGCTAACCATGTGCAGAATAATAAATATGAAGCCTGCAATCATGGCTAACAAAACAATGCCAGTCCACGCCATTTCCCGGTACGCTGTTATTGTGGGCTTAACGCTGTATAGCGTTAGATTTTTCCAGTTTGCCTGCGTTATAGCGTACCCGCTATTGTTGAAATTAGAAAAATTTGAGCCGGGTGCAATGAGGGCTGGTTCGCTGCTAAACAGCACATGGCCAGTTGAATCTGTGACAAGCTGATTTGTTAAACGAGGGTAAGGCGCTAATAATGATTGTAAGCTATCAACGTACATGACCAGTGCACCTTCGGCAACCCCTTTGAGTAGCACTGGAACACTAATAAGTACACCATACTGTGATACAGAAGAGAACGTATTCGATGAGCCTAACGTCTGTTGTCGCCATGCACTGCTTAACGATTCAGGAATAGTTGCATTCCAGTTTTTATCGATGACTCGGTTTCCCGCAAAATCAAATAGTGCAAACTCTACGCTTTTCGCCTGCGTTAAATTTAACGAGCGAAAGAACATTGGCAGATAACTATCACGGCGCTCTATATCGACAAGCGCGTTGATAATGATGTCGTTTGCAGCAAGGTCAGCAAGTTGTCGAGTGGTATCACTAACAATGTAGTTAATGTCCTGCTCTAATCCACTTATCGACTGACGCTGAAGTTCATCTGTTTGCTTAATGATAAAGTGAAAAGAAAGCCCAAATAGCATTATAGACAGCACTGCTATTAACAATGCTAGTCGAGGTATCATGCTTGAAAGTAGTAAAGAGCGTAACCTTGTTGGCTTGTGTTGCATTATTTTTGGCCTATTGTTACCAAGTGGCCTTTATCATTATACTTCGTCATAAAATAATCCTTTGACCAAAGTGCATCATGCCTTTCTTTTGTAAATGGGGCGTCATAGTGCTTAACGGCGCCTGAAACGTCCTGCAAAGATTCAAGGGCACTGCGCAATTTATCAATTTCTATACTACCAGCTTTATCGGCAGCCGCAGCGATCAAATGAATTAAATCATAAGCATGAGCTAGCCCTGTAACACCGCCAATAGCCTGACTATCTACCAAGCCATATTTATTGTGGTAGGCTTCTAACAGTTGTTTCGATTGGCTATTTTTTTGATGGCTGAAGTGAAAAGTTTGGAGCACAGAGATATCATACATGCCTATCGGGTTAGCTAGCGCTGACGCAAATTGTCCAGAGGCGATACCCCAATGTGAAATTATGGGGAGTTTGGTTAACTCTTGCTTTGCTATTTCATCCAGAGCTACAACCCCTTCAGGAACATTCGTCACTAAAATTATGCCCTCAGCCTTGTTGTTTCTAATGGCAGAAATATCTTCAGAAAAATCCTTTTGTTGCCAGTTAATCCAGTGGGTTGACGTGAACGCAATGCCTTTTTCACTTGCGGCTTTGGTGAGCGACGCGAGATTAGAACGACCCCAGCCAGTGCGCTCTAAGACAAGGGCTACGTTAGAGAGGCCAATGTTTTTAACATAGTCAATGAGCACCCTTGCGGCTTCTGCATCGCGAACCGATACGCGAAATACATTGTTGGGTGTTTTATCATTATCGACAATAGGTGTGCCCGCCGCCCATGGTACTAGCATTAATATGTTTTTTTCGTGTATGACTTCTATTTCAGCAAGAACAACAGGTGTGTGAACACCCCCTACCACGGCAAGTAAGTGTGGCATTTCAGAAAACTGGTTAATATTAAATACACCACGCGCAGGGTTACCTCGGTGATCTTTAGAAATTACCTTTAGTTTACGACCAAGAATTCCACCTGCTGCATTAATTTCATCAACGGCTAATTCAACGCCTCGTGATATAGCTACGCCCCCTTCAATGGCTACGGCAGACAAGTCCGCATCAATGCCTATAATCAAAGGCTCGGTGGTGCTATTGGCTCGAGGCGTTATGAAAAACAACAGAGCGCTTATGACGACTGATATGAGAAGCTTTACACGCATGAATAAGATACCTAAGAGTTCACTATAAAAGTGTATAGCAATGCGTGAACATTTTTCTCTTTAACGCATTATTCTTTAGTATAACTTAGGGGAGGTTATCTACAGTTTTAAATAGTGCGCATTCAGTATTACGCTCAGTGACAGGAAGCAATGTGGCATGATTCTACTATTAGTCGTACAGGAATAATGTTGGCTGTATGTTTAGTGTACTGGTGTTGGTAGGCGTTCAGCAGTTTCAATACCCTAAAGTGTTTAAGGCCAACGTACTGAATATTGTTTGCCTGTGTTGCAAGCAGTGATAAATAGCGGTTTGGAGTATGAGTGCGAAATATAAGCCTGCCTACAATAATAGATGTTGAAGCAAGTGGATTTGGGGCAGCGAGTTACCCTATTGAAATAGGCATCGTGCGCTATGATGGTGCAAAGTGGTGTAAATTGCTAAGGCCCTATGCTTCTTGGGTCCATTGGGACAAAAGCGCTGAATCGCTCCACGGTATTTCGCAACAGATGCTGGAATCGAGAGGCGAGGAGCCTTATACCGTGTGTATGGAGCTAAATAATTTCTTAGGTAATACCATTGCTTACAGCGATGGGTGGGTAGTAGATAACCCGTGGCTCATTAAGCTATATGCTGCTGCTCAAGTAGAAATGTCTTTCACATGTCGAGCGTTAGAGTATATTTTGACTGAAGCGCAAATGGATAAGTGGCATGAAGTAAAGGATCGCCTGAGCGCAAACGTTGACGTTAAACGCCACAGAGCCAGCTCAGATGCAATGATTATTCAGCAAACCTACGCGAAAACCCTTGAACTCACTAAAACCTAGGTTTTGCTTTTAAGCGAGCAGCTGTCACAAGTTACTTTTTAAAACAGGTAGTTTACGCCAAGCGATAACGCCATGTTTTCTTCTTCCCCAACCATCCTATGTTCAATTTCAACAGCCATGTTTAAACCCTCACGTCCACCAAGTAACCAACCTAAGCGGGTAAAGGTTCCCTCGTCGTGTGGCAAGTATAGCCACTCTGCATAATGTTGAAACGCCGTATTATTGGTTTTGTACGTCGCATAAACCTTTTGCGGAACCCAAGTATCAAAACGCCGACTGGCACTTATCATCCCTTGTGAACCTGCAGGGTAAGCAAAACTGCTGTCGTAATGATGGGTTTCGGTAATTGACTGTACGCGATACATGCTATTTAGCTGCCATCGAGCCAGTTTTTTGCTTTTAAATTGAATAGGGCTGAAATGCGTGTCATTTGTCCCTGCAAAAGCCTGTGTTGTCATCATGGCTGCAGTAATACAGAGAGCGAGAAAAATACTGGTAACTACATTCATGGATGAGCCCAAGTGTTGCCACTGCTTGTATAGCGTTTAGATTACAAGGGGTGAGTAGCAAATAACGAAGCGAACATTATTTAATCATAGCGTTAAATAATAAATGTTGAAAATAGAATCGTTAACTTTTTCTTCTCGCACGCTAGCATTAGATCGAAGAAAAACAAAAACGCCGCTCGGTACGACGATAATGAAAACGTCAACCGAGCGGCGTCTTGCACTATGTGCTTATTGCCTACTGAATTAAAGTGAGGCTTTTAGCGCTTGCGCTTTGTCTGTTGCTTCCCATGGGAACTCGTCACGACCAAAGTGACCATATGCGGCCGTTGGGCGATAAATAGGACGCTCAAGGTCAAGCATTTGAATAAGGCCGTAAGGGCGTAGGTCGAAGTGTTCACGCACAAGCGCTACTAACGTTTTCTCATCAACAACGCCCGTTCCAAAGGTATCAATGCTAATAGACGTAGGCTCTGCAACACCAATAGCGTAAGACACTTGAATTTCACAACGCTTTGCAAGACCTGCCGCA
>Ga0208334_100413_pt1 | contig 15356 bp, 19 predicted proteins | sample DeeseametaMP0900_FD_184201 | JGI IMG/M metagenome (GOLD analysis project Ga0208334, IMG submission 184201) | Marine microbial communities from the Deep Indian Ocean - MP0900 (SPAdes) | ecosystem: Environmental > Aquatic > Marine > Oceanic | place: East of Durban, South Africa, South Indian Ocean...
AGGAATACGGGCATCAAGTACCTCAATGATCACATCCATCTGTGGCATGATTTCTTTAATTTCGTTTCGGGCTTTGTTCATGTGACCCGGGAACCACTGTATTCCTGCTCTACTCATTTGATTTATAAACCTTTTAATTCATACACAAACCCCAAGGGGTACTGTATGGGGTACTGAGTGAATAATTTCAATTTATCACCTCTACTAATGACTCTAAGTTTACAGTATTTAGTGCTCATATTGCAGAACTTTATAAAAAAACCATAAAAAAGATCATACATGATAAATATTTTGATTGACTGAGGCGAAAGATATAAATATCATAAAAAAAATCATAAATGATAATATCAATGAGTAAAGCGATGAATAACAATTTAATAGACTTTTCGGTTTCTAAGTCTACTTATGAAAGACTAGAAAAACATGCTGTAGGCTTTAATGACACTGCTGACAGAGCTATTAATCGTCTTCTCGATTTAGTAGAAAGCTCAAAAGAAAATACGACTGAGTTAAAGCCAGAGCTAACATTTACTGAGCAAATCGACGGTGGTTATCGTGGGTTAGATGCTGATGAATTTAAATCTAAACTAGTTAAAGTACAGAAAGCTGAAATCGTTATTCATTATGCGGACGGTTCGCATAAAGTTAAAATCTGGACAGCCAACAAATTTAACCGCGAATCTAAACTATTAGCAAATATATGGTCAGGCCCTCTAAGGGACTGGAAAAAGAAAGGCATAGTTAGGGCTGAGTTAGAAATTTATAACGACAAGTTCATTAAAGAGCTCGGACACAGCGTAACTCTAGTAAGAAAGGTATCAAAGCTCTTGAATATACCAACAAGATTGCTAATACAAAGCAACGTTGAAATTGAGATCAACCATGACCCTATCCCTCACCTGAAAATAAATTTTCTTGAGGGAACTCCTAAATATGCGAGCTCTCTCGGCTTAAACGTTGAGGATAACTGCTACTACCTCACAGAAAAAGATTTAGGGCTTACTCTTTAGCTAACAGACATAAAAGCAGGTGCATTTGCACCTGCTTAGTATATTTTATAGGTACTTTTTGATGTTATATAAACAGGAATTTGGTCAAGATTTTGACCTAGGTTTTGACTTAGAAAGCCATCCTTATCTAATAGATAAAAGCTGGCACAATGATCTTTGCCCAAGCTTCTATTTCAATGTAGGTGAACAGTATTATGTACTTTGGGTTGATTATGCTGATGAAGAGCAAAGAGAAGAAGATACACCACGGTATATGATTACAAAGGGAGTAAATGAAGGGACTGAGGACAAACCAGAGGTTTATTGTGAGGCAAATAGTGAAGAGATTGGCAGCTGTGAAAACTATGAAGATTTAAAACTGTTCTTACGTAGTTTTATTTAACCATAAATCTAAAAGTTTTTTATATGATTAAGCCTAAAGTTGATCTGTTAAGTGCGATTTTTAATTTAATCAAATCCGACAATCGCATATGTGCCAATCGCGGACAGTGAATGTACACCGAAAAGACGCAAAGTGGTTGGATAAAATAACTTCCAAAGAATGTAAGCCAAGCTTTTGGAGCCCTAAGTAGTATCATTTATTAGGCATTGTTTCCCCCAAAAACTCCGCTACTAAATCCCAACGGTCTTCGTAACTTGCAAGGTCAGGAATTGTGTTTAAATTTACTTTACCCCAATCAGCACTTCTCGGAGCACTTTGAATTACACTAACAGGAAAAATATAATATTTAGGCGGTAATATTTCCTTTTTACCACACTTAGAACCACGGTTTAGAAGAACTACAACAACAAAGTCACAATCAAAATTTTTAATTGGAAAACCATTGGCTCCAGTGCGCCAACGACTTTTAACTTGCACCATTGCTGATTTATTAGATTCAGGGTTTGTTGCAACTAAATCATAACCTGGCATATTCGTGTATGTTTTGTATGTCGCAATTTTATGCAAAAGCAACTGACCTAGAACTAAAAATTCAGCTCCCTCAGCTTCTAAACGAGTGTCTAGTCTTGGCATGATTCTCCTAAATGCCTAACGCCAAGCGTTTAGCATACGCTCTTGATCTAATAGTCATGGACTATAACCTAAACCGCCTTAGAAATTCTATGATAGCCCCAGATAAAAGTGCTGCAGAAATATCTTCAGTTACAATAAAAACAAGCGAATCAATGACAATGTTAAATACAGCCCAAATAGTGTTGTAGCATATTTTTAGCTCTGAAATCTTAGCAATTTCATCGGAGTTTGCAGAATATCCAACAAGCTTCCCTTCAAAATGCTTATCCGATAGGATTTTATAGTATTTGAAATACTTAACGTCTATTAACCTAACTATTAATTTTTTTATGATTTTGTTTATAAAGGGTGCAGGGATAAAATACTCAAAATCTTTTTTCCACCCTTTCGTAGACCCATGAAAAGACGAAACGGAACTTATTATATCAAGTACTTGATCACCCACGTAGAGCTCGATAGCCGTAAGCTTAAACCATTCTAACAGCGAAACATCTTCCATCCCTTTCTTATGTAGAATGGTCAATAAAATTGACTCTCTCAACTCTGCACCTTTCATAAAATGTAGTTCCCACAACCTATTAACAAGTAATAATAGTTGCTTGTAATTAGCGATAAAGGATAAGAAACAATCGATTTTTATCCTTGTTCAACCGCTTGTTAAGTATCAATTTCGTAACCATTCAACAAGATCTAAAAGGCTTTGAGGGTCACTGCATGTATGAGACAAACCATTTGTCATCACATCGCTCTTAAACTGTGCCCACGCACTTTCTGTTTTATTCGGAGTGCCGATATGAGCCTCAATTGCGCCTTTTTTCCATACCCATATATTTTGAGCTTTCATTTTTGTATGTAATGACTCAATTAATGGGATTGCGGCTTGAACATTAGCTAAGACTTCAAAGGCTCCCGCAGCAGTAATGGTATTACTATTTTTGGGTAAACCATTACCATTAAGAGTAACTCCATGAGATTGAACTAAATTTTGAAGTAGTGCTTTTAAGCTCAACAAATCTTGGTCTGTAGATAACAAAAAACCGTCTCTAACTGCACCAGTAAAACAATAATCTAAATCACAAATTGCTTTTGATGGCAAATCCATCGCCGTTAAGATTTCCAATGATTTTTTAGTATCATTGACCCCACTTTGCGCAACGAGAGCATGCTTCTCTTGCCCCATTGTTAAACTGGTTATGTTTTTAAATAAGAAAGGTAATAAACGTAACTCAGTTTTCCCTTCGGTTAAAACTACATTTTCAGCAAACAATAGTTGACTTGAATGCGCTAAATTAAACAACTGTTCCATTTGGTGGGTAGAATTAGGCACTACAGATTGAATAGCGTCAGCCAGCCTTAGTCTTGCATGCGTACCTAATACGTCACTTTTCCTTATTAACAAAGTATGTTCCGCTAACTCAGGTGTTATCATTTGAGCAGAATGGGTAGATATTACAACTTGATATCCACTTAAAGATAAAGCTATTAATGCCTCTCTAACTTGTTCGATCGCGAATGGGTGCAAGTATAATTCAGGCTCGTCAATAAGAAGTAACGTAGTTGCAGCTGAACTATTGTTGCTTCTCTTTATTTCAGCAAGATACTGAACTAATGCCATCTGGATTGATCGTTGCGCCCCATGACCATATGAAGAAAAATCTCGGCCATCACCAGCACCTTCGAATACTTTCAATGTACCAGCTTTGATCAAGTCATCAATCGTAGGTGTATCAAAATGTAACTTAACACTCATTCCAGGAAATAAATTATTAACTTTTGAATTTACGTTTTGATCAATAATTGATAACTCAGAAAATCTCATATCACCATCTGACGATATTCTTCGACCTACTTCGTTTAAGTGTTGGTTCAAATCAGCTTCATGGGCTGTTTTGACAGGGGTTAAAAACTCACTGAGCAATTTACCTATAGTTGTAGAAGTTTTTGCTCTGGATGCATCCTCAGCAGCATTTTCCATTGCTCCAATTCTTATAGGTTCCGGAAGCAATGCACCCAAAGCATTATCTAGGCCAGTTGGATTTACAGCCCAGTCATTCACAGAGGCATCCCAAACTGAAATTCTAATTTCGGCAACCTTTGCATTTGGGGTTTCTTGGATTCGTCTTATTCTTAACGTTTCGTTCTGAACATATTTTTCGATGGAGCTTTTTTGTCTAGCTGGCATTAAATCTAGAAGTGCTTGGGATACACCATTTACTGTAGCTGTTACTTCAACTGGCAGTGAAGAGTCAAAGAAATCTTTATTAGTCAAACTAGATTTTTTTAATATCCATTGAATAGCGGATAAGCAATTAGATTTGCCAGCATTGTTATAGCCAACGAGGGGAGTAAAACTAGATAGTTTTAGTACTGCATTAACTATAGATTTATAATTCTTTATTTCTACAATTGAAATTTTATGTGACATAAATCCTCCTTGATATGCCGGACTATCCTTGACACATAGATGTTTATAGCAACCGAATCGTGTTTTTCTACACTAAATAAACGAGCTGTTGGGTCGTGTTCCTGAATATACAAGCGATATACTTTAAATGAGATTGATATAGCTAGTGACAAGCGGCTCTTAACTCATAGCTGCCTATCAAATTACGTCCAGGTTAATTTATTAAAACTTAAAGATTAGATAAAAGCTACTAAAGTTTATGTATCAAAAGTGCCTAAACCTTTGAGTTTATCCATTCCCAAATATCTCCACGCCGCCAAGCAACGCTTCTAGTAGATATTTTTATGCTGTTTGGGAAAGCACCTCTTTGAATCAGAGTATAGATTGTTGTGCGACTCAGCCCTGTCAATTTCGATACTTCTTTTTGACGTAAAAGATCATTAGGAGACTCATAATTTTCTGGCTGTGATGGACTTAATAAAGGTAAATGGGGGGTTGTAGAGTCAAAATCCTCTATACTAGAAATGTGATCGATAATAGTCTTTATGTGTAACTCTGTCTGTTTCAGATCAAAAATCGAACTATTAACTCTATTATTCAACTGTTCTAAATATGAAATCAGTAAGTTTCTTTCAAATATTGTCATAGTTACTCTTTAATCATCATATGTTAATGTGATTGAAGACTATAACGCTTAATTTCGCCAACTATTAAAAATAACATCTATGATAATTACAAAAACTAAATCTTCATTTTATAGACGGGTTTTTATAGCAGCTTTAATTGAAGAAGGTTTCGATACGATTCCAAAAATAGCCACTGAGATTGGTGCTCCTAGAAGAACTATACAAGACACCATTAATGCATTAAAAGAGATTGATATAGAATGTAATTTTGAAGGGGCAAACAAAAATGGTAGCTACGCAATAAACTCTTGGGGGCCGATAAACAAGGTATGGGTTATGAATAATTTAGATAATATTAGACAGACCCTGAAATATTAGTTTAGTCGTTAAAGGGCTAACAAAACCTTCTGTTAGCCCGGGGAACAATACATTAATTGCCTTTTTCAATACTATTCAAAAGGTTAACCAATGATCGACCTAATGCCGCAGCCATATTTACTGGTACTGCATTGCCAATTTGCTTATAAATAGCTGACATAGGCCCCTGAAAACTCCAGTCATCAGGGAACGTTTGAATTCTTGCATACTCACGGGTTTTGAGAGGTCTAGTTTCAATAGGGTGACAGCGCTCTGTCTGTTTCTGTGCAGGTGATGTAGTTAGTGTCAAACTTGGCTCATTCATTGATAGCCTCCTAGCCATGCCCGTTTTACCACCACCTAAATAAAAGCTCTTTTGCATATATTCCTTTTGAATCTCTATATCCTTTATATCTCTCCAGTAGCCACCTTGAGGTACCAAACTCATAATTTCCGCTTTACGCTGAGGATAACTCTGACCAGGTGAATCTGGAACGTCAGAATCATAGAGCTCTCCTTTATTAAAAGCATCTTTTAAAGTCATAACCCTTTTATAAGCAGAAGGCCATTTAAACTCTGACTTAGGGTATAGATCTTTTCTAATACCAACAAGAATAAGTCTTTCTCTTTTCTGAGGTACTTTATAAAAAATCGCTTTCAGTACTTTAGGCTCTATTAAAACATATCCTAATTCATCAATAACATTCTTAATGGTCTCAAGTGTATTACCGCTGTCATGAGTCAAAAGAGCCCTTACATTTTCGGCCATAAATACTTTTGGATTTATCTCTTTTATTGCTCTTGCCATTTCAAAGAAAAGTGTACCTCGGGTATCTTCAAAGCCTAAGCTTTTACCAGCATATGAGAAGGCTTGGCATGGGAACCCACCGGTTAGTACATCGACGTTGCCATTGAATTGGCTAAAATCAATTTTAGATATATCACCTTCGACAACATTCCAATCAGGTCTGTTATACCGAAGAGTTGCACAAGCATGCCTATCCAACTCATTTAGCATCAGACTTTTAAAGCCTGCTTGTTCCATTCCAAGCGCAAGCCCTCCCCCCCCGGCAAAGAGCTCAATTAAGGAATAATTTCTCAAGGGCTTTATTTTTAACTCTTCGTCCCATTTAGATTCTTGAAAACTTCTAACCTCGGGTAAATGTTCTACTTGATGTTTATCGATGAACCCATTTGAACAAGGTCTTATCTCACCTTTTTTAATACGTGTTTCAATAGCTCTCTTTGGTACAGACAATATATCTGCAAGCATTTCAAGACTAAAGTGATTACATGATTTATCTTGGACATCAAACATATGACGCTTCCAACCTTTAATTACTTTTATAACTGTTTAAGTATACAGTAAAGATTAATGCAGGGCCAGTATAAAAGTATAATTAATCATTTGCGAGCAACTCATCCAGGACATCCTTTAGTTCACCACTTTCTTTAATTTCTTGAAATGCTTCTTTAATAATTGAGTAAGTTCCTTGATGGCCTGAACAAAAATCCCAGAACTCATCTTCAACCCATGCTTCAGTATTTGGTTCAAGGGGCTTTCCTCCACCTATAACACCAGCCCAAAATGATTTATCTGGAGTTGGGTTATAAGGAAAAACAATTCTGCCAACAGCATTTCCGGTAGGGTATTTAGAATAATAAAAGGAATACCAACCTATGACCTGGTCTAAGCATCCTGTCAAAGTTGACAAATTAGGCTGAACTGTTTTTGTATCAAAAAAGTAATTAGTTCCATCCTTCTCTAGCCAAATATCAACTCCTCGTCCACTTTTAGGTTTTTTAAAGCTATCAATGGGATTGTTTATATAACTTTGGCATACCCTTTTTATTGCTTCGTGGCTAGAATTCGCATTGTATAACCCCCCCTCAGCATTTCTATCTTCTTTAATGGATTCGACCGTATTGCTTAATGCTGCAGGCATATTAGTAGGACATAAAAGGTCTTGATTTATAACTTTAAAACCATTTTTAGCCGCTAGAGCTTTACCTAATGGTTCCCACAAAGTTGTCCCTAAAGACCCCTCAAGACCTCCAACAATAGACCTAATCTTTCTCTCTTCAGGAATTAATAAATCTAATATTTGAAACTTAGCTTTTTTTTTCAAGGATTTCTTAGCAAAGTTCTTGATACTTGTAACTATAGTTTCCCTTACAATTTTCTTTATATTTTCTTCTGTCAAAATAAATCCTACTTACTTATCTAATATTCCTGATTTAGCTATTTCAGCCTCTAGCTTTTTACAACCTTCTTCTAAAAATTTATCAGTTGGCATTTTTGTAATCACTTTATCCAACTCTATGACCAAAGAATCATAAAAGTCTTCAAAACCAGTAATTCTCTGCCAAAAACCTTTACCGATGTAAACAGGATGACGAGCATCAATTCTCAGGTAATGTTGACTTAGGTCTTCAAAATTTCCATATAAAACACCTACAACAAGATCGTTATTGCTTATTTGAACATGGTTTCCCCTAGCTCTTTTCAATAACTTTTCAAACTTATCAAAAATTGGCTTTACATCACCAGAATTAATAGTGTTAGGGCCAGATTTTAACTGACAAAACTTCTTGTTATTATCTATTTTATCTATAAATTCAATATCCATTCCCTCAATACTACTACCCTCAGCCAACCCCAGCTCAACAAACATTTTTTGTATGCTGTTTCCGAAAGATGTATTGATAGAAGTACCTAAAACCCTAGGGTAGTAAAGGGCTTTAGCAACACCTTGAGGTGAAAATTCATCTTCGAGTGTTTTGATAAATACCTGACTAATATTGGATTAATTTTGTAAGAACTTAGTCTTGTGCTTTCTCTTAAGCTCCTTCTTTTGTGCTTCAAGAATACTTCGCTCTCAAAATACTCTGTAACTTTACCCAAAAGCTCATCCATATATAATCCCTGTAATTAAATACTTAATAAATAAAAGAATTAGTAAGATATAATAGTGTTGATTTAACTACAACTATCTTCGGCTTCTTCCAATAGCTCTTTTATTATTTGCCCTAATCTGGATAACTCTTGATTGGATGAAAGGTTCTGTCCTAAAAATGGAGCTATCACTAATATCGGAGATCCACCTTTTTTAAGTATTGATATACTATTTCTCGAAGATAGTGTTCTAGAAGTTTTCTCATAGTTCTCTATATCATCTCCCCAAAACGCAAGTTTGTATTCTTCAATGAACTTCATGCTAAAACAAACCACCACTCGAGGCTTATAGATCATTGTTAACTTTTGAAAAAGTGTAAACCTAGTAGCCGCACAATGTGTTTGATAATGGTATTTGATATTAGAACCACTCAATTGTTTATGTTCATCAGTCCACGTAGCTAAATTCTTACAAGGTAGAGGAAACAGGTTTAGCTTGAAAGCTTGGGAATTAGCATCACAGTAAATTTCCCGCATATACTCTTTGTACCCATTAGCATAAAGGTAAGTTTCACATAAAATTTTTGCGATTTTCTGATCGAATTGCCATTTATAAAAGTTAGGATTTGCTAACTTCCATTCTTCAGATAAGTAAGGAACTTTCAAGCCATCAATATCTACTACAGGCCTTGTAACATCAAGAGTTATAGCCTCATCTCCACCAGCCCATTCAAGTCCAGAAAACCAAAGCTTAGCTCGGATATTACCTCCATCCACACCAGGCAACTGATTCTTAAGCTGTTTAAAAAAACTAGTATTGATATTAAAATCTAACATGTAAAGTTAATAGATATTCTTCTTCTTTGTTGGACTTTGATATGTAACCAGCTCCAACTGAGAATGACTCTGGCAATTTCATTTTAGCGACAACATTTAATGCTGAAGAAACTTCGGAAGTAAGACTAATAGTAACACGATGTTCTAGTATTGGATTCTTCTGGTGACTCCTAAGCTCAACTAAATTTCTCATAGCCTCATCACCATAGAGATGCTTCTCACGTAAAAACTCAATAGCAGCTTCAATATCAGCTTCCGCACCTACCATCTGCGAAGAAACACGAAACTCCCTAGTAAATGCAAGATTATTTTTACTTTCAATGTCTCCTACAAAGCCAATAGCAGAACTCTCTTGCCCTGCTTTTAAACTAAAAGTTGAGGTTCTATCACCCCGATTAATTTCTACTTGCTCTGTTTCAACATGCTTAGAACCTAAAAGTTGACACAACTTAGAAAACATATGAACTTTTTCTATTGCAAAAGTTTCAGTAGCTTTATCATACTGAACATATACGTCTTTATCGTAAGGGCTTTGTACTAGTATAGAGTTTGGTCTTATTAGATCTGATGCTTTGAGGTTATTAAATGAATCTGATTCTTGTTCAATATCCATACATGCAGGATATTCTATTACCGTGATTTCATCGCTAAACAGGTACGGCTTAAACTCATCACTTTGCTTTAAAATATTTAATTCGCTATCTTTTAAAATCAATAAAGCTCTACGTTTGTGGCTCTCTGTTGGTATAATTTTTTCTATCACCTTAAAAAAGTTCCTTTTATTTTTAATATTAGTAAATCGATCAGTTTTTTTATCATTATGGTAAGGTTAAAGCTCTGCTTACGTTTGGAGTTTTTTTTAAATAATAAATTTAGAGCTTGCCGATTTTCATTAAAGCTTTGAGTATCTAAAGTTCTGTTTAATATTTTTGCAAATGACTCAATTTCATTTGTCATCGAAAAAACGTCAGAACTCCCATTCATTTCAAAAAATATTGACATTTTTGTTCTTCTATTTTGATAGTCTAGCTCTTTGAAAAATGTAACTATTACAACCTTATTTTTATATTGATAAACACCACTTGTACCAACTTTTTTTCCATTTAAAGTAACATTGGAAATTGCATCAGAAATTTCTAGCTTTTTAGACTTACTCAAGCTAGGTAAAAGTTCTCTATTTTCTATGAAGTAATCTTCAGAGTTAGGCTGTAAAGCCTGTGCCCACCCCTTAATGATTATACTATCCATTCAATAATTCTCTAAAAATTCTTTGGATAAGTTCTCTAGCATTCGTTTCGTTATTAAGTGCACCTATACAAATTTTGGTCGAATGACTTAAGGGATATGTGCAATGAGCCAATCCCGTTATATATTTGTCATAGAAATCCCCCCTATTACTTCCTTTTAATGCACAGTATTCAGCATTTAAATCCATATGCGTGACAGCAATAATAACTTTGGGCTTCTCTTCTATTTCATTTTGCCATGAAGAAATACTTTGAAGGTCTGACAATACTCGTTTTGGCTCTATATCTTTAGAGTTAATAAGATAGATTACATAATCGGACTTATCATGTAATTTTTTCCATTGATTGATTGCATGCTCACCACCTGGCAAATCAAAGGTACTTTTTAATTTAACCTCTAAATCAGCAGCTGTGTATATAGTTTTTTCTTTTCTCTCGCCATGAGTTGTTTGTTCATTAGGAGGTTGACTACTTTCGTTTTGCAAAAAATGTAAAAGAGTTGATTTCCCTGCACCTCTAGCCCCTAAAACAGCAATTTTTTTTCCTGCTAGGGCTATAATAATCGATTCATAAATTTTACCTAAGACTTCAAAACTCACTGCATTCCCTTATATTTTATTTTTACAAAATAAAATATAACAACGTAGTTTATGTTTTAAAAGAAATAAAAGCTCCCAAATGATTAATTGCTAACTCAAGTTTCTAGTTGAAACCTTCTCCATAATCCAATCATCAACCTCTGACTCTAACCAAGCAACTGACTTAGCGCCTAACGATACTTGCTTGGGAAAAGTACCCTCAGCAATAAATTTATAAATACTTGAATGACCTAATGATGTTTTTTGCATGACTTCTTTTAATTTAATTAAACGCATTTTTCTTGCCTCTTGATTCGTTCAAGAGATATGTCAGTTATGTAGAAAGTTACTTTTTAAGCTGGTGGCCAAATCCAAAATATTGAAGGCATATATCACTCTGGTGTAATTATCATCAGAGGAAAAGGTAATGGCTTTAGTTAAGACAGAACCATACGAATCAAACTTTAAACTTTTAGAAGATAAAATATTAGAAAGAGCCGCTGAAATAATGCAACAGCGCTATATGAGGCGCGGTGCTATTCATAGCCCTTCAACCGCGACAGATTTTTTAAAAGCGAAACTAGGGGCATATGAAAGAGAGGTTTTTGCCGTACTATATTTAGATGGCCAAAATAGGGTGATCGAGTATGAGGAGCTTTTCTTTGGAACGATTAATTCTGCATCAGTTTACCCAAGAGAAGTGATCAAATCAGTTCTAAATAGAAACGCTGCCAGCATTATTATTGCTCATAATCACCCTTCCGGCGATCCAACACCATCACAAGCAGATAAGTTAATTACAAGCAAATTGGAAAAAGCATTGTCACTAATTGATGTACCCGTATTGGACCACATAGTGATAGGGGAAAGCTGTGTGTCATTTGCACATGAAGGGCTTTTAAATATTGATGTAGTTAACTAAGAGGAGGTTTTATTGCTGAATAACAATACGATTAGAATCATCATACACACGATTGCAATTTTGAAGATTATTCAAAAAATGTATGAAGATGAAATAAAGTAGTTTTGGCGCCCAAAATGGGCGCTCTTTTATTAGTAAAGCTTTTTAGGGACTTGGCTTGTACCAAAATTTCTTTTACCTTCACCATAAACCTTGGTCTGATCTTTCGCTAAATAGTCTAATCGAGATACTGATATATCCCTTTGTGATGGACATTTTTCAGAATTTCTGTTAACCCAGTTACTTGCATTGTCAGGGAAATGAACAAGGCTTTGTGCTTCATATTCAGGGATACCGAGTGCACTAGCCCATGCCTGAATAATTAAAGAAGCCAAGCTATCAGAATTGCAATCATAATTACCTAAGCTGTGAAAACGGTCTTTATTAATAAAAATCGAAATGTGATAGTGCTCTTTATTTTTTTTATCCCCAACCTCCCTAGCCCAAACATAGTAGAGCTCAGAATTATGGACTCTTTTACCTGAGCGCCTGCGCTTTAATAGGTCATAACTTAATTTAACTTTCAAAGAAGCAAAGAATTTAGAAATCAAATTAGTTGCTAGAGGACTAGGGGTATCAGTATCTTGGTAATAATCAGGAAGACGTAAGTCAAACCTGAAAACATTTAAGCGAGGATATTTTGAAATCGCATGATCTAAAACAAGTTCAATTCTTTTTTGATAAGCAGGATTGTAAGTATAGAGTTTATTCATTATTGAGTTCTCTTGGTTAATTAACTACACAAAGAGGAACTCATGTAACTTCATACATATCTGTTATTCAGAGTAACTAATTTAGTTATCTAGATTTACCTATATATTACCTATCCGACATTTTCATACTTCAATTTACATAAGATTTAACAGAATTAACCTCAAAGAATCCAGCAAAAACTTTCAAATAAAAAAGTAACCGACTCTTGAGTTATTGATGATTGAAGTAATAAAGTAGGCACTAAAACTTGTGAGTTAAGGTTAAAGCTATATAAAGCCTAATAACTGCGCTATAAGCCACACTTAATAACATTTAAAAAAATCTATAAAAACACTAAAAGTCGATGTAAGATAATCATATAAAACACTAAAAAAACACTTAAAAGTTACGGAGTGATATGGCACTAACACTACCCACAGATGAAGAGCGTATAAGAGAGTTATTAGGTACAAACTCTAGAGCAATTACATTTGTCCATGCTTTTTTATGTGAAAAACCTTGTATTGATATGGAAGGTAAAATTAACTTTATAAAAAATAAAACATTCGAAGTTGTGGAAGAGGTACACAATCTATGGTTAGAAAACAAAGCATCTCTCCCCGAACTTGAGAATATCAGTAAGAATCATAGGTTAATAAATTTTATTCAATTTATTGTTTACAAAAATTACAATCCTAAAACAATACTTGCAGAAAACTCTCATATTCAATTGCTAGCATTAATTGATTTCGTGCTAGCTAAAGATAGAAAGGCAAACACCTTCGCAACTAGATACTCCCCGATAACACTTGAAAAAAACATAGAGCAAGAAATAAAAGGTTTCTTAGATGAGTCGAAAGCTCTTACTAAGAAGACCGAATGGGTTAATTTTAAAAATACCGAGCATATGCAGTGGATAATAAATTACATAGATCAAAAACTTGAAATAAGGATCGTAGACAGCTTTATTGCCGCACCCAAGGCCACAGACACTTCAAATAAGGGGATGCTTCAGTATATTCAATATTTTTTTGATACATTACCTTATGCAACTAACCAACACTACGCTGAAAACTTTCTCATCAAGATAAAAAGGGCAAACTCACAAAGAAAATATCGTAACGAAAATGCCGAGAGGGTTGCATCAAACTATATGCTCAGAAAAGATATCAAAATTAAGCTTAAAGAAATTTCAAAAAAAGAACGATTAAACTTAAATGAAACAATAGAGCTTTTAATAGAACAAGCGCATTCAAAACTAAAAGGAACTTCGTAAGACATAGCCACTCCACCATTCCATTATTGGTCTGCGTTGTTCTAGATAATCAGAGCGGTTATATGCCGCTCTGGTCTCATTTTCATCTGCATGAGCTAAGCAAGCTTCAATTAACAAGCTATCGTAGCCTTGCTCATGCAGTGCAGTAGAAGCAACAGAACGAAGGCCATGAGCCACCAGCTTATCCTTATAGCCTAAGCTTCGTTTTATAGCTGCATTCACTGTATAAGTGCTTGCATGGCTCTTTTCATTCCGCTCACTCGGGAATACATATTCATGTTGGCCGCTGAGTGGCTTCATCTGTTCAAGTATAGACAGAGTAGCAGGAGTTAAAGGCACCCGATGTGCCCTTCTCCGCTTCATTTTTTCAGCAGGAATTACCCAAACAGCCTCTTCAACATCAATGTCTACCCACTTAGTACCAGCGGCTTCTTTTGATCGAGTCATCGTGTGTAACTGCCACAAAATTAAAAGTTTAGTTTTGTTCTGAATGGTTTGTGAGTTATTTAAAGCGCTTAAAAAATCAGGTAGCTCTTCAGGCCTTATTGTAGCCATATGCTCTACCGTATTCTTAGTAAATACTTTTATTATCTTTGCTAGTGGATTGGCATTGAGTACACCATGATTTACCGCGTAATCCATGATCTGATTTAGGCTCTGGCAAATTCGCTTAATTGTTGAGTGCTTACCATCAGACTCAAGCGGCCTAAGTATTTCAATAGTATCAATTGCTGTAATGCTTTCTAAAGGCATATTTTGCATTTTTGGGAAAATATACATCTCTAGGGTTCGCCATTCCCTAGCTGCGTGTTGGGCTGTCACCGTCGGCTTTTTCCGTTCATACCAAGACTCTGCAACTGCCAAAAATGTATTTGCCTTTTTCCTCGTTAGCTCTAACTTCTTAGTGCTTTCATATTCCTTAGGATCAACACCTTTAGCTAAAAGTTGCATATAGTGCATTGCTATATCTCTTGCTGCCGCAAGTGTTACTGCTGGGTAGCTTCCTAAAGATAGTTTGGTAACCTTTTTATTAACTGTATATTTAAACCGCCAAGACTTAGTGCCATTAGCTCTTACACGTAATATTAAGCAATTACCGTCAGAAAAGGTTTGTTCTTTGCCGGTAGCAGTTATTGATTTTATCTTGCGATCAGTCAAGCGCATATGACGCACTCTTATACATTTAATGAATAACATGAGTATATAGTATTTTTATTGACGGGGGTACTGAGCGGGGTACTGGATAACTTGGATTTAGCAATCAAACAATGGAAGATAGCGGAAATAAAAAAATTATAAACCATTGATTTTAAATTAAAGAAAAGATAGCAGCAAATAAAGGCGGAAGTTAATGCTAGTGACCCGGGAACCACTGGATGGCCATTTTTAACTCCTACAAGATAATTTCACGGTATTTTAACTGGCTCGGCAACGAATTGCGCTATAATGACGCAAA
>Ga0208334_100422_pt1 | contig 14969 bp, 13 predicted proteins | sample DeeseametaMP0900_FD_184201 | JGI IMG/M metagenome (GOLD analysis project Ga0208334, IMG submission 184201) | Marine microbial communities from the Deep Indian Ocean - MP0900 (SPAdes) | ecosystem: Environmental > Aquatic > Marine > Oceanic | place: East of Durban, South Africa, South Indian Ocean...
TTTAGTAAACGAACACCTAATTCATCTTCGAGGCGGCTAATTTGTTTTGAAATAACTGAGCGATCTATATTTCTAGATTCGGCGGCTTTGGCAAATGAGCCTCGTTCAATTACTTCAAGCAACATTAATAAGCGGCTGGTGGTATCCATAGCAGTTCCTTAAATTCTATTGGTGCAATTCTGGCATTAATGAATTTAAAAATCTATCATTTTTATCCACTAATTAGTTGCGTAACATTGTCTCCTATCTAAATACAGGAGAGTCGTTATGAACAAATCTATTCTTGCAGTGGCAGTGACCATTGCGAGCTTAACGTTGGCAGGATGTGGTAGCGAAGCTAGCCAATCAGCGCAGCAGCAACAATTACAACCTATCGATGTAGCGCAAGTACTTGTAAAGCCAGTACAAAATTGGCACACCTACACAACGCGTTTAGAGGCACCGCAAGAGGTTGCACTTATGCCGCGTGTTTCAGGTGTGATTGATAAAATTAACTTTAAAGAAGGTGACAGTGTTAAAGAAGGTGATTTGCTTTTCACCCTTGATGCACGCCCTTTTGCAGCAGTAGTCGATAGCTTAAAAGCGCAGATAGAGAGCGCCAAGGCCGCATTAGAGCAGGCTAAAAGTGAAGCAAAACGTGCAGAGCGCTTAACTGAGCGTAAAGCAATTTCAACGGAGCAAGCTGAGTCTCGTAAATCAACGCTAAGACAACGCGAAGCGCAATTGCTAGCGCTACAGGCTGAACTTACGGCCGCAGAGCTTGATTTAGAATTTACTCAAGTGCGTTCACCCATTGATGGCGTTGTATCGCGTGCGAATATTACCAAAGGTAATAACGTGCTTGCTGGTCAAAGCGTGTTAACAAGCATTGTTTCAAACCAGCAAATGTATGCTTATTTTGATATTGATGAGCGTACATGGAATCAATCGTTTACTGATGTGACAGCGCAAAGTGAACAAGCGGTTGTGATGCAAAAAGTGGGTCAAACCAGCTTTAACTTCAATGGCAAAATCAACTTCATTGATAACCAAATTAATGAAACTACGGGCACTCTTCGTGTGCGTGCGGTGTTCGAAAACGATGAACAACAATTACGTGCGGGCTCATTTGCACGTATTAAGCTTGCTGCCAATAAAGTAAGTGAAAAAGTCATTGTGCCTGAGCGTGCAATTGGTACTGATTTAAAGAATCGCTTTGTACTCACTGTAGGTGAAGGCAATGTTCTTGAATACAAATTAGTAACGGTGGGTGAGCGTTACGGCAGTTTACGTGCGATTACATCAGGACTAAACGAAAACGATGTGATTGCTGTGAATGGCCCGGCGCGTGTTGGCCCTGGTATGCCAATTTCACCAAACACAGTCACAATCAATAGCGACGGAATTGCATTTACTCTTTCAAATAATCACTCAGATTTGGTTGCTAAACAGTAGGTCAAAATGAAATTTTCACACTTTTTTATCCAGCGACCCATCTTTGCAGCGATGCTGTCGCTTATATTTCTCATTGCAGGGGCAATTTCGCTATTTCAATTGCCAGTGAGTGAGTACCCTGAGGTTGTACCACCAACGGTTGTAGTAACAGCAAATTACCCGGGTGCTAACCCAACGGTGATTGCCGAAACAGTGGCAACGCCACTTGAGCAAGAAATCAATGGTACAGAAAACATGTTGTATATGTTTTCACAAGCAACCAGTGATGGCCGCATGACTTTAACAGTTACTTTTGCATTAGGTACTGATTTAGACCGTGCACAAGTTCAAGTGCAAAATCGTGTCAATAGTGCACTACCACGCTTACCGCAAGAAGTTCAGCGTTTAGGTGTTGTAGCCGAAAAATCATCACCTGATTTAACCATGGTGGTGCATTTGTACTCGCCTGAAAAAACACATGATACGACCTACTTAGCGAACTATGCTGATTTGTATATCAAAGACCAAATTGCGCGCTTAGGCGGTGTGGGTGATGTGCAAATGTTTGGTGGTGGTCAATATTCAATGCGTGTTTGGCTTAACCCTGATGCACTCTCTGCTCGCGATTTAACAGCAATGGACGTAGTAAATGCATTACGCGCTCAGAACCAACAGGTTGCTGCGGGTAGTTTAGGTGCGCAACCTACCTCGAAAAGTAATCAATTTCAAATTCTGATGAATGTAAAAGGGCGCTTAAGCTCACAAGAAGAATTTGAAAATGTGATCATCAAAGTAGGTGAGCAAGGTCAGCTTACACGCCTAAGTGATGTAGCACGCCTTGAATTAGGCCAAAACACCTATGCATTAAGAGCGATGTTAGATGGTCAACCTGCGCTTGCAATGCCGATTTTCCAGCGCCCAGGTTCAAATGCGATTGAGCTTTCTGATCAAGTGCGTGAAACCATGAAAGTATTATCAAAAGACTTTCCGGCAGGTGTTGAATACGACATTGTTTATGACCCAACTGTATTCGTACGCGGTTCAATTGATGCTGTTATTAAAACGCTACTAGAAGCAATTGCATTAGTTGTAATCGTTGTTGTGGTGTTCTTACAAACTTGGCGTGCATCAGTAATCCCACTGATTGCAGTACCGGTATCTTTGATTGGTACGTTTGCGGTTATGCAATGGTTGGGGGTTTCGATTAATACCTTATCGCTATTCGGTTTGGTTCTTGCCATTGGTATTGTTGTTGATGATGCCATTGTTGTGGTTGAGAACGTTGAGCGTAATATCGAGCAGGGCTTATCGCCACTTGAAGCAACCCGTGTTGCAATGACAGAAGTAACAGGGCCAATTATCGCCATTGCACTTGTATTGTGTGCGGTATTTATTCCAACGGCATTTATTACGGGTTTATCTGGTCAATTTTATAAACAATTTGCTTTAACCATTACTATTTCGACGGTTATCTCAGCGTTTAACTCGTTAACACTATCGCCTGCGTTATCGGCGTTACTATTAAAAGGTCATGATGCAAAACCAGATCGTTTAACTAAGCTATTAAACCGTGTATTTGGTAACTGGTTATTTAAACCTTTTAACCGCTTATTTGATAAAGGCGCCAATGGCTACGAAAAGCTGGTACAAAAGCTAATTCGTATGAGTGTGATTGTATTAGTTGCTTATGTTGCACTTGTTGGTGGCACAGTAAAATTGTTTGACGCAGTACCAGGTGGTTTTATCCCACAGCAAGATAAGCAGTATTTAGTGGCTGTTGCACAGTTACCCGATGCGGCAAGCTTAGACAGAACTCAAGAAGTCGTGCAAGAAATGGAAAAAATTGCATTACAAGTACCGGGTGTTGCAAACACAGTATCGTTTCCTGGTTTATCGGTGAATGGTTTTACAAATAGCCCTAATAGCGGCATTGTATTTACACCGCTTGCCCCTTTTGAAGAGCGTCAAGATCCGAGCATGTCGGCAATGGCGATTGCGGCTCAGTTAAATCAGAAGTTTGCTAGTATTGATGAAGCATTTGTTGCGGTATTCCCGCCACCGCCAATTCAAGGTTTAGGTACAACGGGTGGCTTTAAACTGCAAATTGAAGACCGTGCAAACAAAGGCTTTGAAGCACTCTTTAACAGTTTACAAGCAACCATTGCGAAAGCGCAGCAAGACCCAGCATTAATGGGGCTTTATTCAAGCTTTAGAATTCAAGTACCGCAAATGGATATCGACATTGACCGTGAGCAAGCGCTTATCCAAGGTATTCCACTTGATGAAGTATTCAATGCCCTACAAGTGTACTTAGGTTCTGTGTACGTGAATGACTTTAACTTGTTTGGTCGTACATATCAGGTTAATGCGCAAGCTGATGCTGATTACCGCCAAGATCCTGAGCAAATCTTGAATCTTAAAGTACGTAACCGCATGGGTGAAATGGTGCCATTAGGCTCTGTATTAACGGTCACACCAACAACAGGCCCAGATCGTGTAATGCACTACAATGGTTACCCTACAGCTGAATTAAATGGTAGCCCAGCACCAGGTTATAGCTCTGATCAAGCGCAACATGCGATTGAAGCAATCCTTGCCGATACATTACCAAATGGTATTGAGTTTGAGTGGACAGAAGTAACTTATCAGCAAATATTAGCGGGTAATACCATGGTGTATGTTTTCCCACTGGTTGTATTGCTTGTATTTATGGTACTTGCTGCGCAATACGAGAGCTTAAGATTACCACTGGCTATTATTCTGATTGTGCCTATGACGATTTTCTCGGCCTTATTAGGTGTGTGGTTTGTTGGTGATGACAACAACATCTTTACGCAAATCGCATTAATCGTACTGGTTGCACTTGCAAGTAAAAACGCCATCTTGATGGTAGAGTTTGCACGAGATCAGCATAAAACGGGGCTATCTCATCTTGAAGCTATCATCAAAGCGTGTCGCTTACGACTTCGCCCAATTTTAATGACGTCAATTGCCTTTACAGCAGGTGTTGTACCTCTTGTTTTAGCCACAGGTGCAGGTGCAGAGATGCGTCATGCCATGGGTAACGCAGTGTTCTCAGGCATGATTGGTGTAACTGTGTTCGGCTTATTGTTCACCCCGGTGTTTTATATGTTAGTCACTAAAAAATCGCAGAAGGAGCAACATGATGCATAAGCCTCTTCATGGAATCTTTAAACACGGCAAACTAGTTAGTGCAATGCTATTAGCCGGAGCACTTGCAGGCTGCGCACAAAGCGTCGATATGCAAGAGCAGCAAGTGAGCCTGACACAATTTGTAAGTGATACACAAATTGGTGAACAAAACGAAGGTGCGAGCGAAAATAACTGGTGGCGCCGTTTAGATTCAGCGCAGTTAAACAATTTAGTGACAGATGCATTAGCAATGAATCACGACCTAAAAACCAGTCAACTTCAACTTGATGCAGCCATTGCCCGTTTAGGTGCAGCCCGCGCGGATTATTATCCGCAGGGCAGCCTAAGTGTAGGCGCAGAACGCAGCAGCTTAGATGGCGCAATTTCGCGCCAATCAAACGCAGGCGTTAATGTTAATTGGCAGCTTGATTTGTTTGGTCGTATTACCGCACTTGTCGATGCTGCTAATGCGGGCGCGCTAAACCAAGCAGAGCAGTTAAGAGCATTGCAGGTTGAAGTGGTCTCAGCCGTGGTGCAAGGCTATGTAAGCTATCAAGGTAATGTGCAAAAGCAAGCTATCATTGAAATGCAAATCGAGGCGCTCGAGCAAAGTATTGATGTGCTCAAAGCGCGAGTAGAAGAGGGGGTTGCGAATGAGCTTGATCTTAACCGCACTCTTGCGCAGTTAAAGCAGCAACAAGCGCTTATTCCTGAGCTTAGCTACTTGCAATATCGTGACCTCGCAACCCTTGCGGTGCTAACAGGGCGACTTGCAAGCGATATAACACTGATTGAAGAGCCTGAGTTATTAAGCCATGAATTTAGCGTGTCGTTTACTAAAGCCAGTGAAGCAATGGCACTGAGACCAGATATCACCAGTGCCTTATATCAGTTTAGTCAGGCTTATTCGCTAAGTGTTGCCGCCTCAAAAGCATTACTGCCAGATATTAGTCTGGCTGGGTTTGCAGGTGTGGTGAGCTTAACCAGCAATGGCTTAGAAGATACCGTGCAACAATGGCAAGTAACGCCAAAAGTTGAATGGTCTTTACTCAGCTATCCTGCATTATTAGCGCAGCGTGATGCACAGCAATTTTTAAGTGAAGCCGCTTACAGTGACTATCAAAGTAAAGTATTAAAAGCCATTAGCGATAGTGAACTTACTTTACAAAGGCTAGTCAAACAGCAGCAACAGTTAAGTTATGCTGATCAACGTTTTAATTATGCGAATAAAGCATTTGGTCAAGCTCAAGCAATGTACCAAGAAGGACAAATTCCTTACTTAGAGTTGTTAGATGCGAGACAGGATGTTTTAATAGCGCAAGAGAACGCTGTTGATTCAACAATTGCTTCATTACAGGCCAAAGTAAGTGCTTATCAAGCATTTAATGGTCGTTGGAGCTTTGAACTAAACAACCTTTAACCCAGAGTATTAAATGTCACATATTCAACAAACTACAGAACTTCCGTCAACAATGCGCGCGCTTGCACTGATTGAGCCGAATGACGCCATAGCGTTATCTGAGCTTTCTGTGCCAGTACCGAGCCCTGAAGGCAATGAGCTTTTGGTTAAAGTTGAATATGTAGGCTTAAATCATGGTGATGCCAACTTTGCAAAACAAGGTTTTTGTAAATGGCATTACCCTCATGTACTAGGTCATGATGCTGTTGGTGTGGTTGTTCAGGCAAGTAAAGGTGTATTCCCAGGTGTTGGCGCACGTGTTGTATGGCACGCCAGCCTTGGCGACCAAGGTGTTTTATCTGAATACACAACGGTACCAAACTATGCGGTTTCGGTTGTGCCAGATAACGTATCACCGGCAGATGCTGCAACCTTACCTTGTTCAGGTATGACGGCATTAATTGCCCTTGATAAGTTGCAGCTAAGCGAAGGGGATTCACTGTTTATTGATGCAGGTGCGGGTGGCGTTGGTCAATTCGCTATTCAATTTGCTAAGCAACGTGGTGCCACCGTGTTTACCACTGCCAGCAAACACAATCATAAGTTACTTAAGCAATTAGGTGCTGATGTGGTGTTTGACTACAAAGACCCAAAACTTGAAGATAAAATTCGCCGTGAATTAGGCCCGCAAGGCTTTGATGCGGTGCTTGATTGTATTGGTGGCGATACTACCATTCGTAACGTTGAGCTAATGCGCTTTTGTGGTCGTATTGCCTGTTTAAATGAGTTACCTAAGTTTGAACAAGAACTTATGTTTAGACGCGCACCAAATATTGGCATTGTATCGTTAGGTGGAGCTTGGCTTGCAAATAGCTTATGTGCGCAGCAAAAGCTGAGCTTTATGGGTAACTTATTACTCGATAATGCAGCCCGTGGCGAGATCAAATTACCGCAAATTCATGCTGTTGATTTTACCGCCGAGGCTGTTTCAGCTGCTTTAAATAAACAACTTGCTGGTGGCTTTACCGGTAAACAAGTTGTGCAGGTAAGCGGCTAATCTTGCAAACTCACTGCCCAGTCATCTTGTTTGATGGTCAGTGCAATCTGTGCCATTTTTGTGTTCAGTTTATTTTTATAAACATTTAAAGCAAAGCTTGCTATTCTCGTTATTGGGAACAAATAACAATAATAAGAATATGAACATTCTCTTTCTAATCCTAAGCTCGGTTTACATTGCTTTACTGCTCTTTATACCAGCATTTCCTCAGCCTATTATGGCACTATTTAAAACATTACCAATCGGCCTGTTGATCGTGATGGTGTTAAAAGGGCGTAGTCAGTTACAAAATCGTACTTTTATTACTTTATTATTCGCTCTTAGTTTTTCAGCACTAGGTGATGTGCTGCTAGCCCTTGATACAGGGCAACTGTTTATAGGCGGTTTAGCGGTATTTTTTATAAGCCATACCTTTTATATCATTACCATGTTGCCAATTAAAACCTGGCGACTAGACGTTGTACTTCTTTATCTATTTTTGGCCATCATCGTTTTTTGCTTATTCTATCCAAACTTAAATGACATGCTCATTCCTGTGCTTTTCTACATGCTGGTGCTTACTATAATGGCAAGCCTTACTTGGATGACGGATAAATCGAACGGCTTTTTAGTGTTAGGTGGGGCCGTGTTTGTTATATCAGACTCTATTCTTGGCCTTAACCGTTTTTATTTAGAAATAGCGCATGCAGATATCGCAATAATGTGTAGTTATTATTTAGCGCAATTTTGTTTGGTGACAGGTTTTTTGCAGGCAACAAGTAAACATAAATAGCCGCAGTGGCTCAGTGGTGATTGCCGTGATAAAATATGCGCGTTTTAATTTTCGAGATTTTCCATGGCAAATACAGCGCACGCACTGCACATTCTTGTTAAACATAAAGAACAAGCTGAAGACATTATCAAGCAACTAAAAAAAGGTGCTAAGTTTCAGACTTTAGCTAAAAAACATTCAACCTGTCCGTCGGGTAAAAAAGGCGGCGATTTGGGTGAATTCAGACGCGGTCAAATGGTACCACAGTTTGACAAAGTAGCATTCAGCGGCGAAATCTTAGAACCTCATTTAGTGAAAACGCGCTTTGGTTGGCATGTAATTAAAGTGCTATACAGAACGTAAAGTTAAAAGCTGGTCTAAATATCAAAAGACACATTTTTAGCATTAAATACTTATCAATAATGAGTTTAAGTATTTATTCGGTAACGCTTTAGTAACGTGCCGAAACGTAGTTGCTGATTTTGTGCTACTCCAGCACATAAATCAGCTACGCATTGTAGGTCTATGGAGTGCCTAATAGGGACGAAGTATACATTCACTAATTTGTTAGCTGATACACAGCTATACAATGAAGCAACATATTGGACTAGTAGAAAATTTAATGTATGCATCTCCCAAAGCCGAGTTTAATAAAAAGTATAAAATGTCCAACAATCTCTATTAGCGACAAAATGAGTGGGATTACAAACCACCTTTTTTTGGACTTGGTGGTCATCATCAAAATAAACACAATTGCTGGTACTAATAAAGGCAAGATAAGCAAAACCAGTTCAAACCAACTCCATTTTTTGCAATGAACTACTGACAACCATACCCAAATGGGTGCAAAGCTTAATACAGCTAGGTAGGCGCTAATTAATTGATTGTTCATAACCTTAAACAGCACGCGCCGTTTTGAGCGGCAAAAATCGTTGTCTATAAATTGTGACGAAGGAGCACAAGCCAAGTCTATTTTCGTCCGCCTTTAAATGCATTTTAATATGATTTACCATTCGGTTGCCTTTAACTTATTTGCTGCAATTTTAAGTTCGCCTTTGGTGATACCTATAATATTTTGAAAATCATTCTCGTCTAGATCAAAGCCTAGATTGTGCGCGTTTAACGTATTGATGATGCTACCTAGTTCTTGTGAATTAATCATATTAGGTGAAACCTCTTGAATTATTTCATGTAGTTTATTGGCTACGGTATTTTCTGTTGGATTAACCACGACTATATCTCCCGATTCTTCCAGATCTTTTATTGCCTTGATTAATATATCCTTTCGAACAGATTAACTCATACTTTTATTCACTAACGCCGTTTTAAGCGGCGAGTAATAGTTTGCTAAGATGTGAAACGTAGTGGACCTAACAAACTGTTGCGAGTCCGACTTTAAAACATTGTTATACCTCGTTCTTATAAAAGCACTTGATAAACATCTATTATAAAACCACGAAATGATGAAGTTTCAATAAACTCAAAGCCTGTTCGGTTTACAACTTTAACAGAGCTGACATTCTCAGGCTCGATGAGTGCATGTATTGCATCAAGCCTTAATGAGTGTTTTGCATAGTCTAAAATTCCGAGCGTAGATTCAGCAGCATAACCTTTACCTTGTTGGTTAGGAGCTAAACGGTAGCTGATATGTATAACTTCACCTGAATCTATCTCATGTTTATTTAGGCCACAAATGCCGATAAAATCAAAAGTACTGGAATCATAAATAGCCCAGTGTCCATAACCATTTTGGTAATATTGCTTCTGGTAGTTTGCAATATAATCATGAATTTGTTGTTCGGAATGAACTCCCACAGTGGAGTATTTCATTACTTCAGAGTCTGCTAATACTTTCGAAAGTTCTTGAGCATCCGCATCAGTAATCTTACGAATACATAGTCTCTCAGTTTCCACTACATTCAATATCAATTCCTCGAGACATAATATGTTTATAGCGATCGAATCGCACGTTTTACTACCATAGCGTCGCTCGCTTCTCTGAATGACTAATTAGTAACAAAATTCTTAAGTAATTGCCAATATTACTAAAATGCTGTGGTTCTAGCGTTTGTCTCAGGACGAAAACCAGCGATAGGGTCGTTTTCCTGACTATGAAAGTAATTTACTTTGACGAAATAGAAAAGTATAAGCAAGTTGCGGCTTATTTTCTGATTTTGGCACAGAACTGTCCTTCAGGACCAACTCATTTATATTGAAAAATGGTTTTCTACGAATAAGTTTATACACGACAAAAATGCCTAGAGTGATTTTTAAACGTATATGTTGTGCACATTATGACTGTGCGCTATCATTTTTGTACTGATGCACAATAGGACAGTGCAAGGATATGGCTGTAGATTTTAAGGATGAGTGGCTCTAAGCATTCTATGAAGAGGATAAGCGTCATCGATTAATCCCTAAGGTTATCGAGAATGCTTTATATCGTAAGCTAGAAATATTAGATGCAGCGAAGGCTGAATCTGACTTAAGAGTACCACCAGGTAACCGGTTTGAACACCTTGAAGGTAACTTGAAAGATTGGTGTTCAATACGAGTGAACAAACAGTATCGATTGATTTTTAAGTGGGTTGATGGTGTAGCAGAAAACACCTATTTAGACCCTCATAAGTATTGAGGTAAGGGTTATGCGTATTACAAAGCGTCGTCCAGTGAGTGTAGGTGAAATGCTGAAGCTAGAGTTTTTGGAGCCTATGGGCATTACATCAAAAATTTTAGCTGAAGCAATGGGTGTGCATAGAAATACAGTTAGTAACTTGATTAATGGCGGTAGCTTAACGGCGTCACTTGCAATTAAGCTAGCTGCTGCGTTAGGGAATACCCCAGAGTTTTGGCTTAATATCCAGCACTCCATAGATTTATGGGATACGAGAAACCGTTATCAAGAAGAGGCTAAATCTGTAAAACCCTTACTTTCTGCTAAAGAAACTTCACTACGTACATCACAAACTATTTAAAGAATTCATAACGTATATTGTTAATCCACAATCTTGATCATTACGGCAAATTCATTTGCTAGTGAAGCTGAGAAAGACGAGTTAAAAGCTTTCGTACAGAAGTTTTTATAATTAGCTTTTCATCTGACAATTATTTGTGGCAAGTAATGCTAAGAGCCACGCTAACACATAGGTGTTAGCGTGCATCATTAATTTAGGAGCCAATTAGCTCACTCAACTAACTTAATTTAGGGTGGGCTGCACATCTAAGCCATAGCCGAACATTACAGCTAATACTAATACAACCGATGCTGCGACCATTAATTTAATTAGTAGTGGTAAACAGAATCTAAACCAATGGCCGTAAGGCACACCAGCCATGCCTAAAATGCCCATAAGTACAGCATTGGTCGGAATGATCATATTTGAAAAGCCATCACCAAATTGATAAGCAAGTACGGCAACTTGTCTTGGTACACCAACTAAATCACCTAGTGGCGCCATCAGTGGCATGGTGACATAAGCTTGCCCTGAACCAGAAGGAATAAAGGTATTAAGCAGGGTTTGAATAACCAGCATGCCAATTGCTGATATTTCTGCTGATACATAAGAAAGCGGTAACGACATGCCATGTACAAGGCTATGCAGGATTTGGCCGTCTTCTAAAATAAGTGCGATACCACGTGCAACACCAATTAACACTGCGGTAGTAACAAGATCAGACACACCTTCTATAAATTTGTTTGCTGCTTCATCAGCAGATAGTTTGCCTAAAATTGCTACAACTACACCCCATGCAATAAAAACACCGCCTAGCTCGTATAAATACCAGCCCTTCGTTGCGATGCCCCACACTGCAATTGCTAGGGTAATAATAAAGCTGCCTAAAACTAGTTTATGGCGCAGGGCAAGTGCTGGGTAACTTGTTGCTGTTTGATTTTCGAGTGGGCAAGGCACGCCAATCATCATCGATTTAGACGGATCGTTCGCTACTTTTTTGGTGTATTGCCAAACATGATGAAAACCAATGAGCACAAATGGAATAAATATAGCTAAACGTAACCACAGACCAGAGTAAACAGGAATACCGGCAATTTGCTGTGCGATTAATACCGTAAATGGGTTAAATGCCGAAACACCATAACCAATACCATAACCTGCGACTATCATCCCTACGGCAGTCATTGCATCTAGGCGCATTGCCTTACAAAGCGCGACGAGAATAATAACAAAAGGAATATATTCGCCGGCGGTACCAATACTGCTTGATGCTAAGGCAAAGCAAAACACCACCATAAAGATTAATCGTTGCGGTTTTTTACCGTGTCGCTCTAAAAGCCTACCAATGAGCGCATCAACAGTGCCTGTGGCACGTGCAACAGCTAATACACCGCCAACAATTAACACAAAGAAAATAACATCTTGAGCAGCAGCAAAAGCGCGAGGTATGGCTTGTAATAAATCCCATGGAGTTAAGTAATGGCGCTCAGCAACCGTTTGATAGGTGCCCGCAACAACCATTTCTCGGCCTGATTCACTTAATGTAGTAGTGAAAAAACCTTGTGGTACTAACCAGGTAGCAATAAGCGCAACAACCATCATGCCCAGCAGCAGTATCAGGGTATGTGGAACTTTAAAACGTAAACCCATTTATTCTCCGTAATTATGTTAGGTTAAATTCTTGAAATCATAACATGATAAAAGCTGATAGGTTGTCTCTAAAATGTCCACACTGTTAATGATTGTAATAATTCAGATACAAAAAAGGCCAGAAAACTGGCCTTATAAAGTTTATTTGAATTTTATTTAGCTAACCCAAATGGGTCATCGATGCTATGAGCAGGCTCGGTAAACCAACGCGGACCTTCGTCTGTCATATAAAAGTGATCTTCTAAGCGAATACCAAACTCATCAGGTACGACAATCATAGGTTCATTGCTAAAACACATACCTGTTGCGAGTGGAGTAGGGTTACCACCCACAAGGTATGGCCATTCATGAATATCTAAACCAATGCCATGGCCGGTTCTATGTGGGCAGCCTGGTGTTTGATACTCTGGTCCCATGCCATTTTCGGCAAGGTACTGTCTTGCAGCATCGTCTACTTTGCCACATGCCACACCATTTTTTGCGGCAGCAAAAGCAGCAAGTTGGGCATTTTTCTCGTGTTGCCAAAACATGCGTTGACGTTCGGTTGCTTCACCAAATACATAAGTACGGGTAATATCAGAGAGGTAATCATGTACTTTACAGCCAGTATCAATCAGTACCACGTCACCTTTTTTAAGGGTCTGCGGGTTTTTAACGCCATGCGGGAAAGAAGACGCAACACCAAATAGCACAATACAAAAATAGTTACCCGGCGCGCCGACTTTTTGGTGCGCCTTTTTAATAAAGGCTTCAACCTCAGTGGTGGTAATGCCTTCATAAAGCATACTTGCCGTTGCTTTGTGTACTTCTAAAGTCATGTCCATAGCACGTTGCATTAAGGCAAGTTCATTGGCTGATTTATGCATGCGGCAGTGAGCTGTAACGCACTGTGCGTTAACAATGTTGTAATTGCCGTTAGCTTTATTAATGCCGTCGTAGATGAAAAACTGTGCGCTTTCATCAATACCAAGGGTGCCTGTTTTGCTAATGCCCATTTCTGACAGTACTTCAACACACAATTGGTAAGGGTTTTCGTGCTCTTGCCAACCACGAATTGGGCCGTCAATCACCATAAAATCATTTAAGCTGCCGATTTCAAAAAACGGCGCTATATATTGAACATCACCTTTTGCAGGTAAAATAGCGCCAACTAAACGCTCACTTGCGTACCAACGCATCCCTGTAAAATAGGCTAGGTTAGTGCCTGCATTTAAATAAATTGCATCAATGTTGTTTGCTTGCATATACGCTTGTGCTTTTGCGATACGCGCATGAAATTCGTCATTTTGAATAGGGGTTAAATCTGTTGTCATATCTGACAAAGAGTCAAGCGCCTGCTCTGGCGTTTGTGTGCCAATACCATATGTTGTCATTGTGTACTCCTTGGTTTTTTCTGCATTGTGGCTTGAGTAAACAGTTGATGCAAACTCACTGCGACTAATCGCATAATATTCGTATTTATGGACATAACTGTTAGCATGCGCAAAAAATAAGGAGCGACAATGCAAGTTAATTACTTAAAAAGACAAGCTGAATTTAAAGCCTTGCTAGAGCAACAAGGTTACAGCGCCATGTTAGTACTTGGTCATGAAAATATTCGTTACTTAAGTGGTTTTAGCGGTAATGCTGCTTATGCATTAATTACTCAAGATGCGTGTGTGTTGATCACTGATTACCGATACCACCAACGTGCAGTTGCAGAAACAACAGGGTTTGAGGTTGTTTGTCGAGACAGAGACAACGAAACCCTTGGCCATTGTATAAATAGACACCTTAACCCAAATAGCCATGTCGCATTTGATGCAAGCTATGTCACGGTAGCAATTTGGCAAGGTGTGGCAGATGAGCTAAGCGACCACACATTAACAGCGGTAAACGGTTTAATTGAAAAACTAAGACGTGTTAAAGATAGCTGGGAAGTTGCACAAATTAAAGCTGCTGCGGCCATCGCTGATGAAGCATTAGCACAAACGCTACCTTATTTTAAACCGGGTGTAACTGAGCGAGACCTTGCGTTAGAGCTTGAATTTAGAATGCAAAAGCTAGGTTCAGAAGGTATGTCGTTTGCCACTATCATGTTATTTGCAGAACGCTCAGCCTTACCGCACGGTAACCCGTCAGAACAGGTTTTAAAGCAAGGTGACTTTGTAACCCTTGATTTTGGTGCGGTTGTAAATGGCTATCGCTCTGATATGACCCGCAGTTACATCATTGGCGAAGCGTCAGAAAAACAAACCCGTATTTATAATACTGTTCTTGATGCACAAAATGCGGCACTTGAAATGGTTAAACCGGGTATTAATTGTTTAGATTTAAATGCTATATCAAACAAGGTGATTGCTAAGGCGGGCTTTGGCGAATACGCCGGTAAAGGGCTTGGCCATGGTTTAGGGCTGTTTTTACATGAAGTGCCATTCATCAACACATTGACAGACTACAACCTTGAAGTTGGTAATGTGATCACTATTGAGCCTGGCATTTATATACCAGGCTACGGTGGTGTGCGCCTAGAAGATGACATAGTTGTCACCGAATCTGGCTTTGAGGTGTTAACCCATGCGCCTAAGCCATTTATAATCTAGTGCTTAAATT
>Ga0208334_100433_pt1 | contig 14632 bp, 13 predicted proteins | sample DeeseametaMP0900_FD_184201 | JGI IMG/M metagenome (GOLD analysis project Ga0208334, IMG submission 184201) | Marine microbial communities from the Deep Indian Ocean - MP0900 (SPAdes) | ecosystem: Environmental > Aquatic > Marine > Oceanic | place: East of Durban, South Africa, South Indian Ocean...
GTGCATCTGTCAGCCAGAAAAGATCGGACATGTTCACCGCTCGTTTTTCGAACCGTGAATCACGCCGACAGGCGGAAATCAATGGGTCCTGACCCTAGTCCGTTTCGCCGCTGAAATACGATTGTCCTGATTTGACCTGAACGCCAACCATCATCCCGGTCGGTTCGCTTTTTTCGTCAAGGAACTCGATGTGCCCGTCGATGCCAAAATCTCCGGTCGAAGTTTCTCGCCAAATCAGTTCAAGGTCGGCCAACCTGGCCTGGACGGCAGCGATGCCCTTTCGTTCGGTCGAGTAGTTCCCTGGCATGGTGCAGATGTCCAGTTTTTGCTGGCCTTTCACAATGATCATCACCTCGAGGGTGATGGTGCGGCGCAGAAGGTCGAAAGTATAGTAGGAACTGCCCGATTTTGCAGTCGTGATTCTACTAAGGTTTTGGGTAGCAACTTAAACAGCTTAATTGGATATGAGAGCATACATCAACACTCCGGCTATGTCTGAAAATCGTGTTGGTGTTGCTTCGCTTTTGCCGTAATCGGCCAAGATTGTCTCTCCGCGCACAGTCGGAGATCCCACAGCATGCACTACACCCCTCGGTTCGTCATCGACGCCCTCTTGTCGTCGATTGCCAACTTGCCTCCCCGGAAGATCGCCGAGGCCGAAGCCGCGCTGGCGACGGCACGAAGGCGCGCGGAAGCGGTGGTGGAAATCGACGCAGCCGCGGCGGAGCGCGTCTGCCCGCGCTGCGCCAGCTCCGAACGGTCATCGTGGGGCACGACACGCACCGGGGCGCGCCGCTGGCGCTGCCGGACTTGCGAGAAGACCTGGAGCGGGCGAACGGGCTCGCCCGTGGCGCACATTCACCGGCCTGGCCTGTTCATCGAACTGATGAGAAATATGCTCGACCCGAACGAGACGCCGCTCTCGTGCCGCAAGATGGCGCACCGCCTCGGACTGTCCAAGGACACGGTGTGGCGCTGGCGGATGGTCATCCTTGAACATCTGGCTTCTGTGCCACCGGAGGTGATGAAGGGGATCGTGGAGACAGATGAGACATACCAGAGGGAGAGCCGGAAGGGGTCGCGCGAATGGGTCCGAAAGGCGGCAAGCCCGAACGACCCCAGCATCCCGACACCACCTCGCCGACGCTGGAAAGACTATGGCCGCAAGGGGCCGCCGCAGGCGATCGTCCGGCAATGGCTCCGTCCGCTTCTGGGAGTTGTCGATCGGACTGGCGCGGCGAGCTTCCAGCTCATCGCAGACACGAAGCAGCCGACAATAGACGCGGCTCTCGCGCCCCAAGTGGCGGGTGATGCGATGATGCTCTTTGACGGGGCTCCGCAGTATGAGGCGATCGCCCGAGCCCGCGGCCTCTCATACAAGGTCCTTATCGCCGGCAGGCGCAGCAGAACCACGCCGAAGGCGTTTCATCTGAACTCAGTGAATGGACTGCATGCTGAGTGGAAAAGCGACTTCCGCACACCATTCCGAGGTCCAGCGACGAAGTATCTCGCGGGCTATGCCCGATGGATGGTGGCGCGCCGCAAAGGCGGCGCCGTAGAAGCATTCAGGGCGATACTGGTCTGAGTCGATCCACGCCAACACGATTTTCAGACATAGCCAACACTCCTTTTTTGCTTTCATCACTCGAACTTACGCCGAAAGAATATTTTTTGGAATTGCTATGGCTGCGATGAGGCGGCCGCCCTTTGCAGGTTAAGCATCGTGTTATTTTATCGCACAAAGCGACCGATGCCCGCCCCTCCTTGTAGTTCACCCTTGGTTTGGCGGCGTGAGCCTGGCTGAGTGTCTGCTTCCACGTTCTGGCAAGGGTGAGTTCGCACGTGCAGAGAAGGTCCGGAATCCGCCCTTCTTGCGCGAATAAGTAGCTACGCCAACGGCCCAATGCCGACATTCAGACCGCCTGCGGCGCTCCGTCGATGCCCGCTCGAAGCTGCCATTGACTCGATTGCGGGCTCGCGGCGCGCACAGTAAACACGCTTAAAATCGCCGGGAGATATCGATGGACCAGTCGGATCAAGACCTCGATCAACTTGACGCGCTGTTGCACGCGCTGCCCACTGAAAACATGCCGATGACGCTCAGCGAACTCGATGGCTACATAGTCGGTGTTCTTGCCTGCCCGGAGATGATCCCGCCCTCGGAGTGGCTGCCTCAGGTCTGGGGTGAAACTGGGGAGGCAGAGTTTCCTGACGAGAAAGCCGCCGAGAAGACCATCGGCGCGGTGATGGAACACTATAATTCAGTCGTCGCGTCCATAGCGGGCTCGCTCTGGGTCGAGCCGATCTACGAGGTTGATCCAAATAGTGACGAAGTCATGTGGGAGCCTTGGGTCGATGGCTTCACGCGCGCCATGCAGCTGCGACCGAATGCTTGGAGCCAACTTCTCGACCAAGCCGATGAAGAGACGCGGACGACGATGATCTTCCTGATGGCGCTTCAAGATATCTACACCGGCCAGAGCAACTTTACGGATGAAGAGATAGACGAGATCGACCTGGAAGCACCAGATCTGATCCCGAACTGCGTCGCTACGATACTCAATCAGTCTCGCCCTGAGCTGTCACCTCGGGAATCCGAAATGGGTCCCGGTATGCCGTTCAAGGCAGGTCTCCGGCCAGGGCGAAACGATCCATGTGCATGTGGGTCGGGGCGCAAATACAAGAAATGCTGCGGCCGACACTGAGCTGGATCGCTCGGGTTTCTACCGGCCGAGGCTGTGTGGAAACTCTTCGGCATGTTAGTCTTCAGCGAGGCAGACGGAGGCAGGCATGTTGACCGGGAACAGACGACGCTTTTTCCGGAGCGGCTGGAAGACTGGATCAGCGAGGATCACCTGGTTCGCGTCGTGGACCTTTTCGTCGATGAGCTCGATCTGGCCGGTGTTGGTTTCACCCGGCACGCTCCGGCGCGGACAGGACGGCCGGGATATCATCCGGCCGTTCTGCTCAAGCTGTTTATCTACGGCTACCTGAACCGCATTCCCTCAAGCCGCCGGTTGGAAAGCGAGGCCGGCCGGAACGTCGAACTGATGTGGTTGACCGGGCGGCTGGTGCCGGATCACAAGACCATCGCCGACTTCCGGCGTGACAACGGTGCCGGCATCGGCAAGACGTGCGCGCAGTTTGTCGAACTCTGCCGACGGATCGGGACATTGAAGGGGGCCTGCGTCGCCATCGACGGCAGCAAGTTCAAGGCAGTCAACAGCCGCGATCGCAACTTCACCAAGCGCAAGATCGCCAGCCGGCTGACGCATCCCGAGGCCGACGTCCAGCGCTACATCGACGAGATGGTGCGGATCGACCGACAGGAGAGCGGCGCGGCCCGCGCCACCAAGGTGGCCAACCTCCCCAGGCGCTACGGGCGCATCCGGCAGGAAATCGCGCGGCTGAAGGACATGGACCAAGCCCTGGGTGAGGCTCCGGATGGCCAGATTTCCCTGACCGACCCGGATGCCCGTGCCATGGCGACCAGCGCTCGAAGGAGCGGGCTGGTCGGCTACAATGTCCAGAGCGCCGTCGACACCGAGACCCACCTGATCGTCGCCCACGAGGTCACCAACAAGGGCTTCGACCGCGACCAGCTGGCGCCGATGGCCAAGGCAGCAAAGGAGGCGCTCGGTCGGGACGACCTGCATGCGATTGCGGACAAGGGCTACTTCAGCAGCGCCGAAATCCTTGTCGCCGATCAGGCCGGCATCACCACGACCGTGCCGCGGCCGGAGACCTCGGGCAACCGCTCGAAGGGCAGGTTCGTGAAAGCGGATTTCGATTAGGATGCAGACCGTGATGTCTACGTTTGCCCCGCGGGAGAAGACCTGACCTACCGCTACACCCGCGAGGAAGACGGGTTGCAGATGCGCCGCTACTGGACCGGAAACTGCGGCGATTGCCCGGTCCGGGGCCGCTGCACCACAGGCAAGGAGCGCCGCATCCGGCGCTGGGAGCATGAGCATCTGGTCGAAGAAATGCGTGACCGCCTGGGCGGCTCTGACGATCTGATGACCCTGAGGCGCTGCACCGTCGAGCATCCCTTCGGCACGATCAAGGCCTGGATGGGTGCGACGCATTTCCTGACAAGAGGCATAAAGAACGTGCGCGCGGAGATGGCGCTGAACGTCCTCGCCTATAACATCAAGCGGATGGTGGCGCTGGTCGGCAATCGCGGCCTGATGGCGGCAATCCCGGGCTGAGTCGGCTGATCAGAATACATTTGCCCTGTCAGCACGGCCGAACCCGAAAAATCTGCCATCCCTCGGTCTCCAGCGTCCAGTTTCCACACAGCCTCGGCCCATTGCTGACTTCGGCTTGGGTCACAGTGAATGTCTGCATCGATCAAGAGTTCGTTTGTCCGGCAGAAATGAACCGCAACTTTATTGGCTTGGACCTTTTCCTACACGTGCCCGGGCGCGCGCGCCATCTGACATGCCGACACAAACGACGATCTCGTTTGGGAGCGGCGCATCCGGCACTGCAATGCTCAGGGTGTCGATGTGATCGAAGGACCAGGCCTCGTCCTTGTGCCCAAGCGGCAGATCGATGAAACAGCCAAGACCACCCAGTTTCACAATCGAGGGCATGAGTGCTTGACCGCCGCCGATCGCCGCGCGCACGGGTTTTCCCAGTCGCGGATGCAAGATTGCCGCGCCGTGCTCAGCCGCGCCAAGGGCACCGACGATGGCGGCCTTGCCGTAGCTGACGGGCGGCGCGCCGAGGGCGGTCATAGCCTCTGAAGCCAGTTGCCTGCCCAGCGTTGCGCCACAGTCGAACAGCTCCGTCAGGTCTTCTTGGTCGACCCCCGCAAAGGGATTGTGCAGCACGGCAAGCGCTGCCACCCGGGTGAGCGGTTCGCAGGGAGCGCCCATCTCGTCGGTCTCGATCCTGTCCCGGATCAGTATTGTTTTTCGGATCAGCATCAGGCGGTCTCCTTTGATGGGTCGGCGATTGCACCGGTATTGAGCATCCGGAACAGAACGGTGACAGGGAAAACGAGGGCGAAGAGTGCAGCGCCGAAAAGGATGGCGCTGTCAGGTGCCCCTGTCCGGTCGAGGAGCCAGCCGGCGATCGGGGGGCTTGCCGTCATGATGGCATAATAGACGGTGAAGAAAACACCCATGCCAAAAGCCCGTCGTTCGGGCGCGACGGCCTGACCCGCCAGCGCCATGATGACGCCAGCAGGTGCCATTCCCACGAGGCCAAAAAGCAGGCTTGCCGCCAGCCCGGCGCCGTGCAGGCTCAGTAGCATCAGGGCCAGAACCGCGGCTGTCATGCAGACGGCAAGGATTGTCTCGCGCCGCCCGAACCGGTCGGCGATCTGTCCGCAGGCGGCACCCGAAAGGATCATCAGCCAGCTGCCGACGCTGATCACAGAGGCCGCTGCCAGCGTGCCCATACCCTGCGCCGCGAGCATGCTTGGGCCGAAGCTGAGGTAGACGACATAGCCCGCGTTGAATACGCCCCAGGCGACACCCGCCAAGACGATCAGCCCCCATTCTCGTGGTAAAAGTCCCTTAATCCGGCTTGTGATGCGAGAGGGAAGATCATGCGGCGGTCGGTAAAGGGTCAGAACGGCAAGTGCTGCAACCGCGCACCAAGCCGCGGCGACGGCAAAGGGAAAGCGCCAGCCATGGCCCTCTGCCAGCCAGGTGTGTCCAACCTGGCCCATGGCGATCCCAAATGGCCAGCTCATCACCAGGATGCTCATCGCTGTGGCGATCTCGCGACCTTCGAACCAGTCCGCCACCATCTTGGTGAAATAGAGCGTGGTGAACAGGAACCCGGCCCCAGAAACGACACGTCCAAGCCCGATGCCCGCGGGATCGGACGCCATCGCGGACAGCGCGCTGCCGAGCGCCAGCACGCCAAGCCCAAACCCGGCAAGCACGCGGTCCGAAGCGAACCGGCCGGAAAATCCCGCAGGCAGGGACAGAAAAAGACCCGGCGCCATGAACAGACCGATCATGAGACCGATCTGCGCATTGTCGAGGCCGAACGCATCCGTCAGGTTTCCGCCGACCGCGCCCATGGTCTGGAACTGAAACCCCAAGCCGACGCGGGCAGCGAACAGCAGCGCCAGGATGCGCCAGCGCATCACGTCCAGCCCAGCTGACGCAGCGCCTGCACGTCGTTCCAGATCTTGGTCATGTGCGCGATGCGGTCTCCGCCGAACCGCATGACGTAGGCATAGTCCGATGCGACAGACTTGCCGGTCGGTGCGCCCGGTCCACCCGCACCGGTCTGGGTGCCGTGGAATATGGCGGAGGCGACCACCGTTCCACGGTCGGCATCCGATGCGAAAGCCGTCAGTTCATAGTGCCCGTCCGGGATCGGTCCCAGCAGGCCCTTCATCCACTCGGCATAGTCGTGCAGCGTGGTCGTGTCGGCAAGTGCGTCCGCCTGACAGGCGAAGCTGGCGCCGTCATGGCAAAAGGCTTTGCAGGCCTCCCACCCGCCGCCGTTTTCGCAGGCTTCGAAAAAGGTCCGTGCTGTCTGTTCAAGTGTCATTGATCCGTCTCCCTATTAATGATGGGATCAGGATGCGCCTATCGTCAGGCATGGCATATCAGTCAGTTGCTGTATTCTGCGCCCCGATGGTGCAGTATTCTGCTACAGCATTTGAAGGATTGATTGAGAATTCCCGCTGCCGCAGGCTCGGGAGAAGCCCTTTCGGAAGGATGTGCCAACCCCGTGTCGCCCGAAGACATCCTCAGTCCCCGCGAGATCGAGATCGCCAGCGCCTATGCGCAGGGGGATACCTATCAGGTGATCGCAGCCCGGCTGGGCATTGCCCCCTCGACCGTGCGCACCCATCTCGCGACGATCTACCGCAAGCTCGAAGTGTCGTCCAAGCTGGACCTGCATTCCCGGCTGGGCGGTGCTCTGCCGACATCGGAGATGCTCACCGACCACGCAGCCGTCATCTCGGAACTGGCGCTGAGCCTCGAGGAGTCGCTGCGTCGCGAGCAGGCGCTCGCCGAGGTGCTGGGCATCATCAGCCGGTCGCGCGGCGACATCGACGCCGTGATGTCGTCGATCCTCGGTTTTGCAGTTGACCTCTGCGAGGCGGAGTTCGGCATTCTCTTTGAACATGCTGGGCAAGGGAGATACACGGCCAGTCACACACGGGGCATCCCTGAGCCGTTCAGGGACTGGCTCGACACGCAAGGCATCTTCACTGCCAGCCCACGCACTGGTCTCGGTCGACTGGCGACAAGCCATGCCGTTGTGAACATCTATGACGTTCGGGCCGAGGAAATATTCCAGACCGACGATCCGCTGCGCTATGCGACAGCTATGCTCGGCGGCGCTCGATCCTTCGTCGCCATCCCGATGATGTCGGGCGATAGCTTGGTCGGCGCCTTCACGATTTACCGGCAGTCGGTCCGGCCCTTCGGTGCGCAGGCTACCACGCTCGCGCAGACCTTTGCCGACCAAAGCGTCATCGCGCTCGACAACGCACGGATGATAGGCGCCTTGCGGCAAGAAGCACCCCCAACATGAACGTCACCGGTGATCCTCTGAGCCCTCGTGAACGACAAATCGCCGAGGCCTTCGCGGGTGGCGAAACCTATCAGGAAATCGCCGACCGCCTAAACCTCGCCCCATCGACCGTGCGCACCCATCTTGCGACGATCTACCGGAAACTTGGGGTCTCCACGAAGCTCGACCTGCGGACGCAGATCGAGGCATCAACGCCCGCTGATCCATCTTCAAACCGGCCGCCCCGCCCCGACAAACCCTCGATCGCCGTGCTGGCCTTCGAGAACATGTCGGATGATCATGGTCAGGAATACTTCTCGGATGCGATTACCGCCGACATCATCACCGCCCTGTCCCGGTCGCCCTGGCTGTTCATCATCGCCCGCAACACGACCTTCACCTACAAGGGCGAAAACGTCGATGTCCGGCGCGTCGCGGCCGAGCTTGGCATCCGGTTTGTCCTCGAAGGCAGCGTCCGTCGTGCCGGCGAGCGGGTGCGCGTCACGGCACAGTTGATCGACGGGCTGACTGGCGGGCATGTCTGGTCTGATCGCTATGATGGCCGCATCGAGGATGTGTTCGACCTGCAAGACGAGATCACCCGGCAGGTCGTGTCCTCGATCCAGACCATCGTGCATCTCAGCACCGTCGAGGCGCCTGTAGAGCGCCTGAACCGTCCGGACCTGACCGTCTGGGAGCTTACCATGCGGTCCTGGCACCTGCTCTACGATTTCACGCCCGAGGCCTATGCCTCGGCCAAGACTTTGCTCGAACGCGCTTTAGCGATCGACCCGGAAAGCGCCGAGGCCAACATGGTCCTGTCGCTGATCAACCACCACATCGCCATTCTGGGCTTCGCCCAAGACCCGGGCCCTGCGATGGAAGCAGCCTACGCCCTTGGCCGTCGCGCCACGCAGCTCGACGACCGCAACGAGTATGCCCATTGGGCGCTTGGCATCAGTTGCTGGGGGTTGCACCGGCTTGATGAAGGGATCGCGGCCTTGGAACGTGCGGTCGAGTTGAACCCCAACTGCTCGCTCGCTTACGGCAGCCTCGGCACCGCTCTCGCCATCGCCGGCCGGGCAGAGGATGCCATCGCGAACCAAGAAATCGCGATCCGGATGAACCCTCGTGATCCCAGCATCTTCTTCCGCTTCTCGGGGCTGGCGCTGGCCCATTACACGGCGGGCGACTACGATGCGGCGATCCACTGGGCCGAACACGCCATCCACCGCATGCCGCGCTGGTATCTCGCGCATTTTCTGTTGGTGGCAAGTCACGTCGCACTCGGGCGACCCGAACCGGCGCGTGCCGCAGTCGCGGCCGCCCGAGATGTTCTGTCCGACATTTCTGTCGCAGATGCCAAGCGAATGCCGCTGCGGGACCCAGCGAAGATGCAGGAGTTTCGAGACCGGCTTTGTGCTGCGGGATTTGCTGCGGAGCCGCAAAGCTGACATTCGAACGGCGTGCAGCGAAAGTCCGTTCTCCGCCCCACTCATATTTTCTGTAAGTAGCAAGGCTTCGAAGACTTCGGCTTGGTCGGAGCACGCTAAATTGCAGCATTTCAGAGCTGCTAGCCCTGCCCGCACGTTCTGTAAGCTTCGCCTATAAGCGGGCCGGAAGGTCGATGGTGGGCAATGAGACTTTCAACGCACTGCATCATTCGAAATCGAATGAGCCGCAGTGGCCCCGCTGAAGAGTAGAGTCCCAAGCACATCAACGAACCGCATGGAGGGGATTCCCCGGTTGCGCGTTGAAATTGCTATATATCTTTTAGAAGGGAGGTTGACGCGGCGCGAAAAAAAATGCGCGCCGCGAAAAAATATGCGCTCACCTACAGCCCTTTAGAAATCCAGGTTCTCCACGCTCAGCGCGTTTTTCTGGATGAATTCGCGCCGCGGCTCCACGACGTCGCCCATCAGCTTGGTAAAGATGTCATCGGCCTCGGCCACGTCATCGACCTTGACCTGCAACAAGGTCCGGGCGTCCGGATCGAGCGTGGTTTCCCAGAGCTGGTCGGGGTTCATCTCGCCCAGACCCTTGTAGCGCTGAAGCGTGTTGCCCTTTTCGCCCTCTTCCAGGATCGCCTTCAAGAGATCGAGCGGACCGTGGATCACCTGATGACGATCTTTGCGGTGCAGCGTGGCCGCGCTGCCGTAGATTTCCTGGAGCGACTCGGTAAAGCTGCCGGTGCGGCGGGCCTCTCCCGAGCGCAGCATCGAGCCGTCAAGGGTGCGCACCTCTTCGACGCCGCGCAGAATGCGGGCCAGGCGGATGCCGTGATCCTGGGTGATCCTGCCGCGCCAGCCCATTTCGTATTCCAGCGCGATCAGATCGAGCCGCTGCGCCACCTTGTCGGCGACGCCCTGCAAATCGGCATCCACCGCGCCGGGCACGAAGGCACCGGCAATCGCCGCCTGTTCGAGAATGTGGCGCGGGTAATGCGTCGGGAAGGCGTCGAGCACGCGCTTGAGCTGGCGCGCTTCTTCGACCACCCGCAGAAGGTCCTGCCCGGTGATTTCCTCGCCGCCGGCGAGCTTCAGCACCGCGCCGTCAACCCCTTGATTCATCAGGTAATCATCCATTGCCGCCTGGTCCTTGAGATAAACCTCGGACTTGCCGCGGCTGACCTTGTAGAGCGGCGGCTGGGCGATATAGAGATAGCCGCCCTCGATCAGCTCGGGCATCTGCCGGTAGAAGAAGGTCAGAAGCAGGGTGCGGATGTGGGCGCCGTCTACGTCGGCGTCGGTCATGATGACGATCTTGTGGTAGCGCAGCTTGTCGATGTTGAACTCGTCCCGGCCGATGCCGGTGCCGAGCGCCATCACCAGGTTGCCGATCTCCTGGGACGAGAGCATGCGGTCGAACCGCGCGCGTTCCACGTTGAGGATCTTGCCCTTGAGCGGCAGGATCGCCTGGGTGCCCCGGTCGCGGCCGGTCTGGGCCGAGCCGCCGGCGCTGTCCCCCTCGACGAGAAAGAGCTCGGTCTTGGCCGGATCCTTTTCCGAGCAGTCCTTGAGCTTTCCGGCCAGGAAATTGACGTCCATCGCGGATTTTCGGCGGGTCAATTCCCGTGCCTTGCGGGCGGCCTCGCGCGCCATGGCGGCTTCGATGATCTTGCTGACGATCATCTTGGCTTCATTGGGGTTTTCCTCGAACCACTCCGACAGTTTCTCGCCGACAAGGTTCTCGACCGCAGGCCGCACCTCGGAGCTGACCAGCTTGTCCTTGGTCTGCGAGCTGAACTTGGGATCGGGCACCTTGACCGAGAGCACGCAGGTCAGCCCTTCGCGGGCGTCGTCGCCGGTAAAGTTGACCTTCTCGCGCTTGGCGATGCCGCTTTCCTGAGCGTATTTCTGGATCGTCCGGGTCAGCGCGCCGCGGAACCCCGCAAGGTGGGTGCCGCCGTCGCGCTGCGGGATGTTGTTGGTAAAGGGCAGCACCGTCTCATGGTAGCTGTCGTTCCACCACATCGCCACTTCGACGCCGATCTCGTCGCGTTCGCCCTGCACATAGATCGGCTCGGGCATCATCGCGTGCTTGTGGCGGTCGACATATTTGACGAATTCCTTGACCCCACCGTCATAGAACAGCTCGATGTGCAGCGGCTCGGCCGGACGATCATCCTCGAGGATGATCTTGACGCCGGAATTCAGGAAGGCGAGTTCGCGCAGGCGCTTTTCCAGCACATGGAAATCGTAGTCGAGGTTCGAGAAGGTGTTGGTCGAGGCAAGGAAACGCACCTCGGTGCCGCTTTCGCCCTCGGCATCGCCGGTGACGCGCAGATGCTCGGTGGTCTCGCCATGTTCGAACTTGGCGTAATGCACCTTGCCGTTGCGCCAGACCCGCAGCTCTAGCCAGACCGAGAGCGCGTTGACGACCGAAACGCCGACGCCGTGCAACCCGCCCGAGACCTTGTAGGAATTGCTGTCGAATTTGCCGCCGGCGTGAAGCTGGGTCATGATGACCTCGGCCGCCGAAACACCCTCTTCCTCGTGGATGTCGACCGGAATTCCGCGGCCGTTGTCACGCACCGAGACCGAGTTGTCGGCGTGGATTTTCACATGCACATAGTCGGCATGACCGGCCAGCGCCTCGTCGATGCCGTTGTCCACCACCTCGTAGACCATGTGATGCAGACCCGAGCCGTCGTCGGTGTCGCCGATGTACATGCCGGGACGTTTGCGGACAGCTTCTAAGCCTTTGAGAACCTTGATCGAATCCGCGCCATATTCGGGTGCGGGTTGTGCTTGCTCGGACATGCGATGCCTTCTTTTTCTCTCGCCCGGAATATATGCGCTTTTTGCGTATATGTCACGCAGATGCCACAAGATTTTGTGTGTCGGCCGGTCCCCGCCGCGGGCTCTCTCGGGCCGTGGGGGGAGGTCCCGGATCGGGCCCGGGACAGGGGCGTCCGACGCACCACCGATGCCGCAGACCAGCCCCCGCCCCGATCCCGATCCGGGGCCGCCCCGCGCGCAATGGCACGCTTGGTCAGCCGGTGGTGACCGAAGAGGCGCCGCCCGTCTCGCTGACCTCGAAGCGCTGCGCCCGGGCACCCAGGTCGGCAAAAAGCTCCGGCCCGGTGCCGGTCATCCAGGCCTGGGCGCCAAGGGCGCAGATTTCATCATAAAGCGCGGCGCGGCGGGCGGCATCGAGATGGGCGGCGACCTCGTCGAGCAGCAGGATCGGCGGGCTGCCGATATCGCGCGCCAGCGCCCTTGCATTGGCGAGGATCAGCGAGATCAAAAGCGCCTTCTGCTCGCCGGTCGAACAATCGCGCGCCGGCACCCCCTTGGCGGCAAAGACGGCGTGCAGCTCGGCCCGGTGCGGCCCCACCATGGCGCGGCCGGTGGCCAGATCGCGAAACCGGCTCTCAGCCAGCGCGGCGCGCAATTCCGCCTCGCCGGCCGGCATCTCGCCTTCGGTGGCGGTCAGGTCAAGCTCGCTCACCGGAAAGGCGGTCTCGGTGCCCGCCTGGGCCTCGGCGATCCGCGCGAGCGCCGCCTGCCGGTTGGCATGGATCACCGCGCCGGCGCGGGCCATCTGCACCTCGAGCGCGGCATACCAATGGGCGTCGCGCACCTGATCCTTGAGCAGACGATTGCGCTCGCGCATCGCCTTTTCGTAATCCAGCACCGCCTGGGCATGGTCGGGAAAGAAGCTCAGCGTCATCCGGTCGAGGAACCGCCGCCGCCCATCGGCGCCTTCGATCCAGAGCCGGTCCATCGAGGGGATCAGCCAGAGAACGCGGGCAAATTTGCCCAAGGCGATCTGGCTGGCGGGCTTGCCGTCGATCCTGACCTGCCGGGCGCTGCCCTGTTCTGACAGGCTCTCGATTTCACGGGCGCGGGTGTCGGCCTCGAGCATGGCGGTGATCTTCCAGCCCAGCGCCTCGGGCCGGCGGGTCATCTCTTCGGCGCTGGCCCGGCGCAACCCGCGGCCCGGCGACATCAACGAGACGGCTTCGAGAATGTTGGTCTTGCCGGCGCCATTGGCGCCGTAAAGCGCGACGGGGCGGGCATCGGTCGTCATCTCCACGCGCTTGTGCGAGCGGAAATGCGAAAGTTTGAGGTGAGTCAGATGGGTCGGCATGACCTAGCCACGTAGCGCAAACCGCGCGATCGCCGCCGCAGACGGCCGGTCGGCGATGGCGCGGCGGCCTGCGGCCCAGATTCCGCGCCGGAAAGGCACTCAGACCCGCATCGGCATGACGACATAAACCGCGCTGGTGTCATTGCCTTCGCGCATCAGGGTCGGATCGCCGGCGGAATTAAACATGAAGACCGCGTTCTCGCGGTCCACCTGGCTGGCGATCTCCAGCAGGTATTTCGCGTTGAACCCGATCTCGAGCCGCTCATCGCCGTAGGCCACGGCCAGCTCTTCCTCGGCGGCGCCGCTGTCGGGCGCGTTCACCGAGAGCACCAGCCGATCCTCGTCCAGCGCCATCTTCACCGCCCGCGACCGCTCGGACGAAACCGTCGCCACCCGGTCGACCGCGCGGGCGAAATCGCTGGCATCGACTTCGAGCTTGCGGGTGTTGCCCTGCGGAATGACGCGGGTGTAATCGGGGAAGGTGCCGTCGATCACCTTGGACGTCAGCATGATGTCCGGCGTGGCAAAGCGCACCTTGGTCTCGGAGACCGAGACCGCGATTTCCATGTCGTCATCGTCCAGCAGCTTGCGCAGCTCGCCCACGGTCTTGCGCGGTACGATCACGCCGGGCATCTCGCCGGCGCCATCGGGCAGCGGGGCGTCGATCCGCGCCAGACGGTGGCCATCGGTGGCAACGCAGCGCAGCGCCTTGCCCTCTTCGCCATCCGCGACATGCATGTAGACGCCGTTCAGGTAATACCGCGTCTCTTCCGTGGAAATGGCGAATTTCGACTTGTCGAACAGCCGCCGCAGAACCGGCGCCGGGGCCGAGAAGTTGGACGAATATTCCGAGGTCGCCATCACCGGGAAATCCTCGCGCGGCAGCGTCGCCAGCGAGAAATTCGACCGTCCGGCCTCGACCGTCAGCCGGCCCGAGGCGCCTTCTTCGGCCAGAGTCACCAGCGCGCCATCGGGCAGCTTGCGAACGATCTCGTGCAGGGTGACGGCGGCAACGGTGGTGGCGCCGGCGCGTTCGACCTGGGCGGCGGCCTTGTCGACCACCTCGATATCAAGGTCGGTGGCGCGGAAGGACACGGTATCCCCCTCGGCTTCGATCAGGACATTGGCAAGGATCGGGATTGTGTTGCGGCGCTCGACAACCGATTGCGCCTGCGCGACGGCCTTGAGCAACGTGCCGCGTTCGATACTGATTTTCATACCCTGTCCCTCCGAAAGCCCGGGACCGGCACGTTAGCCGCATCCCCCCAGCGCTCCAAGCCCTTTTCGGGCAATTACGAGAGGTTTCCAATGGTTTGAGAGGGGCGTCAAGGGCACGACGGGCCAAGATCGCACTCGGCCCGCCAATCGTGCTTTCCCGCCTACGCTTCCAGCGTCCGGCGCAGCATCTCCAGGTCTTCGGCGATCTGGCCGTCCTGCACCTTGAGCTCTTCGATGCGCCGCACCCCGTGCATCACGGTGGTGTGGTCCCGCCCGCCAAAGCGGCGACCGATCTCGGGCAGCGAGCGGCTGGTCAGCTGCT
>Ga0208334_100440_pt1 | contig 14435 bp, 8 predicted proteins | sample DeeseametaMP0900_FD_184201 | JGI IMG/M metagenome (GOLD analysis project Ga0208334, IMG submission 184201) | Marine microbial communities from the Deep Indian Ocean - MP0900 (SPAdes) | ecosystem: Environmental > Aquatic > Marine > Oceanic | place: East of Durban, South Africa, South Indian Ocean...
TGTAGTATGCCATGGCTGTTATGATGCGCCTTGTCAGCTAAAGCTTTCTTCCCCTGAAGGGATAGATAGAGGGCTAAGCAAAGAGCTTGTTTATGATGGTACACGGCTATTAGCCACTACACCAAGCAGGCTGTTATTTGATGCAACGAGCACTGAGCAATGGCGTAAAAAGGGCTTTACTCCGGTACTTAACGAACGTGACCAAAACCCAGAAGCAAACCTTGCCGGTGGGGTGTTATTTAATTCATTAGTGCTTAAGCAAAGTGCAGCGTTACCAGAGAATGAAATTCTTGATGATGAATTTGACTTTTCACTTAGCCGCTCTCAAACGTGCGCCACTATGGGAGAATTCGATCGTTTAGCTGCAGAGCAGCCTCATGGCGGTATGCCTTACGGTTTACCGGGCGTGTCTAGCCAGGAATTTTATCATTTACAAAAGTGGCTTAAAGACGGTGGAAAAATGGCGCATATTAAACCGCCCACCAAAGCCGAGCTAACAAACGTTAAAAACTGGGAAGCGTTTTTAAATCAAGACAGCTTAAAATACCAATTAGCCGCTCGTTATATTTACGAGCATTGGTTTTTAGCCCATATTTATTTTGGTTCTGATAAACCACAGAGCTTTTTTAAACTGGTTCGTTCAAGTACGCCGCCAGGCGAAGAAATTAAGCTAATTAATACGCGCCGACCATACGATGACCCTAAAGTAAGCCGTGTGTATTACCGTTTACTACAAGACCGCTCAACTGTTTTATCAAAAACACATTTACCGCTAAAGCTTGATGATGCAAAGCTTGCACGTATTTATGAGCAATTTATAGCTCCCGATTATACGGTTACTAAAATGCCAAGTTATAAGAGCGAGGCGGCATCTAATCCTTTTAAAACGTTTGAAGTAATTCCTATTAATTCTAAGTATCAATTTATGCTTGATGAAGCTGAGCTAATTATTATGGGCTTTATTAAGGGCCCTGTATGCCGCGGCCAAATTGCACTTAATGTGATTAACGATCATTTTTGGGTTGCCTTTGCAGACCCTGAAAAAGTCGCGACTCCAGCAGTGGAAGATATGTTGCTTCAGCACGAAGAAGCCCTTGAATTACCTGCAGCAGAAGAAAGCAATGCATTGCCTATCTCTAGCTGGGTTAAATACTCAGTGCGTGAGAAAAAATACTTACAAGCCAAAGTTGAGCTGGCTAACGAGATGTTTAAAAACGGAGAGCATTTAACCACCGACCTATTGTGGAAAGGTGAAAGGCATAACAAAAATGCAGCGCTTACAATATTTCGCCATTTTGATAGTGCCACGGTAGTGAAAGGCTTTATTGGTCAAGAGCCTAAAACTATGTGGGTGTTAGATTATGCGCTATTTGAGCGTATTCATTACTTACTTGTTGCAGGCTTTGATGTATACGGAAATATCGGCCACCAATTAGTGACCCGCCTATACATGGACTTTTTACGTTTAGAGGGTGAGCAAAACTTTTTGGCTTTATTACCTGAAACGAAGCGCCATCAAATTAAAAAAAGCTGGTATAGAAAGTCTCCGCCAAGCTTATCTAAGTTTTTTAAAAACAACCGAGAGTTTAGCCAACCTAGCGGTATTGAATATAAAACGGATGATCCACAACACGAGCTGTATGGGCTAATTAAGCAAACTTTAGCGCCAGTACTGAGTGAGCACTACGACTACACAAAAGTACCCACGCCATTAAATGCACTAAACAATATGCCAGCTAAAGCTATAAATTTATTACCGCAGTTATCGTATATTTTGGTTAAGCAAGACGATGCTTCACATAAAGCTTATACGCTTATTCATCACAACGCGCATTACAATATTTCCAGCTTATTAAATGAAGATGGGCAGCGCGCTTATGATGAAGATACCGCCACCCTAGTGCCAGGCTTTATTGGTGATTACCCTGCGGCTATTTGGTACTTAAATGATCAAAATGAAGTGGGTGAATTTGCACAGCTATTACCTATGATGCAAATTGAAGCAGATTATGCTGCATTAAAAGTAAAATTTGGTATTCGTCGCTCACATCCAGAGTTTTGGAAATACAGCGACATAATGCACCAAGTAGCTAAAGAGTATCGCGGCGTTGAATTTGGTATGTTTGACTACAACCGATTAGAAAATCGCTAACTGGTAATTACAAAAGTGTCGCAAGTATTGCCCTTTTTGCCTCACACTTAATACATTTAGCCCAGTCATGTTACTGGGCTTTTTATTTATATAATTACTAAAGCTGATGTTGAGTTTTCTATATATAGGCTACACTTAAAATAAAAAAGCGGCCTTGTATGTTTAAAATTATTGCCAATGTAAGACAGCGTTACCGATGGGCGCTTATTGCTATTGCTCTGTTAATAAGTGGCTCAGCATTGTTGCTGCAGTATGGTTTTTCTGTACAAAAGTACGATGCCAAAATTATTAATATGGCAGGTAAGCAGCGCATGCTCTCGCAAAAAATTGCTTGGCATAGCAATGCACTTCTTTCATCACGAATCGATGTTGCTACCCATACCAATTCCCTCGAACACTCTCTCGCACAATTTAAAACAGCTCATGAGGTATTACTTACCAAGCAAGGTAGTAGTTACCGTTATTTAACGCCAGAATTAGTAAAGTTATACTTTGCTGAGCCAGCTAATCTAGATAGCGAAGTGAATGAATTTATTGCCCAAGCTAGTTGGCTGCTGTACCAAAAAGGCGAGGTAGACACACAGGTGCTCAACGTAGCACATGTAGAAAACCTGCTAGCTAAGCTTGACCGCGCGGTTACTTTATTTGAGCAACACGCAGTGAAAAAAGTTAACCGCGTGTCTAATTTAGAATTGCTGTGCTGGTTAGTCGCCATGGTGTTATTGCTCGTTGAGCTAAGATTTGTGTTTATGCCGATGGAAAAAGAGGTGGAACGCACCTTAACAGCTCTTCAAAAACAAAAGGACTTTGTAGCGCAAATGAGCCAAAACAAAGAGCACTTTATTGCCAGAGCAAGCCACGAATTTAGAACACCGTTACAGGGATTAATTACGTCGATTGATGAGCTAACCATCAATGCCGAGCAGCAAAATATTAAAACGCAAGCAAGCTACTGCGCCCTTAGACTTCTATCTATGCTTGATGAGCTACAAGACCTACAAGCACTAAGCACAGGAAAGTGGGCGCCAATTTTTAAAAACGAAAACCTTTTAGAATCCATAAATAAAGTGGTGTTGGCGTATGAGTATGCAGCGCAGCAAAAAGGGCTAACATTAATCACTCATTTTGATGAGTCTCTTAATTGTTTTTGTAAGTTAGATCATCAGCGCTTACAGCATGTATTAACCGAGCTAATTAGCAATGCAATAAAGTTTACCGACAAGGGCGAGGTTGAAGTTGCTGCAAACATGCAAAACTCGCAATTACAATTAACCGTTAATGATAGTGGGTGTGGTTTTTCTAGCGAAATAACAGAACTAGAGTTTGACTCATTTAAACAAACTAACCACTTTCAAGGCCTAAGAACGGGATTAACACGGGCGCAGTATGTTGTTAAAGCGCTGCATGGTTCGCTTTCATTTAAAAACAACGCAGCGAGTGGCGCTCATGTTACGCTTAACTTGCCGATTGAAATTACGAACCAGCAAACAGAAAGAGAAGTCGAAAAAAAGCTTTTTTGCCTTGTGGTTGAAGACAACGAATTAAACACCTTGTTACTCACACGTATTTTGGCAACGTTAGGTGTGGACTATGAATGCGTTGTAAATGGCCTAGAAGCCTGCGAAAAGGTATGTAAGGCTGACTATGATGTGGTGTTTATGGATTTAAATATGCCGATCATGGATGGCTTTGAAGCGACTAAAAAAATACGCAAAGAGCTAAATAAAACCATGCCCATAATCGTTGTTACAGCAAATACCTCAGCCGAAGACATGGACTTAATTTATGAATATGGCGCGAGTGAGCATATTCATAAACCCATAAGTAAACAGGCAGTGGCTGATGCATTGGTAAATGTATGCATAGCTAATGAAATAAATTAATACGCAATTAAATACGCTTGCTAAAGCAATTTACTATACGTTAAGTTGTTTATTTAGCTTATGGTGAAGGCAGTATTGTGCAAAGTATTGTATTTGAACAATTTAGTGGTTATTTAAAAGGGCAAGGTAAAAGCCGTTACACAATTAATGACTTAAGTTGGCAAGTGAATGCTGGTGAGCACTGGCTATTATTAGGCGCTAATGGCGCAGGTAAATCGGCATTGAGCGCCGCATTGACGGGTGAAGCTAAGCAGCAAAGTGGTACTTTTAAAAGTACCTTTAATAGCACGCAGCTTGTGTCATCTGATGTGCAAAAGCAGTTAATCAAAAACGAAATCGAGCATGAACATCACAGCTTAGTAAAGGATTTTATTTTCCCTCAAAATAGTAGCTACAACCATAAGCTACGTACAAAACTAATAGATGCCTTTAATTACAGCGCCCTTTTAGAGAGGCATTTTAGAGATCTTTCTACCGGCGAAACCCGTAAACTTCTACTTATAAATGCGCTAAGTAGTCATGCTGATTTAGTGGTACTAGATGAGCCATATGATGGCTTAGATAAACATTCGTGTGAGGTGCTAAACACTTTATTAGAAACACTTAGGTCAACAATTAACTTTGTGTTTGTGTTAAATAGGCTTGATGAAATCCCGCCGTTTATTACTCATTACGCTTATGTAAATCAGGGGCAGTTGCAGCATGTACTTAATAATCCAAACGCAGAGCAGCGTGCTGACTTACTTAAACTACTGCATTTAACCCATACCGCTTTAGAAATACCTCAACCGGATGACTCCCAAGGCCATGCAGAGTATACCGCCGATACATTGGTTAAGCTTAGTAATACAAAGGTTAGCTACGCTGGGGTTGATGTATTTAAAAATCTCAATTGGCAAATTAATAAACATCAACATTGGCAATTGAGTGGTAAAAATGGCTCAGGTAAAACCTGCTTATTAAATTTAATAACTGGCGATAACCCTCAATGCTACAGCAATGATATTCAGGTATTTGGTTTTAAGCGCGGAAGTGGTGAAAGTATTTGGGATATAAAACAGCATATTGGCTATATATCAAATGCACTGCATATGGATTATCGAGTAAGTATATCGGCATTGAATACGGTTATTTCTGGGTTTTACGACAGCATTGGCTTATATCAAAAGCCAACAGAGTCACAGGTAAATACAGCTAAGCAATGGTTAGCGCTGATTGGGTTAAGCGATAAACAAAATAGCTCATTTACGCAGCTTTCATACGGCGATCAGCGCATGCTATTAATAGTGCGTGCTATGGTAAAACACCCCACGTTACTTATTTTAGATGAACCTTGTTTGGGGCTTGATGAAGCAAATAGACAGCGAGTACTAATATTAATAGAGAAAATTTGTGCAGCAAATACCAGCACCGTTATTTATGTAAATCACCATGCGGCAGACAAAATTAAAGGGATTGAGCATTACTTAAAAATGGAAGATTTTAATTAAAGGCTGGGCTATTTAGGCCCAACCTTTAACGCCACGTTATAGGCGAGTAATGGTAAAGCCTGCATCAGTTAACTGTTTAATTAAACCATGCTGCTCTGGTAAGTGCAGCGCGCCTACAGCAATAAATAGCTTTTCGTTAGTTAAGCGAGGCACTAATTGCTCCACCCATTTATTATTACGATTAACTAGCATAACTTGCTCGCTTATTTCACCGTAGTTACTCTCGTCAAAACTCATGTTGTAGTATTCAGTCAGCGTATCCATATCACCATTTTTCCAGGCGTTTACTAACTTAATAAAATAAGTATTAATATCGGCAAGCTGTTCAAACGTTTCTTCAATCATTTCATTACTGAGCAAAGCCATGCCATCAAACATTTGCAGTTGCTGCTCTAGCGTTTCTAACTCTCCAATCGTGATATTTTGCTTTTTAGCGTAAGCAAGTACTTGCTTGTCTATGCCTGTTTGGTCAGAAAACCCTGCATTTTGAAATTCAATTTGCATCATGGTTACCATTACAGCCCAAGGTTTGAGGCCATTAAACATAGCTATATCAATCGATTTTTTAGCAAAGTAGTCTTTAAGCTTATTGTAGTTTTGTTTTGAGAGTTCTGTTTGTAATGTTTTGCCATCTTTAAGCATCATAAAGGGCATTGAACGCTGCTGCATTTGCAAAGGCGTGAGTTTACTAATATCTACTTCAACAACAACTTGCTCGCTTTGATCTATAGCCGTAGTTACTTTTTCTGGTAAGCCTTTCATGCTGGCATCGCCTACGTGAACTGTGCCAAACAAGTAAGAGCTAGTACCGTTTTTTTCTACTTTAAATAATGCCGGCGCTGCGACACTATTAAAACTAGTTGCTATAAAAAGTGCCAGTATAAAGAACTGACTAATTCGAGAGAGGGCTTGCATGGTTTGTCCTTAAATCTAATTGAGTTGCCTAAATACTAGCTTAAATTAAAGCGCTTTAATAAACCTATTTGGTTATATTAAACACTTTTTTAATGCGCTTATGAGTTTAGTTGCACTAGGGCACCTTATTTAAATAGGGTGAATGTAATTGAGTGGTGCCTAATAGGGCTTGCGGAGTAAACCTGCCTAATTAGCAAAGTTTTAAGTTATTTACCGTGCTGCGCTGTTATTTGTACTACAATGTATCAAAAATTAATCAAGCCCTATATGGCTATTATGTGGCTAGTGAATTTACTTGATGCAAATTAAGGTATAAATTTTTCATTTAAGCCTTTTGTTGTGAATTTAAAATCCGTTTAAAGTCGCTTTTTGCTCTTTTGTTGAATTAAGTTTGGTGTTGACTTACTCGCCTCAGCGCGGTACAAATACATATACAGAGCGAAGAGTATTACTTCGTAACAAATGAACACATTTTGGTATTAATTACATGCTTACAAATGCACTTAACCTAGTCCTGATTATTATCGTGGTGATTATTCCCGCGAGGGCTTCGTAGTGCTATAAACTTAAGCATTAAAAAGCCCTCCGCACCTAACCGTTCGGAGGGCTTTTTAGTTTTAAGCACAAAGTTTTAAAGATTTTAGCTATAAGTTTTTTAAGTAAGTAGGTAATTGGGTTGTCACTGAGGAATGAGGATTAATTAATGACAGGCGCAGAACTAACAATCGATTTATTAGCCAAGCACGGCGTAAATGAAGTATTTGGCTACCCTGGCGGAGCTATTATGCCCATTTACGATGCGCTCTATGGCGCGCCTGTAAAGCATTACCTTACTCGCCATGAGCAAGGTGCTGGCTTTGCCGCAGTGGGTTATGCTCGCAGCACAGGCAAATTAGGCGTTTGTTTTGCTACCTCAGGCCCAGGCGCTACTAACTTAATAACAGCACTTGCCGATGCAATGATGGACTCAGTGCCATTATTAGCAATTACAGGCCAAGTACCGACTGCCGCTATTGGCTCAGATGCATTTCAAGAAGTCGATGTACTAGGTATGTCACTGTCGTGTACTAAACATAGCTACATGGTAGAGCGCCCAGAAGACTTAGCTGAAATATTACAAGAAGCCATGCATTTAGCTCAAAGTGGTCGCCCAGGCCCAGTGCTTGTAGATATTCCAAAAGATATTCAAATGGCGCAAGTGCCTTTTAAACCTTGGCTAGCTGCTGATGAATATTTACCACAGCTTGATTTAAACCAAGTGGCCATTGCAAACCAGTTATTAACTGAAGCAAAGCAGCCTGTAGCGTATGTAGGTGGTGGCGTACAAGCCGCCGATGCGCAAAATGAGTTAATGCAGTTTTTAGACAAAACACAAATGCCAGCGGTATCAACATTAAAAGCGCTAGGCAGTGTGTTACCAGATTACGAGCACTACTTAGGAATGCTAGGCATGCACGGCACACAAGCGGCTAACATAGCAGTACAAGAGTGTGATGTACTTGTATGTATAGGCGCGCGCTTTGATGACCGCGTAACGGGCAACTTAGCCAAATTTGCAGCCAAAGCAAAAGTAATTCACTTAGACATTGACGCAGCCGAAGTAGGTAAACGCAAACCTGCTAAAGCGTCCTTAATTGCTGATCTAAAAACCTCATTACCCGCACTTGAGTGTGTTGTAACACCTAAAGCATGGTGCGATACAAATAAGCTCATGAGCGAAAAACACGCATGGCGTTACGACTACCCAGGCGAAAAAGTATTTGCCCCGTATTTATTGAACCAGTTAAGCCAGCGTATGCCAAAAACAGGCGTAGTGTGCTGCGATGTAGGCCAGCACCAAATGTGGGTGGCGCAACATATGCAATTTAACCACCCAAGTAATCACTTAAGTAGTGGTGGCGCAGGCACTATGGGCTTTGGTTTACCAGCGGCTATTGGCGCACAAGTAGCACGCCCAGACGATTTTGTAATAACGGTGTCGGGTGATGGCTCAATCATGATGAACATTCAAGAGCTTGCCACTATACGTCGTAACAATTTACCAGTAAAAATACTAATATTAGATAACCAACGCTTAGGTATGGTTCGTCAATGGCAGGAACTGTTTTTTGAAGGGCGTTACTCTGAAACCAATCTTTCAGATAACCCTGATTTTGTTCAGTTAGCGGCAGTATTTGGTATTCCTGGGCAAACTATTACTAAAGCCAGCGAAGTAGACGATGCAATCACTGCACTGGTAAACAGCGAAGGGCCGTATATTTTACATGCCTGTATAGATGATAAAGAAAACGTATGGCCGCTTGTACCACCAGGGGCTGCAAATGACGAAATGATTACGGAGAAAGCACAATGAAACACAGCTTAACTATTGCATTGAAAAACCAAAGTATTGCGGTGGAGCGCTTTTTACGTGTTGTGCGTCACCGTGGTTTTGACCTTACGCATTTTCAGCTTAATACCGATGAAGCTCAATATACGATAGCAATGACGGTCGATAGCGATAAGCCTATTCATCTATTAACCAGCCAGCTAAATAAGTTGGTAGACGTGAAAGAAATCAGCTTAGAAAACTTACAGCAACAAGCAGTGTAACTGCTAACGAAACACATTTACGCGTTACTGAATATAACCTTCAGTAACTCAACAATTTTTAGAATGAGGAATGCCCGCTTACACAGCGGCAAAACAGAGGTAACTATGGCTAAATTAAGAAGTGCAACAACAACTGAAGGACGTAAACGCGCAGGCGCACGTGCATTATGGCGCGCAACAGGCATGACCGACACCGACTTTGGTAAACCTATTATTGCTGTAGTTAACTCGTTTACGCAATTTGTACCAGGGCATGTACACCTTAATCAGCTTAGTGAGCTAATGGCTGAAACAATCACGCAAGCGGGCGGCGTACCAAAAGAATTCAACACCATCGCAATTGATGACGGTATCGCAATGGGCCACGGTGGTATGCTTTACTCACTCCCTTCTCGCGACTTAATTGCAGACTCTGTTGAGTACATGGTTAACGGCCACTGCGCCGATGCGATGATCTGTATTTCTAACTGTGACAAAATCACCCCAGGGATGATGCTTGCAGCGCTACGTTTAAATATACCGGTTATTTTTGTATCGGGCGGGCCAATGGAAGCGGGTAAAACCAAACTTGCTAACATCGATATTAAACTAGATTTAGTTGATGCCATGGTAAAAGGCGCTGATGAAACAGTAAGTGATGCTGATTCAGAGCAAGTAGAGCGCTCTGCGTGTCCTACCTGTGGCTCGTGTTCGGGTATGTTTACTGCCAACTCAATGAACTGTTTATTAGAGGCTATTGGCCTTGCACTACCGGGTAACGGAACAACACTTGCAACTCATAAAGATCGTAAGCAACTGTATGTAGAAGCCGGCGCTCGCATTGTTGACTTGTGCCGCGAGTACTACCAAAAAGACAACCACGACGTGTTACCGCGTGCAATTGCAAATAAAACAGCCTTTATGAACTCTATGGTGGTTGATATTGCCATGGGTGGTTCATCTAATACCGTATTGCATTTATTAGCAGCAGCACAAGAAGCCGGTGTAGATTTTGATATGTCGCACATTGACGAGCTTTCTCGTAAAACCCCATTTTTATGTAAAGTAGCCCCAGCTACACCTGAGTACCATATAGAAGATGTGCATCGCGCTGGTGGCATGATGGCAATTGTACGTGAGCTAGGTAAAGCAGGTTTAGTTGATTTATCGGTAAACCACGTAGCGGGTATGACGATGGGTGAGCTTGTTAAAAAGTGGGACGCGACTGACCCTACAAACGAAGCCGCACAAAAGTTTTACCGTGCAGGCCCTGCCGGTATTCGTACTACAAAAGCAATGAGCCAAGAGTGCCGTTGGGATGAAGGCGATAACGACCGAGAGCATGGTTGTATCCGTAGTGTTGAGCATGCCTATAGACAAGATGGTGGCTTAGCTGTGCTTTCAGGTAACTTAGCGGTTGATGGCTGTATTGTTAAAAGCGCAGGTGTAGTTGACGAAATGCTGCATTTTGAAGGCACTGCCGTGGTTTACGAGTCACAAGATGATTCAGTAGAAGGCATTTTAAACGACGAAGTAAAAGCCGGTGATGTTGTGGTTATTCGCTACGAAGGCCCTAAAGGCGGCCCAGGTATGCAAGAAATGCTTTACCCAACGAGCTACTTAAAATCAAAAGGCCTTGCTGAAAAATGTGCCTTGATCACCGATGGTCGTTTCTCGGGCGGCACCTCTGGTTTATCAATCGGCCACGTATCGCCAGAGGCGGCAAGTGGCGGTGCTATTGCGTATGTTGAAAATGGCGACAAAATTATCATTGATATCGCAACACGTGAAATCACCCTCGCATTAAGTGATGAAGAGCTAGAAGCACGTAAACAAAAGCAATTAGCGCGTGGTAAGCAAGCGTATAAGCCGCTTGATCGTGACCGCTATGTATCGTCGGCATTAAAAGCGTATGCATTACTTGCAACCAGTGCCGATAAAGGCGCAGTACGTGATTTAGCCAAATTGGAGGAGCTTAGCTAATTATGGTTTCTCAAGAGCTCGATTATTTTCGCGCTATTATTCAGGCCAATATGGAACCGCTAGCTAAAGTGACTGAGGTCAGCGAAATGCGCGACCTCAGTGATAAATTAGGCAACCATGTTTGGTTAAAGCGTGAAGATCAACAGCCCGTGTATTCGTTTAAGTTACGCGGTGCTTATAATAAATTAAACAAGTTACCAAAAGGGTCTGTTGTTATTACGGCATCTGCGGGTAACCATGCACAAGGTGTGGCGCTTAGTGCTTCACACCTTGGCCATAAAGCCACTATTGTTATGCCAGTTACCACGCCTGAAATAAAAGTAAGTGCGGTACGTGCGCTGGGCGGTGAAGTGGTTTTACATGGCCATCATTTTGATGCTGCAAAAGCACATGCACTTGAACTAACAGAGCAACGCAATGGCGTATTTGTACCGCCTTTTGATGACCCTGACGTAATTGTGGGGCAAGGCACAGTGGCTCGCGAGCTTATGCAGCAACTGAACGAGCTTGATGCGGTATTTATCCCTGTTGGCGGTGGTGGTTTACTTGCTGGAATGGCGGTTTATATCAAATCATTACGCCCCGATATAAAAGTTATTGGCGTAGAAGCTGACGAAAGTGCATGTTTACAAGCCGCGCTTAAAGCGGGCGAGCCTGTTGAGCTTGACCGTGTTGGCAGTTTTGCCGATGGCGTAGCGGTTAAAATTATTGGCAGTGAAACATTTCGCTTAGCGCAAAAATTTTGCGATGAAGTTGTAACTGTCAGTGGCGATGAAATTTGTGCCGCCATGCAAGATATTTTTGTCTCTACTCGCGCAATTTCAGAGCCCTCAGGTGCCCTTGCAACCGCAGGGCTTAAAAAGTGGAGCCAGCAATCGGGCTTAAAAGGGCTGCATTTAGCAGCGGTGCTTTCGGGTGCTAACTTAAACTTTGACCGCTTACGTTATGTGGCTGAGCGTACTGCGCTTGGTGAAAAAAACGAAGCGCTACTTGCGGTGACCATTAAAGAAGAAAAAGGCAGCTTTAAGCAGTTTTGCACCTCTTTAGGTGGTCGGGCTATTACTGAGTTTAACTACCGTTATGCAGGTCCAGGTGAAGCGCAAATATTTGTAGGTATTGCCCTGCGCCAGGGTGAGCAAGAACTCAACGAGCTAAAACAAGACCTGACTAACAACGACTACCAATTTTGCGATTTATCAGATAACGAACTCGCTAAATTACACGTACGTTATATGGTAGGGGGTAAAGCACCGGAGCAGTTACACGAAAGGTTATTACGGTTTGAATTTCCGGAATACCCAGGAGCCCTTGCGCGCTTTTTAGATACCTTAGGTAGCAATTGGAATATTACTTTATTTCATTATCGTAATCATGGGGGGTCTATCGGAAATGTACTGGCGGGCTTTGCTATTGAGCCAAGCCAATTTGATATGTTTAACGAGCACTTAAACCGCTTAGGTTACAGTGTACAAGATGAAACACATAACCCGTGTTTTACGCAGTTTTTAACCTCTCAGCCACAAAGCCCAAACGTTGACAATTTAGCCTCAGCTTAGGGTTTTTATAAGCAAGTATGCACGTTTGCATGCTTGCTTTATCGTGTGTTTTAAATATAGTTACAGCTAATGACTACTATTTGGAACACCCAGTTGCTTATTAAAGGATTAATATTTGTAATTTTGCTTTTTTGCAGCCAACTAATGGCTCAAGAATCAGTCACCTTACAACTAAAATGGACCCACCAGTTTCAGTTCGCCGGCTATTATATGGCTCAGCAAAAAGGCTACTACAAAGACGCCGGACTTGATGTAACCATACGCGAAGCCAATCCTAAAATGCCTGACACTTTCACGCCTGTAGCAAGTGGAGAAGCCCAGTTTGGCGTAGCGCATTCGGGTATTTTACAACAAAGAGTAAACGGCCAACCGTTTGTAGCAATGGCGGCTATTTTGCAGTTTTCCCCATACTGTTGGATGGTAAAAGACAGCTCTGATATTTTTCACCCCCGCGATTTTACCGCTAAACGTATTACCGAAGTGAGTAAAAAAGACAGTACCGAGCTGCTAGTTATGCTTAAACGCAGCGGTATTGATATTGCTACTTTAGAGGTATACGAAGGCGATGAGCCTGCGCTAAAAGCGTGGCAAGAAAACAAACTTGATGCAATGCAAGTGTATGTCACCACTCAGCCTTACTTTATGACTCAGCAAGGGGTATCGCACCGCCTTATATGCCCACAGCGCTATGGTATGGATGTGTATGGTGATGTGCTATTTACCAGCGAATCAATGCTTAAAAAGCACCCGCAAACGGTCGAAAAGTTTTACCAGGCGAGCTTAAAGGGTTGGCGCTATGCGATGATGAATATGGATGAAGCCATTGCAATTACTCAGCAAGTGTATGCGCCAAACAAAAGTTTTCATCAGCTAGCTTATGAAGCCGAAGTATTGAAAGACTACATAATGCCGCCTACGACCCATTTAGGGAATATGTCGATGGCCAAGTGGCGCTTAATTGCAGATTATTATGGCATTAAGCAAACGCAATTTGACGAGCACAAAGCTGGCTTTGTTTATAAATACCAAGAGCCAGAGCGATTACAACTGTCGTGGATGCTAATAGCCGCCTTTCTTGTGAGTATTATTTCGATCCCCCTTTATTTGCGTTTAATACTTGGAAAAAAATAACCGCTTAATGCTGCTCTGCGCAACTGGTATAATTAAACGTCTTTTTACTATTTTAAGTTGTTATGAACCTAGCTGAGCAGTTTGCAGCACTCGATGCAGTGCTAATGAATACCCGCGAATATTGGCAATGTACAGCATTTGATTTTGATGAATTACCGTGGCCTGAGCTACAAGCGGCGTTAAATAACTTATCAGATGCAGATGTCGCAAGGCTTGATAACGATCAACAACAGCTTTATCAATTTTTTAGCCCGTTTATTGCTGGGGTAGAGCAGCTACCTGAGCTGTGCAATTTACCAAAAAGCCAGCAGCAACGCGGTGAATACCCGTTTTGGATAAGTAACGGTATTAAAGGGCGTAAGTTTGAGCAACTGCAAGACTTTGTTTCAGCATTAACGTGTAACACACAGCCTGTACTTGAATGGTGCGCAGGTAAAGGGCATTTAGGCCGAATGCTTGCTTATAACGGCGCGCAAAGCGTACACAGTGTTGAGCTACAAGGGCACCTTTGCGAGCAAGGAGAGAACAGTGCACGCAAGCAAGGTTTGGCGATGAAATTTAGCCAAGCTAATGTGCTTGAAGATGAAACACGCCATTTTTTTAATACCGACACACATGCGGTTGCACTGCATGCATGTGGCGCATTGCACCAAACATTTATGCAGCACGCCAGCGCCGCTAGGGTAAAACGTATTAGTTTTTCGCCGTGCTGTTATCACTTATTTACCGATAGTCGTTATCAGGCAATGAGTGA
>Ga0208334_100441_pt1 | contig 14409 bp, 17 predicted proteins | sample DeeseametaMP0900_FD_184201 | JGI IMG/M metagenome (GOLD analysis project Ga0208334, IMG submission 184201) | Marine microbial communities from the Deep Indian Ocean - MP0900 (SPAdes) | ecosystem: Environmental > Aquatic > Marine > Oceanic | place: East of Durban, South Africa, South Indian Ocean...
CTCGGCTATACATTATTGCAAACTTCAGTTATTTTGACACACCTCTATTTCAGCTGTTTTGATCTGAGCCATAACAACAAACATGAGCGATAAGATGCATAAATCAACAATAAGAGCCTTGCTAAAAGGATTTTTCGACATGCTCCCCTTATGCCTTGCGGTGTTACCTTGGGGAATTTTATGTGGCTCGTTAGCTGTTCAAAATGGCTTCAGTGCCCTAGAAACACAAGCTATGTCGTTGTTGGTATTTGCAGGTTCAGCACAGCTCGTTGCGATTGAATTAATGGCAGGCAATACGCCGCTTTTAACTATTTTATTTACCACACTCATTATTAGCTCACGGCACTTTTTATATGGTTTAGCTATTCGCCACAAAGTCATAGATCAACCCTTTCGTTGGCGACTGCCAGTGAGTTTTGTACTAACCGATGAATTATTTGCTTTTTCGCACCATCGCAAAGCGTACCGAACGAAAGTACGCCTTATTTATGCACTCAGTGCCGGTTTTAGTTTTTATATTGCATGGAATATCTGGACCTTGCTAGGTATTGTCGCAGGAAGCCTCCTTCCCGATTTAACACACCTAGGTCTTGATTTTGCCATCGCTGCCACGTTTATTGCTTTAGTTATTCCGAGTGTAAAGAACTTTGCAACACTGGCTACTGTGATCACCGCAGGCGTTGTTGCAACGCTATTAAAAAGTCAGGGCTTTCAACTTTGGCTTGTCACCGCGGCTCTTATCGCTATGACAGTGGGTTATCTAATTAGTCGCTGGCAAGCAAAAGAGGAGCATACACAATGATGATCACCATTTTATTAATGGCGTGTATCACCTTCTTCACACGTTACTTATTTTTACACCGCGCATTACCATTTAAAGTTGGCCCGAAAATGCAGCAATTTTTAAGTTTTAGCGCCCCTGCCGTACTCACCGCAATTTGGGTGCCCATTGTGTTTATTAATGACGAAGGGATAAATCTAGATTGGCAAAATCCTTACCTAAGTGCTGCTGTTGTGTCTGTTATCGTGGCCTATAAAACACATAACATATACTACACAACACTGGCAGGAATGGGATTATTTATAATTTTAAGTTAGCTGCGATGCTTATCCCCAAGTAAGAAAAGCCGCTGATTAAAATTTACCCTTTTAGAAAAATGCCAAGCAAGTTAGAATCAATGCAACAATAATAAAAAGTTATCACTATGAGCGAATTTCACCAACTCTCAGCTACCAGCCTACAAGGCCAAACCGTTGACTTTTCTGATTTTGAAAACAAGGTCGTACTTGTTGTAAACACTGCAAGTAAATGTGGCTTCACTCCACAATATGAAGGCTTACAAGCACTGCATGAAAAGTATCATGAGCAAGGCTTAGTAATAATTGGTTTTCCTTGTAACCAATTTGGTAAACAAGAGCCTGGGGACGCGAAGGAAATTAAAGAAGGCTGCCTCATTAACTACGGCGTTAGCTTTTTAATGATGAGCAAAGTCGATGTGAATGGCGAACATGCTCACCCTGTTTTTAGATACCTAAAATCAGAGTTACCGGGCTTTATCACCCGCAAAATAAAATGGAACTTCACCAAATTTTTAATTGGTAAAGATGGCAAAGCAATTAAGCGATATGCGCCACTCACAAAGCCTGAACAGCTCGAATCAGACATCGCAGCTGCACTGGGCAAATAACAAAGTCTAAAAGCAATAAAGAGGCAAATTGCCTCTTTATCTAAATTTATGCTTAGTCGTTCAAGTACTCGTCAAAGTCGTCATCGCCTAAGTTTCTGCGCAAGCGTTTTTGTTCAAGATAGTCTTCCAACTTCTTCTTAACGCGTTGCTTTTTCTTGTCGTGTTGATTACGCCCGACCATTTCGTACTCGTCTTCAACAAAATCGTCATCTAGCGCGTCATAACTAAATGTCTTACCCACAACCCACTCCATAAAGTGTTTGAGACCAATTCTTGAGATTAAAATTTGCTCGATGAATTGGCAAAGATTAAAAAGCTCAGTAGTAATTTAGTATCTAAAAAACCACCAAAATAAAGCCATACACCCATGCTAAATAGGTCATATGTCAATATTGTGAATAAATAGCGCTAAATTTGATTTCTGAAAAGTGAGAGTTTTTTATCGTTTCGATAAAAGTCATTTATGCATGTGTATTTTTTAGTTAATTTGACTAAAAAATGGTTAAAAAGTTATTCCCCGCAATTTTTGAAAAAGCCTCAAAACACAGCAAGATTTTGAATTAATTGAATTTATAAATTTTGGCATTCAATTTGATTATGTATTTGTGTCATTTCAAACAGGAAAGAAAAAAATGAAAAAGTTATTGTTAGTAAGTTCTTTATTTATCGCTACCGGCGCAATGGCTCATAACGATAATGATACAAATATTTCATTCAGCGGTGAGCAGTGTGATGTTGAATTTATAAATGATGTACGCATCACACCAAGCGAGTTAGAAGTATACACAGCCGATAATCGCACTATGAAAATCATCGATCAGCACACTTTATATATCGATGGTCAAGGCGTATCGCTTGATGCTTCACAACAGCAAGCAATTGCAGATTACTCAGACAGCTTACGCAGCCAACTTCCTGAAGTCGCCAATATCGCACTTGATGGCGTAAAAATAGCAGGCGTAGCAATTGAAGAAGTATCAAATGCTTTCAATATTGATGGCCTAAGCGACATTTCAGAATTAATGGACGATATCAGTGTAGAAGTGCAAAACGCCTTCTATCAGCAAGGTGCGTTTACCATGGGTCAGCAAAATTTCGAAAAATTTGGCCAAAACTTTGAAGACCAATTCGATGAGCAAATCGAATCGGCTGTCGAGTCAGCCATGATGCAATCAATGGGCAGCATTTTAATTGCGCTAGGTTCTGAGCTTTTAGGTTCAGGTGGCGACATGGATGAGTTTGAGCAACGTATGGAAAACATGGGCGCACAAATAGAAGCACGCGTAGAAACACAGGCAGCTCAACTTGAAGAACGTGCAGATGCATTATGCGGCAGCTTTGCAGATATCGCTCATAAAGAACAAGAATTAGTGGTACTAGTACCACAACTAAAAGAGTACCAACTATTTACTTTCAAACAGAATGCAGAGTAATTGACTAATTAACATCCCTGAACCAAAACAATTGGTCCTTTCGCGCAGAGCTTGCTCTGCGCTTTTTTATTTTTTGGCCAGCACAGTCAATTGCGATAACGTTTTAATCGCCTGCTCTAAGTTTTCAGACCAAGGCAAGCCATAACTTAAACGAAAACAGCTACGGTACTTTTTACCCGCTGAGAATATCAACCCCGGAGTAATACTGATCCCCGCCTCTAGTGCCAGATGAAATAACTTTACCGCATCATATTGGCTACCAAGGTCAACCCAGATAACACAGCCCCCTTGCGGGTTACTTATACGCGCACAACTTGGCATATATTGCTGCAGGCACCAAATCATACGTTCTTTATTGGTACATAAGCGCTGTCTAAGCAAACGAATGTTACGGTCGTACTCACCGCTAGCTATAAACTCATACAAGGTCCACTGGTTTATAAGTGGCGCAGAGCAACTAAGCGCGCGTTTGTGTCGCCTTGCTTGTTCTGCAAACTTACCGGCAATGATCCAACCAATGCGGTAACTAGGTGCGGCTGTTTTTGAAAACGACGCGCAGGTGATCACTAAGCCCTTTTTTGAATAAGCTTGTGCAGGCGTGGCGCGCTTAGCTGTAAAATGTAAGTCGCCATAAACATCATCCTCAATAAGCACCACGTCACGCTGCTCTAAAAGTGCCACTAATTGCTCACGCTTGGCATCAGGCATAAAACTGCCAACTGGGTTATTTAATGAGGTTGAAAACACACAGGCTTTTATATCATGCTCATCGAGTGCTTGAGCCAAATCATCTAGCCATATTCCTTCATCGGGGCACAGCGGTATTTCCAGAGCCTTTAAGCCTAAGCTTTCAATTAATTCGATAATGCCAAAATAACAAGGCGACTCGATAGCAATAACATCACCGGGTTTAGCCACACATTTAAGGGCAATCGCCAACGCCTCTTGAGCACCATTGGTGATCACTAATTCATCGCTATCAACCCCAATACCAAAGTCCAGATAGCGATGAATGAGCTGTTTTTTAAGTGGTGCAAAGCCATCCATCGGCCCGTAATTAATTGCCGATGCGCCAGCTAATGTCATGACTCGGCGCATTGTTCGTGCCAGCGCTTTATCTGTCGGTGCAGCAGCCACAGGGTTGGCGATACCAAATGGCACCACATTAGCTTTGTGGATAGCGCTGTAGACTTGCTCAATCAAGCCTTGCTTATTGACTGTGGTAGGCTCTCGACTGAGCCTAACTCGCTTTGGTCGAGACTGATTTAACTGTGATGACTTTAAAAAGTACCCTGACTTTTCTCTGGCTTCGATCAGCCCTTGCCCTTCAAGTAATTGATACGCTTGCTTTACAGTAGGAATACTGATGTTGAGCTTGTCTGCCATTTTTCTGAGCGAAGGTAATTTTTCACCCGGTAATAACGAACCTTGCACGCAAAGATCTCTAACTAGCTGAATAACTTGTTGATATAAGAACTCACTGTTACTACGACTGATAACTTGTGACATAGCCCACCATACTGTATAGGTTGCATTTCTAGTTTTCTGTATATGTTAAGTATACAGAAGAGGATTAAAATGAACATACTTTCAATTTTTGGGTACTAACTATGAAAAGCGCCGCTCTCTACCTTGCTACAGTACTGATCTGGGGATCGACTTGGCTAGCTATTGAGTTTCAACTGGGTGATGTTGCTGTTGAGGTCTCTTTATTTTATCGCTTTGCCATTGCAGCCATTTTAATGTGGGCCTTTGTGCTGGTAAAAAAACTCCCTATGCAATATTCACTGCGCGATCACGGATTTTTTGCATTATTGGCTTTATTTAACTTTGGTTTAAATTATTTAGTGCTGTATTGGGCGCAGAACTATCTCACCTCAGCAATGGCCTCAATTGCCTTTTCGATGTTGCTATTAATGAACATTATTAACACCCGCTTGTTCTTCGCAAAACCAATTGCGAAACGAATTTACTTTGGTGCTTTACTCGGTGTAATGGGTATTGCCAGCTTGTTTTGGCCACAAATTCAGCAATTCGACTTGAGTAATGGTGCGTTGGTCGGGTTACTACTTGCGCTGTCTGGGACCTTTGTGGCTTCATTGGGGAATATGGTCAGTGTTCGAAACTCTCAGTGTAATATTGGCGTACTTCAAGGCAATGCCTGGGGTATGTTGTACAGCGCTTTAGGGCTAGCAGCTTATGTTTTAGTAAGCGACGTTGAGCTGACATTGAATGCCCCAACCAGCTATTGGGTATCGCTCTTCTATTTAGCAGTATTTGGTACCGTAATCGCATTTGCTTGTTACTTCGCGCTACTTAAAAATATCGGCCCTGAGCGAGCAAGCTATGTAATCGTATTATTCCCACTGGTTGCAGTGGTCTTAAGTACTTTATTTGAAGGATTTGAATGGCAAGCAAATACCTTTATGGGTTTTAGCCTAGTGTTATTCGGTAATGCTATCGTGCTGACTCCAACTCGACAAATTAAAGCATTTTTTGCTGCACGTAATCTGCAGCAAAAAAGCTCCGTCCCCAGTTAGAAGTGACTATGTCGCCTCTAACACCAAGCGCTGGCAAATTTTGCCGGCGCTTTTTTATGGCACATGAAAACGAAGTGCTTGTTTGTGAATCTTAACTTTAGCCGGAGTAAAGCCAACGAGCTCACCATCGGCTTCTATAGCCAGTCCTTTCGTGGTGATATCGGCAGTCGTTAAACAGGTATATTCCAGCGCGTGCAAACTATGATGCTTTACGATCAGTAAATACAAAAAGCTGATCAGGTTTTTCAATAAACCGCCAGCTGGCATGCAGTAGCAATCAAGCTGACCATCATTTAACTTTGCCCGAGGGGCAATCTTTAAGCCACCACCAAAATAATGATGATTAGCAAAAATCGTCGCTAAATTACTGTAGTTGAGTGCTTTACCATTAAACTCCCCCTTAAGTGAGCGTGCCCGAAATGAAAATAGCTGTTTGATGCCCTGCCAAGTGTAGCCAAACGAGCTAAAACTTCCGGCTTTATTTAGTTGCGTCACGACTTCAGCGTCAAACCCTATTCCCGCCACATTAATAAAATAGCGCTGATTGATTTGTCCAACATCGATTAATTCTGTACGGCTATTAAAAACAGCCTCATACCAAGCCTGTTTTTTACACGCAAAGCCACGCGCAAAATCATTTCCTGTGCCTGCTGGAATTAACGCGATAGAACAGCGACTCGACATTAATGCATTAACGGCTAAATGCAGCGTCCCATCACCACCAATCACCACAACTTGACTCTGGTTTTTAGCCAAATGCGCAATATCAGCGCAATCATTCTCAAACTTGCCTGTGGTTAAATACAATTCAGGCTCAATCTGTCTTTTTTTACATTCTTTTAGTAGCCAATCAACACTGTTTTTATGATTTTTTTTGTCACTTGGCTTTATTATTATCAACATCAACGGTTACTTCTTTTCTTGCATGGCAAAAACACCACGCTCGTTCAAATTATATTAATCTGAATAATTAGTCACTTTCTCACTCTAAAAACGCATAAATAAAAACACCAAAAGCTAAAAACCTTTATTTACTTATACTTCAATGCAAACACAATTGCATAAGCATGCAGCGCAATGTGTATTTAAAAACTTAACCCCATGTTAATAAAAGACTTTCGGATTAGAAAAAGTTATCCGACAGACTCAATTTTTATCGTTTTATTTTTGTTCAGTTTGATTGCAAAATACTCACGTTTTCAACCAAACACAACCCGGAGCAAAGTAATGAACCCAATTAATACATTAAACCAAAACGCTGCAAATCATGTTGCCGTAAAACCAACAAACCGCAAAGCAAAAATGTTGGCAAAACTAAATCGCTACGGCAAAAAGTTAGCTCTTGGCGGCGCAGTACAACACAAGTAATCCCCAACCATGGTTACTTTATCGGTGCAGTAAACACCCAACCACTAACGAAGATCCTTCTTTAGCTCCTCCGTTTACTGCTCCAACCCCTTTCTTTTAAGTTAAAAACAGCAATTAATTAAACCTTTTTACAAAAAACTCCCTCTTTACGCTCAAAAAACAAGCAAACAAACTTTTTCCTATTTACACAGCCGATTCAGCTAAGTATTATTCTCGCATCACGATGTGGAGAGATGGCAGAGTGGTCGAATGCACCGGTCTTGAAAACCGGCAGGGGTTTGTAGCCCCTCTAGGGTTCAAATCCCTATCTCTCCACCACTTATTTTTATTTGTTGATTTATTTCAGCAAATTACAATCAGAATTATGCGCTGGAGAGGTGGCCGAGTGGCCGAAGGCGCTCCCCTGCTAAGGGAGTATAGGGTTTGTAGCTCTATCGAGGGTTCGAATCCCTCCTTCTCCACCATTTTATTATTAAAAACCGCTTTTAAGCGGTTTTTTTATGCCCGAAAACTTGCACACTTCATTATATTTCATGCATGCTAAGTATCTATTTGCTACACAAAGTGATGCTATGTTTCGTTTTGCATTTTTTACTCTTGCCCTATTTGCCAGCGCCTACAGTCAAGCTACTATTTATAAGTGCATGATTGACGGGGTTGCCACCTTTACAGAGCAGCCTTGTGGTAAAGATGCAGCAATAGTAAAAATTGCACCACCACCCGCAAGTAACCAACCCCCAGCCAGAGAGCAGCCGCCAAATCCACAAAAACCTGCAGACTTAAGTGTTGAAGATTATTTAAAAATTCAAAAAGCCGATCGCGAAATAGACCGCCTTCAGTTAGAGATTAAAGAACTACAAAAACAACAGAGTGAGCGCATTGGTAAACTCAATAATATGACACAAGATGCCGCAAACAGGTTAGGCGCAGCGTCTATTGATGATGCTATTAGCAAACAAAGCGAACGTATTAATGCTTATTATAAAAGCCAAATCGCCCCCCTCGAAAAACAGGTAGCACAGCTAGAAGAAACCAAAAAACAGCTCAAAGAGCGAGGCACGCAATCCAATTAGTCTAGCTTACCAAAACTGGTCAGACATGATATAACAACATTTGCTGATTAAGTTTAGGGATCAATCGTTTTGCAAATTCATACGCTCGAAGGTTATATCCAAAATATCTATTTGGTTGAATACCCAGATAAATTGATGCTACTTGATGGTTGTTGCCGTGCTGATGTTGATACTGTATTTGACTATATTACCGAACAACTCAAGCGCCCCATCACAGACTTAAAACTAATAGTAGTCACCCATATGCACCCAGATCATGCCGGTGGAGCGCATGCATTAAGAAAGTTAAGCGGTGGAAAAATAGCGACGTCGAACGCCCCTGGGCAATGGTATAGAGGCATTGATGGTTTCTTAATGCATTTAACCGATATTGCTTTGGCTTGGTGGGTCGCCGGTAGGTTAAATAAAAAACGCCATAATCTTTGGTACAGCCGCCATTTAGATGCTGACTATTACCTTGCCACTGATGCAACCCTACCCGGCTTTGACGATTGGCAAGCACTGCATAGCCCAGGTCATACCGACCGAGATATTAGTCTGTATCATATTCCTAGCGAGCGAATTTACATTGCTGATTTATTGGTAAAAGTAAAAGGGCAGCTTGTGCCACCCTTTCCTGTTTTTTACCCAAAGCTGTATTTAAACTCTTTGTTGATGCTAAAAGCGCTGCAACCAAAACGAATTATGTTTGCCCACAGTAACGAAGTTAGTATTGATGACATCGACTTTGAGCAAATTTTAGCGCTGGTCCCCGAAAAACCAATGACGCACTGGCGTTCTGTCAAAGCAAAGGCTCGACAAGCTCTTAACGTAATACCAACTCGCAATAACACTTAATTAAGCGTTTTGTTATAAGGCCCTTTTCACAGTTGTGATAAAAGTATCTATATCCTGCTGATCATTATAAATATGAGCAGAGACTCTTAAGCCTAAGTGACGTTCATCAACTGCAATATTCGCTGCAATAAGCGCAGCTTTTACAGCCGCTTGTTGCTCACCAAAATGCATAATGGCTGTTCCAGAACATTTGTCATCCTGTATTGGTGAACGCATATAATCAGCTAATTGATCATGAAACTGCGCGAGCATTGCTAAGTTATGAGCGCGTACTTTCTCAATACCAAGATCAGCAAAGTAATTAATACTATGCGAAGCCAAAATATAAGGTGCAACTGAAGGGGTACCGCCCCAAAAGCGCAACGCGGTTTGATGATAAGCAAAGTGCTTAATATCAAACTCAAACGGATTTTGATGAGAAAACCAGCCAACATCTTGTGGCTGACAAAGTGATAGCTGCTTGCGGTTAACCCATAAATAAGCAGCACCCGGTCCACCACATAGCCATTTGACACTCGAGCCCAACATAAAATCGGCATCAAGCTTAGTTAAGTCGACCTCTAAAATGCCCGCAGACTGTGCAACATCAAGTAAGCTCAATGCGTTGTGTTGTTTCGCGATATTTATAATTTCGTGAATAGGCGCTTGCTGACCCGTGTTTGAATAAACATGGCTAATAAAGACTAAATCAATATCATTTTTCGCTAAATATGACTGCCAAACCTGCGCATCGGTTAAGTCTTCATGCTTACCAATAAACACGATTTCAGCACTTTCAGGTAGGGCTTTTTGCATCGCAAAACCCATGCTTGGAAAGTCACTTTCTGCCATCAACACTTTGCAATTTTCTTGTTGCAGTCGCGGGTGCGACATCAACAGCTTGGTTAAACCACTCGATAAGTTAACTTGTGGGCAAAATAGCTCACTGTGCGAGTTAAATAATTTAGCGAGACTACTCGTAAATGCTTCGACACCTTGCAACCAATGTTGCCATGGCTCTTTATTTTCATTTTGCCAAGCGGCAAAAAACTGCTGATGAAAATGCTGCTCAGCAGATTTTAATGGTCGCCCCACAGAATGGTTAAGCAAATAGCTGCCTTGTGGAATTACAAAATCGTTTTTGTTCATTACTTAATCCACTGTTTTAACTTAGTTAAGTCATCGAAACGGGTGCGAATATCATCCCGCTTTGCTGCCGCACGGCGATCACGCAGCTGCTCTAGTGAGTTTAGTAACACATGCAAAGGCGGCCCACTGGCTGTGACTTTATCCATATGTTGTTGCTGCATTTGCTGTGAAGGCTGCGCAATGTATTTACTGACCAATTGATTATGGTGGCCAATGGCAGTATCACCATGCAGTTTACACACTTGAATGAACAGCTTTAAGTTAGTTTGTAACCATTCGCTATCACGCTCAGTTTCTGCAGCTAAGAAGTCATCCATAATACTTGTCATACGCATGCTTTCACGCAGGATCTGCTGATCTTCAGGCATCATATACAAGAATTTATCCACCAGCATTTGCGAGTAACTAGGTTCATTAGCAAAGCAAAGACCAAGTAATAAATCGATGACATTAATGCCCGCAAAATCACCGGCATTCGCACCTCGATATACCTCTTTACCTACTCGATACGGCTTGTAATACGGACGTACACAATAGAAAAAGCGGTCTGTGTCGAGCTTGTTGTATAGCGTATTGTTCGACTCAATCACATCAAGCAGCGCTTGTTTTGCTACTGTGAGTAAATCAGCCGTGATAGGGTGCGATATCCCTAATGGCTGAATTTTTAATAAAGCATCTGCCGCTCGCTTATACGCTAAAATGCCCTTAGTGTTGTAATCGACAAAGATTTTCTCATCTTCAAGGTCAGTAAAGCGCTTATACAAACCATCAACCGCTTTATTGTGGGTGGTTAAATGCGCCGTTGCAAAACGCGGGGTTACACCAATAGATGCACCAATGTGCATTGCCAACGCAGAGGCTTCAACAAGCGGTGAACTTGTTTCACGAGAAGGCTCAGTGATTTCATGTCGACGGCATGCCGCCATATACAAACCAACATTACCTAATAAATCGAAGGCGTTATCAAAGCCTTCATCGGTATTGCCCTCAGCCAGTAAAGCACGAATATGCTCATTACCTTCTTGCTCTAATTGACGTTTAAGGTGCTCACCGACACCCTCTACATTCGCTTTATCGTCTTGTTGCCAATATAGTTTTTCTAATTCGCTGTTGATCTCAACAAAACGGGTGCGAAGCCAGCTATCAAATGCCTTGGTGTTCTCAGTCACAGGCTCACTCCAAAATAATTATATTGCGATAATGTTAACAGAGTTCAATGAGTGCTAATCGCCAAAATATAGACTAGAATCCATCTAGATTAGTGAAAATCACTCAAATAAAAATGAAATTAGATAAAAAAGACCAACAATTACTTAATGCTTTACAAGATAATGCGAGAACTTCTGTCTCGGAGCTGGCCCAGTCTGTTAGCCTGTCAGATACCCCTTGCCTTCGCCGCATTAAAAAGCTCGAATCAGCAAATGTGATCAGTGGTTACCATGCTGCCATCAATCCTAAAGCCGTTGATTTAAATGTGTCTGTTTATGCCTTTGTGCGCTTAAACCAAAACTCTGTTGCCGCTGCTGAGCAATTTGAACAGCAGGTTGAGAAGCTAGAACATGTGCTTGAGTGTTCTGTTATTTCAGGCAGTTATGATTACCTGCTGAAGATCGTTGCCGCAGATTTAGAAAGCTATGAAAGCTTTGTGAAACATAAATTAGGTAGTATTGATTGTATTGCTAACATCGAATCGACAGTGGTCTTAAAACAAGCGTTCACTAAGCGTCATTTACCGCTTGCTTGACGCACCTTGCTTGCAAATAAAACATAACTCGATAAGCTAAAAACAGGCTTTAAAAGGATGCTTAAAATATGAAATTCATCAACTTAGTTGCTATCTCTTGGGCCATCAGTGGTCTATTTAGCAGCTCATTAATGGCACAGCAACAAACCTGCCTTACTCAGCTTGAAGACCAAGAACTGATGATGAAAAGTAAGCGCGAAGGGCTGTTTAGAGAGCCATTACCACGCAGCCATAGCACCTTTAGCTATAATATCGAGCAAGCATTTAGTGACTATTTAACCGCTGCGTACCTGCAAATTAGTAGCGAAAATCCGCGTGCTAATTTGCCATGCCCTGTTTACACAGACACCTATCAGCAACTTGTTGCACAAGACGCTCGACCAGCTAACGCAACTGTTGCTGATTTAATAAGCCCATTTGAACTTAAACAGGCCGATAGCCGTAAAGCGGTGCTCTTGATCCACGGTTTAACCGACTCACCCTTTACCTATCACGACCTTGCACAAGTGTATTATCAACAAGGGTATACGGTACGCACAATTTTACTACCTGGGCATGGTACCGCTCCTGCAGCACTTAGAGACATCGATGCCGATGATTGGCAAAAGGCTAGCGTGTATGCCATTGAGCGCGCATTAAAAGACTTTGATCAGGTGATATTAGGGGGCTACTCAACCGGTGCTGCACTGGTTATTGATTACTTAACTCAAGGCCCAGTCGATAATAAAATTACGGCTGCTATGTTGTTTTCACCCGCAAGCGAGCCACACAATAAAAACGGTTGGCTAGCGAAATGGGTCGATGCGATTCCATTTGTGAATTGGATTGATAAAGACGCGGACCTTGATTTTGCCAAGTATGAGTCGTTTCCATTTAGTGCAGCCTCAGCTAGTCACGAAGCAATGAGCCGTATTAGCCTTGATGAGCTACGTCATCGCCACCTCCCTAATGTAGCGATATTTAGCACCTTTAGTGATGTTGACACCACAATAGATAACCAAGCGACCTTTAAGATTTTAACTAAGCTGCACGACCCAAAAACGCGCAAGAATAACCAGCTTGATCGGCTTGTATACTATGGTGATGACAATAACATCCCAGCTAGCTTTCCAGCTGATTACCAAATAATTCGTGATGACTGCGACACCGATGACTGTAAAAAAATCAAAGGAATGTCACATATTGGTATTGTTAATAAACCCAGCAACCCTTACTACGGTCGCACAGCATTGTATCGCAATTGCGGAAGCTACTTAGATGACGACACGCTTTATACAGCCTGCAAATACCAAAAAGACGTTGTGATGGATGAACGCACAGCCGAAAATTTACAAGCGCACAAACCCTTTGCACGACTCACGTTTAACCCTTATTTCGATAAGCTTGCTATGCATATCAACGATTTTATCAAAGATATTGAATCGGCTGCACAATGAGTGAGTTTAGCCACCGCTGGTTTAATCAAATAAGCGAGATTGATGCCGCTCTATGGCAGTCATTTTTTTATGATACGCCCTTTACCGATCACGCTTTTTTGGCGGCTTTAGAACAAGCAGGCTGTGTGAGTGAAGAGTCGGGCTGGCAACCTATGCACCTAGCAATTTACCAGCAAGAACAGGTTATAGCCTTACTACCCGGGTATCTAAAATACCACTCTTATGGTGAATATGTATTTGACTGGGCTTGGGCTGAAGCCTATCAACAACATGGCTTAGAGTATTACCCCAAATGGCTGTGTGGCGTTCCCTTCACACCTATTGCAGGGCAACGAATTAGTATAAATCACAATAAGCCCGCTGAAGTCTATGCGTATATTCAGCACATACTCACAGCAACGGCAGCGCAATTAGACTGGTCAGGTTGGCATATAAATTTTTGCCACCAGCAACAAGCGACTGCATTAACTAGCGACACCGTAATGCAACGTCATGGCGTGCAGTTTCAGTGGTTTAATAAAGCTATAATGACTTTGAGGACTTTTTAGCTTCACTCACCGCAAGAAAGCGTAAATCGCTCAAAAAAGAACGCGCAAAAATAACTGAACAACAGATAACCGTAGAATGGCTCGAGGGTGCTGACATCAGCAAACAGCACATGCAGCAATTTAGTCATTTTTACCGCCAAACCTATTTGAAGCGTTCAGGCCACAATGGTTATTTGAATACCGCCTTTTTTGAGCTATTACAGCAAAGCATGGCCGACAAACTAGTGTTAATGTTCGCTAAGTATCAAGGAGAAGTGATTGCCGCCACACTCAGTTTTAAAGATCAGAATTGTTTATATGGTCGATACTGGGGAACGAACTATGAGCTTGATAGTTTGCACTTTGAGCTTTGCTATTACCAAGGCATTGAATACTGCATTACCAACAAACTTAAGCAGTTCCATTCTGGCGCGCAAGGTGAGCATAAAATAAGTCGCGGTTTTAAGCCCGTAAATACCTATTCATTGCATCATATTCAACACACTGAGTTTGCAGCTGCCATTAGTGATTTTATTACTAGAGAACGCCAACATATGGCGCTCTATAAAGCCCAATGCGAAAGCTTACTGCCTTTTAAACAGCAATAATTGGTTATTCGCTGGCATTTGCACATC
>Ga0208334_100447_pt1 | contig 14191 bp, 12 predicted proteins | sample DeeseametaMP0900_FD_184201 | JGI IMG/M metagenome (GOLD analysis project Ga0208334, IMG submission 184201) | Marine microbial communities from the Deep Indian Ocean - MP0900 (SPAdes) | ecosystem: Environmental > Aquatic > Marine > Oceanic | place: East of Durban, South Africa, South Indian Ocean...
ATACTACTTCACCGACTGACATGCCGTCAGCGCCGATTGCAGTACCGCGAAACACTGTGCCGTCTTCTAGGACTAACAGAGCGGATTTAGTCAAGTTAAACCTCCTAACAGTAAAAAACGGGAGTAAGCAAATGCTTAACACCCCGCCAATACCCAGAGGGATCGTCAAAACCAGATTTTTTTGTGAGCTTAAATTGTTTTACGCAGTCTTAAATGATGCCGATATAAAACGCTAAACCTTCAATCATTTTTCTTGCCTAAAACTCTTTTCATTCCCACTGAAACCCCTGGTTTTACTAGCCACTTGGGTATAATTGGAAACACGCATTTAGTAATTTTTGGCAAATTGGCTGCATTCTACATGAAGATGCTATTTAGGTCTAACGTTATTTAGATAAATACTACAAATAAGTCGCTTTAGGCAAAAATAGACCCAAACAGCTAAAAAAGTAACTAAACTACTTCAGATCTAGCACATCTTGCATATCATAAAGTCCTGCTGGTTTATTTTGTAACCACTGCGCAGCCCTTATAGCTCCTAATGCAAAGGTCATTCGCGAACTTGCTTTGTGGGTTAATTCAAGCCTTTCGCCCATAGTTGCGAAATAGGCGGTGTGTTCACCTACTATGTCCCCGCCTCTTAGTACTGAATAGCCAATTTCATTTTGCGATTTTGCGGTGTCTACTTGGCTGCGGTCGTATACCGCTACTTCATCGTGATCCCACCCTTTAGCCTGTGCAATAGATTCACCAATGGCTAATGCTGTGCCCGAGGGCGCATCTATTTTATGACGATGATGCGCTTCAAAAACTTCTATATCTAAGTCGTCACCAAACTTAGTGGCCGCTGTTTGCACTAAGTTAAGTAGCACATTAACGCCAACGCTGTAGTTACGCGCAAACACAATAGGAATATGTTTAGCAGCATTTTCTAATAATGCCATGTCTTCGCTAGTTAAACCTGTGGTGCCTATAACCATAGGCAGTTTTTTATCCATCGCTGTTATTAAGTGATTGCGCATACCTGCAGGTAACGTAAAGTCGATAAGTACATCAACATCAGCAACCTTGCTCTCGTCGCTAAAGCTAATGGCTTTGTCGGCTGCACTGTTTACTTGATTTACATTAATACCCAATAACGATGAGCTGCTGCGAACATACGCACCACCAAGTTGTGTTTGCTCTTTAATTGTCGCGGCTTCTAATAGGGCTAAGCCCATTCTGCCGTTAGCACCAAAAACACCTATTCGATTCATTGTTATTGCCTTAATCTGATTTAGTTGGATCTGTTGTTGCGTACCCTGACTAATTTGCCGCCCTAAACTTGCTTTGAGCAATTATTAGCCACATATAATCGCACACCGGTAGATATTATCTAAAAGTCGTGCAATAGTCAGGTAAGCCCTTAATTAAATAATAATAACAATACCAGTTTACTTTAGCCATCTATACATTTAAACTTCTCTTTCGCGTCGATTTGGTCTTTGGCTTGCGGGCGCTGTGGTCATCTACTTTTTTATTAAAGAGTGATCTACTAAATTCAGCTAAAAGAGGAGTTTTGGCTGTGGTTATATTAACTGGTTATGAGGAATACAATGCAGCCAACATTTAATAAAAACAAAGCAATTTTATCTTTGCTTCCCCTTCTTACCTTTGTAGCCCTTTTTTTAGGCTCAGGTTTATATTTACAATCGCAAGGGGTTGATTACGCTTTTTACCAGCTCCCAGCTCCGGTTGCTATACTACCCGCTATTATGCTTGCCTTTATTTTAAACAAAGGCACTGTAAACCAATGTGTTGAAACCTTTATTAAAGGCGCAGGACACAACAACATTATTACCATGTGTTTAATTTATTTACTTGCTGGTGCATTTTCGGCAGTAGCAAGTGCCACCGGTGGTGTGGATGCGGTTGTAAACGCTGGCTTGTCACTTATTCCCCCGTCGCTGTTATTACCTGGGCTATTTTTAATTGCTGCGGTTGTCTCTACTGCAATGGGTACATCAATGGGTACCATTGGTGCTATAGGGCCAATTGCTTATGCGGTATCCGTTAAAACAGGCATCGACCCTGCGCTAATGGCCGGTACTATAGTATCGGGCGCAATGTTTGGTGATAACCTTTCTATTATTTCAGACACAACCATTGCGGCAACGCGTACGCAAGGCTGTGAAATGAAAGACAAGTTTAAAGAAAACTTAAAAATAGCGGTTCCTGCTGCCGTATTAACCATTGCTTTGCTGCTTTATTTAACACCTGCTCCACAAGCAGTAGAAACGAAAGATTTTGATTTATTATTAGTGCTGCCTTATGCCTTTATTTTAGTATTGGCTGTTGCCGGTATGAACGTGTTTGTGGTGCTATTTAGCGGTATTGTATTTGCTGCGCTAATGGGCTTTACCGGCAGCTACGAAGGCGCAAGCTTCGTAAAAGATATTTACAAAGGCTTTACCGATATGCAGGAAATATTTTTACTTTCTATGTTTATTGGTGGCTTATCTGAATTTATTCGTATTAACGGTGGCCTTGATTTTCTGGCACAAAAAATTCAAGCCATTACAAAAGTGATTGCCAAGTGGCACCGCAAAGTAGCTGATCAGCTTGGTATAGCTGCGTTGGTATTAACCAGCAACGTGTGTATTGCCAATAACACGGTATCCATTATTGTTGCAGGCCCTATTGCTAAAAAACTTGCTGATGATGGCGAAATAAGTGGTAAACGCTCTGCAAGTTTACTCGATATTTTTGCTTGTGTTACGCAAGGCTCACTGCCCTATGGTGCTCAAGCATTACTGTTAGGTGCTACGTTTAAAATTAGCCCGTGGGAAGTATCAACGTCATCTTACTACTGCTTTATTTTAGCCTTTACTGCCATTGCCGTTATTTGTTTGCGCCGCAATAAAGCCTAAATTTTGTGCAAAACCATATGTTGCAGCTTAATAAATAAGCTGCAACATATGTTAAAATAATAATCTACAAATCAATACCTTGTGCTATAATGCGCGCTTTCGCGTGTCACTAAAATTATAGTTAAATACAGATTATGAAATTTAAAAAAATACTTCCCCTCGTTACCCTTACGTCAATCGCTTTATCATCTTCTGCCCTTGCTGCTAATTGGAGCAGTACCGCATTACATGTTAATAATGGCGACCAAAAAAACCCATTTACCAAGCAAGAATCAGACACTACTGTTTACTCGCTGCAACATGCATCGGGCTATGATTACGGTGATAACTTTTTCTTTATTGATTACAGCAAAGACGATACAACCGACGGCTACCAAGATAGCGACTTTTACGGCGAATGGTATTCAACGCTAAGCTTATCGGCTATTAGCGGTGAGAAAATTGGCGCTGGTGCATTATTAGATGTAGGCCTTACTGGCGGAATTAACGTTGCCGGCGATGCCAAAATGATGAAATACCTACCGGGTGTTAAATTAAGCTGGGATGTACCTGGGTTCAACTTTTTTCAAACACTTGTCACTGCCTATATTGATGACAGTGAAGGCGTAGCAAAAGGCGGTGCCCCTATTGAAACTAATAGCTGGATGTTTGATGTAGCCTTTGAATACCCGTTTACCGTAGGCTCGCAAAAATTTAGCTTTAAAGGACACGCTGAGTACATTGCAGAGCGCGAAGATGAGTTTGGTAACGACGTAGAAGCGTGGATACTTGCACAGCCTATTTTAGTATGGGATATGGGCCACGCGTTAGAAATGAAAGAAAACACCCTATTACTGGGTATGGAACTGCAATACTGGCATAACAAGCTAGGCACTGAGGTCACTGAATCGGTTCCACAAATACACGTTGAGTGGACTTTTTAAGTCCATACAGTGTAAAACAGAGTCAACATTACTTTTAAACGGAGCACTTAAACAGTGCTCTTTTTTTGCCATGAAAACTATTTAATTGAACAGCCTTTAATACTTAGTTATTGTCTTACTTTAATTAAAGCCGTGTGCTTGCCTTTAATAGGAGTAAGGAAATGCCAGCGATTAAAGTTATTTGTTTGTCTGCATTATTAGCCTTTACTAATAATGTATTTGCCAGTAGTACAGAGCCCTCTAAAACCCTCTCTTACGATGCACTTTTAACAAATTACCAGTATGATTTTAAAGTAAATTATTTTGATATTGCTTCACAAAAGCAATCGCTAAAAATGGCGTATATTTATTTAAAACCCACGCAAAAAAATATGCCAACAGTGACGCTAATGCACGGTAAAAACTTTAATGCCGACTACTGGAGCCCCACAGCTCGTTACTTACAGTCGCTTGGGTTTGGGGTGCTGATCCCCGATCAAATTGGTTTTGGTAAGTCTTCAAAGCCCACTAACTATCAATATTCATTTGCGGCGCTTGCGCATCATACACATGCATTAATGGACTCGCTAAATCTTGAAAAGTCGATTGTTGTTGGCCACTCTATGGGGGGAATGCTAGCGAGCCGTTTTGCATTAATGTACCCAGATACAACCACTAAACTGATTTTGCTTAATCCAATAGGGCTTGAAAACTACTTACACTATGTAAAATACAAAGACACCAACTTTTTTTATAAAAATGAGCTTAACAAAACGCCCGAAGGTGTTAAAAAGTACCAGCAAAAAAACTATTACGATGGTCAATGGAATGCTCAGTATTCAGCATTAACCGACTTTATTACAGGGCAAATACAAGGCCCAGATAAAGAGCAAATTGCTTGGGTTAACGCTAAAACCTACGATATGATTTTTACCCAACCGGTGATCACTGAATTTAAAGACTTAACGGTGCCCGTTAAATTAATTATTGGTACGCGTGACAGAACAGGCCCTGGCCGAAACTGGAAAAAAGACGGGATAGATTATCAGCTGGGGCGTTACGACAAATTAGGGAAACACGCTGCTGCGCTTATTCCTGATGCGCAACTGTTTGAACTTGATAATTTAGGGCATTTACCGCAAGTAGAAGATTTTGAGCGATTTAAGGCAGTGTTTAAACAAGCACTAAGTGAGTAATAGCTTGATGCTTAATAAAATAAAGCCCCTGTAAGTAAACTGCTTACAGGGGCTTTTTATATAAAACTAATTTACAGCGTACATTGCGGGTTTTTACCCTGCGATTTAGCCGTACTTTGCTCGCTAAGAGCTTCGCTCATTTGCGCTTGTAGATTATTAATTCGATTGCTCGGTGCAGGGTGAGTAGATAAAAACTCAGGTGTGCTACCACTGCCTGCTGCGCTCATATTTTGCCAAAGCGTTACCGACTCTTGTGGGTTAAAGCCAGCCTGCGCCATTAAATCTAAGCCAATGGTATCGGCCTCTGATTCGTGTGAACGGCTAAACGGTAAAACTACGCCGTACTGCGCCCCTAAGCCTAAACCTTGCATAATTTCGTTGCGGTATTGTACGTTGCCCATTTCAAGCGCTGCGCTGCCTAATTGCATACCGGTATCTAAAATTGAGCTTTGCGATACACGCTCATTTGAATGCTCTGCTATAACGTGGCCCACTTCGTGCCCTAGTACGGTTGCAAGCTGATCTTGATTGGTGGCTATTTTTAATAACCCCGTATGAACACCTATATAGCCACCTGGTAATGCAAAGGCATTTGCCGACTCATCTTCAAATACCACAACTTCCCAATTTTGTGAGGCGTATTCTTTTGGTAAAACAGCCACGACCTTTTCAGCAATACAATTTACATACGCATTGGTTTTTGCATCTTTATTGATTGGCTGTGACTCCTTCATTTGAGCAAAACTTGCGGTGCCCATTTCACTCATTTGTTGCTCTGAATACAGCGCAATTTGAGTACGCCCCGTAGGCGATGTTTTACAGCCGGCTAAAACTGCAGTTGCGAGTAAGGCAAGGGCTAGTTTTTTCATAGTGTTTCCTTCAAGTCTTTAATTTTTATTAGTTGTAGAATAGCAAACACGGTGCCAGTTTAGAATCTTTGCTCTTTATTACGCCGCTTTTTATTTTTAATAAATAAATGACCTTGCCAGACAAACTAAGTTTATACCCTTGCATAGCCCTGTTACACTATAAGCCTTGTTTTTAGTGAATGTTGAGTGACTACATGGACGCCTCGGCCTCGTCTTTTAATACCCGAATTTTGTTACCCTTGTTAGCCAGTATTGTTGCTATTACGCCGCTGGCTATAGACATGTACTTACCGGCCATGATGGTTATTGCGAACGATTTACAAACCACTATGCCAAATGTACAAATTTCGCTAAGTATTTATTTGGCTGGCTACTCGCTAGGCATGTTATTTTTTGGCCCTATTGCCGATCAACTCGGACGACGAAAACTAGCCCGTATTGGCTTAACCTTATTTGGTGCAAGCTCATTTGCGCTGGCTTTTACCACCGAAATACACACCTTTTGGGTACTTAGAGCCGTGCAAGCATTCACCGGCGCGGCAGCCACTGTGGTTGTGCCTGGCGTAATTAGGCATATTTATCAAAAAAACACCGCTAAGGGCATGTCGTATGTATCTATGATTATGATGGTAGCGCCCTTAGTTGCCCCCTCTGTGGGGTCATTTGTTTTAGGGTTCTCGGTATGGTCAACCATATTTTTGGTTCTTGCTGCCTATAGCTTTTTAATTTTAGCGTTTGTACAGGTGTATTTAATTGATATCCCCATTCATATAAATGAGAAAAAAGGCCTAGCCTTGTTTTTCGACAGCTATAAAACGGTACTTAGTAATAAAGATGCACGTGCAGACATATTAAGCTCTATGTTTGTCTCGTTTGGCTTTTTTTGCTTTTTAACCTCAGTGCCTTTTGTATACCTAGATTTATATAATGTATCTGAGCAATTATTTGGTATTTTATTCGCATTTAATGTCATGGCACTTATGTGTGGTAACTTTTTAAATACCCGAATTGTACCAAGAATTGGCTCTCGAAAAATGCTGTACATAGGGCTTGTATGTGGCTTTGTCTCTGGGCTGGCACTGCTTACGTTTAGCTTGTTGCAGCTTTCTTTATATTACATTGTAGCGGCCATTGCGCCTTTAATGATGAGCCTAGGGGTAACGGCGAGTAATGCTGATTCATTAATATTAATGAAGTTTGAAAAAAACACCGGTACCGCCACCGCTGTTATTGGGACGCTGCGCTTTGGCAGTGGCGCGCTCGTTGGCCCATTGCTTGCGGTGGTGCATGCAAAAAGTGCTGTGCCGTTTTCAAGCTTAATGTTTAGCGCCGTGCTATTAACTATGCTGGTGCAGTTAATCCACTATAAAATAGACAAAAAAAATGCCTCATAATGAGGCATTTTTTACAAACAGTGACTAATTAAGCGTCTGCTGCTTTAGATACCATAACCATTGCAGGGCGTAATAAACGGCCATTTAATGTGTATCCTTTTTGCATTACTGCAAGTACCGTGTTTGGTGAAACATCGTTACTTGGTTGGATAGACATTGCTTGGTGGAATTCTGGATTAAATTGCTCACCTTGTGGGTTAACAATTTCAACGCCAAACTTTGCAACCGCATCGTTAAAGCTTTTAACTGTCATATCAATACCTTCAAGCAATGGCTTTAGGGTTTCGTTTTCTTTATCAGAAAACTCAATAGCACGCTCTAGGTTATCGATTACTGGAAGTAATTCGTTAGCAAACTTTTCCAGCGCAAATTTATGTGCTTTTTCTACATCTTGTGCAGCACGACGACGAATGTTATCTACATCTGCGGCGGCGCGTACAACGCTGTCTTTTTGATCCGCAATGGTTTGCTTAGCGGCTTCAAGCTCTGCGTATAGCATTGCAATTTCAGCTTCAGGGCTTTGCTCTTGGTCTGCTTCGTGTTGCTCTGCGGCTTCTACTGCTGCTTCAACATCAGCTTCCATTTGAGCTACTTCTTCGTTTAGTTCTACTTCTTGCTCTGGGTTTTGTGTCTGCTCAGACATAAAATACGTGCTCCAATTCTTTACAACTGCGGTAATTATGGGGATTGAATAAAAAGATTCAAGAGTTAGATGGCTCTAATAATTTAAATTCTTGGATTAATTGTTCAATTTGCGCCGATTTAGGGCAAATTACGCAAAAGCGGCTTTGATACTCTTGATTTTGAAAGTACGGCACACTAATTACTATCAGCTCATTACACTCTGTAAACGGTAAGTTTTCAGTGTTTAAAACTGATACACCGTTTTTAAATGCGAGTTTATCTTCGACAAAATTTAAAAATGAAACGCCAATATTTAAGCTTTGTTCGCAATCGACCTTTTTATATAAATAGTTTTCGCCTACTACAATACTGTTATCTGATCCAAGCTTGTGACTAAGCTGGCGCGTCCACTGTGTCAGTGAGTCATGGCAATTACGCGGTGCGGTGTTTGCCATTGCTTGCATTCTGTACAAACCTTCCATTAAGGTTTGTTGGCTAAATACTGTGTTTAACCAAGTTGCAAATTGATAACGCACAGCATCTGAGGAATCATCAGGTTTGTTGATACAAATATTATGGCTTTGCCCTGCTCTATCTATTAGCAGTACAAGCCAATCGTTAGAATCAAACTCAAGCACTTCTACTCTAAACACTTGTTGCGAGCTTGCTTGAGGTAAGCCTACACAACAACATACTTGATACTTTTTACTTAAGCCATGGGCCAGCTCCACAAGTTGTGCTTGCTTTGGCTGCCAGTAATTAGCTATTTCAGCTAACGGAAAAAACTCATCAAACCAATAATCAAACCCTTGGTTTGTAGGTACACGCCCTGCCGATGTATGAGGGGAATATAACAAGCCTACTTTTTCAAGTCGCGCCATAGCATTTCGTACCGTGGCAGAACAAACCGCCATGCCTTTTTGCTTCGCTATTTTTGTTGATGGAACGGGCAACCCTTCACCATTACAATAAAGGCTCATCACTGCTGAAAAAATTTGTTGATCTCGCGGGTTTATATTCATGTTATCTACATCTTGTTGCATGAAAGAGATATCGGGGCAGTTAAAACAAATTCAAGCCTAAAGCACGCTTTAAGTGAATATGTTGTTGCATGCATTACAATAAAACACTGCTGCAACTATTTTTAAGCATTAAATACAAAAATTAAAGGGGTAATTTAATCTGTTGAGCCAATAATCAGCTCTTAGGTGAGCTTGGCAATATACAGGCGTAATTGAATCATTATCATATTGGTAAATCTGTGTTTTCAAACACTTCTGTTTTGAGTTACCCTACAAAAATATTATTACTTTTTATTGCAGCCGTTATGCACTCACCGTTTAAAACTATTGGCCTTATAGGTAAACCAAACCACCCTAAAGCTGCGGCTACGTTACAGCGTTTACATACTTTTTTATCGGCTCTTGGCTTTACCGTGATTGTAGAAAAGCGCACCGGTGGGCAGTTATCGGATGTCCCTGATACTCATCAAGTTGACCTTGTTAGCTTAGGCGAGCAAGCCGACCTTGCTATTGTTGTAGGGGGTGATGGCAATATGCTTGGTGCTGCTCGCGTACTGGCACGCTTTGACGTAGCTGTAATAGGCGTAAACAGAGGTAATTTAGGGTTTTTAACCGACTTAAATCCAGAGGGCTTTGAAGGTAGCCTAGAGCAAGTGTTAAGCGGCGAATATTTAGAAGAAAAACGCTTTTTGCTCGAGGTGGAAGTATACCGCCATAACGAACTTAAAAGTGCGAATTCAGCCGTTAACGAAGCGGTGCTACACGCCGACAAAGTTGCCCACATGATCGAGTTTGAAGCTTTTATTAATAATGATTTTGTGTTTTCTCAGCGCTCTGATGGCTTAATTGTATCAACCCCTACCGGCTCTACAGCTTATTCTTTATCGGGTGGCGGGCCCATTTTAACACCTGAACTTAATGCGATTTCGTTAGTGCCTATGTTTCCGCATACATTATCAAGTAGACCCTTAGTGGTTGATGCCGATAACGAGGTACGCTTAAAGTTAAGCCTTGAGAACACTGACAGCTTACAAGTCAGTTGCGACAGCCATGTAGTGCTTGCCGTTTTACCCGGCGATGAAGTGGTTATTAAAAAAGCCGACAGAAAACTGCGCTTAATTCACCCAAAAAACTACTCTTACTACAACGTTTTACGTACTAAACTTAATTGGGGCAGCCGTTTATACTAATTTTATTGCCAAGCGTAGTGCTTTAGCGCAAAATACAAGACAAATAAAAATTAATCAAACTAGGAATATCTAGCAATGACTTATGTTGTTATCTTTGCTTTGTTATTACTTATCACTTTGCTTGGCGCTTATATTAGAGTTGAAAACAATAGAAAAAAAGCGTTAGAAACCAAGAAAAAACAATTTAACGAACGTGTTGCCCAAGTAAACACTCGCCTCAAAACCAAGCTAAACAATTTATTAGAAGCCAAAATAATAAGACCTAAGTATGTAGCGCAAATTCAGGCAATTGTGGCCAATTTTTTTGTGGTTCAGCCCCATACTGATGAAAACCTGCAACATTTAGAAGATATTAGCGACAGCTTAGTGAGCACGCTTTCGATTGAGCTTCAAAAAGCACTGCAAAGTGAAAACGCCCAAGCGCTTCAAGATAATATACAGTACTTTGTGAGTGAGTTACCCCAGCAAGGCATACTATATAATAAAGCGTTTTATCATGAAATTTTACCCTCATTGATTGTACAAATTAAAACTGACACACCTGAAAACCCAAGCGAAAGCATTGAAAATACTGACGAAACCCCTTCTGATGAAAGTACTGACTCTGATAGTCAGTTTTCTCAAAATGCGAGTGTTGCTTAAAAAGTAAAAAATTAATTTGCAAAAAACCTAAACACTGTATAAATTAACAGTTAATTCACTGGATGGATGAACAGTATGTTAATTGGTTTAGAAATTAAAAATTTTGCAATTGTAAGTAACTTAAGCACTGAGTGGCATAACGGCATGACGGCGATCACGGGTGAAACCGGCGCGGGTAAATCGATTGCCATAGATGCACTTTCACTGTGTTTAGGCGAGCGCGCTGAAGCGTCGGCGGTTCGCCCTGGCACAGATAAAGCAGAAGTGTGCGCACAATTTGATTTAACTGCCCTTCCTCTTGCTAAAGCATTTTTAGAACAACACATGCTAACGAGTAACGACAACGAATGCCTACTTAGACGCGTTGTATGTAAAAATGGCCGTAGCAAAAGCTATATTAATGGCAGCGCTGTTACAGCAGCTCAACTTAAAGAGCTGGGACAGTATTTAATTTCTATACACGGACAGCACGCTCATCAGCACCTTTTAAAAGCTGAACACCAGCTGCAACTGCTAGATGCCTACGCAGGCCATAACCAGCTTGTAAAAGCGGTTAGCCAAAGCTTTAAATTATATGCAAACCTGCAAAAAGAATTTAAACAGCTTGAGCAACAGCAATTACAACAAGCTGCTCAAAAACAATTACTCGAATACCAAGTTGCCGAATTAGATGAGTTTGCCTTACAAGACGGCGAGTTTGAACAAATAGAAGCCGAACATTACAAGCTAAGTAATAGCCAAACCATTTTAGAAGCCTGCCAGCGCGAACTTCAACATTTATACGAAAGTGATGAGCAAAATGCCTGTTCAATGCTGCAACACAGCGCTCAGCAATTTGCCGAGCTTGCAAATTATGACGAAAGCTTAGCAAGTGTAGCTGCATTATTAGATGAAGCCGCAGTGCAAGTTGAAGAAGCAAGCAGAGAAGTAAGAAACTACGCAGAGCAAGCCGACTTAGACCCTGCACGATTAACAGAAGTAGAAGCGCGCTTAAGTGGCGCGATGGACTTAGCCCGTAAGCATCATATAAAGCCTCAAGAGCTGGTTGAGTTTCATCAAGGTTTAACACAAGAGCTAGAGTCAATTAGTAACAATAGCTCACGTTTGGCGCAATTAGACGATGAAATAAGTAATGCGCTAAGTGCATACCAGCACGCCAGTGATCAGCTAAGCGAAAGTCGCCATAAATATGCTAATACATTAAATCAATTAATTAGTGAAAGCATGGCTAATTTATCGATGGAAAATGGGGTCTTTGAAATTCAGCTTACCCAAGAAGCTGAGCGCCAACCCAATGCATTAGGTTTTGATAGCGTCTCGTTTTTGGTCTCTACTAACCCAGGGCAGCCATTGCAACCTTTAGCTAAAGTTGCCTCGGGTGGTGAGCTGTCGCGTATTAGCCTTGCCATACAGGTGATCATTGCCCAAAAAGTGACAACACCAACGCTTATTTTTGACGAAGTGGATGTAGGTATATCAGGTCCTACCGCCTCCTCTGTAGGGAAGTTATTACGCCAACTAGGAAAATCAACACAGGTTATTTGTGTAACCCATTTACCCCAGGTTGCAAGTAGTGCGCATCAGCAGTTTTTTGTAGCAAAAGAAATAGCACAAGGCGAGACCTTTACTCAAATGCTCAGCCTAAATAAAGATGGCCGTATTAATGAAATTGCACGCTTACTTGGTGGCGATAATATAAGTAAAACCGCTAAAGCAAATGCTAAAGAGCTTATTATGGCGCACGCCTAAGTTATACTTTTGCTACAACAGTGGAGAGACGTTTTAAATGCAAAGCATGCTGATAAATTTTTGCCATGTTACTGGGTGGCTACTTGTTGTTTTAAGCTTTTTACTTATCGGGTTTAGTAAGTTTAAGCACGCAGAATTTAAGCTAAAACTCTTTAGCTTTTTAAAACTTATATTGGTTTATCAAGTAACGGTAAGTGTTTGGCAGTGGTTTATTATTGGCAACATAGTGGCTAATAATCAATGGTTACTTTTATTAGCACAGATACTGTGCAGTGCAATGTGCTATCTAAGTTTACAGCGGCGAAAAAGTAAAAGCCGCTCCAACCTTGATAGTTTTTCTATGGATTAACTAACACAAGCGTTAAGAGCAAGTTCTATTTTTACCTTGCTCTTTTGCTTTGTATAATCGCTCGTCGGCAAGCTTTATGTCTTGGGCTATGGTTGTATCTAACTGGCTTTGCACAAGCCCCATACTTATAGTTAATACCACCGATTTTCCATTCATCCGCACTGGATTTTTTTGTAATTCTGCATGAATTTTTTCTGCAATACTTTGCCCCTGATCTTTGTCGCTGTTTGGTAGTGCAATTAAAAACTCTTCACCGCCCCACCGAGAAGCAATACCTTGCTTTGGCATGCTCTTTTTTAAAATATTGGCAAGTTGGGTTAACGCTTCATCACCAAAGTCGTGGCCGTAGTTATCATTAATGTTTTTGAAATTATCAACATCAGCTAGCAAAATTACATACGGCTGCTTATTATTTTTATGAAGATGTTTAAGCTCAGCAAGTTCTTTCATCATAAAACGTCTGTTAGGTAAATCAGTTAAATGATCTATTGTGGCAAGGCGCTCATTTTTTTGACTCAGCGCGACTATTTTTTCATTGTATTTTTCGCGTGAGCGCTCATAAAAACCACTTAATAAAGCAACAATAATAAAAGAAATGACCACCCTTAGTGGAAGTGCTTCAGGCTGATAATCATAAATATTAAAGTTATCTGTAATAATAAAGCCGGCGATCACGGCAAATAAAAAGGCAACAATATCAAATGTTCCTTTTTTAAGGCCTCTAATAGAGTAAGTCACCGGTGATACAATAAATATCCAAATTGGCCCAGTACCTTCAGCTCCGCCCGAGATCACTAAGTACAGCATTAAACAGTAAAGGTTATATAAAATGGTGGTCGCTGATTTTTCGACTGCGCGGTAAAGACTAAAAGCCCACGCATAAAAACCAGCTGAAACTAGCAGCATAATACCAAGCACTACATCAGCATTAGACAATGCATTACACGCCATAGCGAAGGTAGCTATAAATCCGATGGTCGAAAAAAAGCGAACAATTAGCTTTCTTTCTCTGTTGTCTGAGTATGCATTCATATTATTATTTTTTATTTGCAAGCGAGCTTTAAAAGCTCATTTTCCGAGGATTTAAAAAAGAAGTTAGCAGCAAGTTTGTACTGAAATAGTACTTTAAGCAAGATTTACACGTTAATTATTGGTTAATGACAATTTTTTAATACTTTTTCATTTGAAAAAAAGCAAAAAAAGCAAGCCAGTTGGCTTGCCTTTATTATATTTAAAACTTAACGAGATAATTAAACCTCTAAATAATCCATAATACCTTCAGCAGCGTTACGCCCTTCAAAAATAGCCGTTACCACTAAATCAGAGCCTCGCACTATATCGCCAC
>Ga0208334_100449_pt1 | contig 14177 bp, 10 predicted proteins | sample DeeseametaMP0900_FD_184201 | JGI IMG/M metagenome (GOLD analysis project Ga0208334, IMG submission 184201) | Marine microbial communities from the Deep Indian Ocean - MP0900 (SPAdes) | ecosystem: Environmental > Aquatic > Marine > Oceanic | place: East of Durban, South Africa, South Indian Ocean...
TTACACCTGAGCAGGCGAAAGAGTTGGCGATTAGTAAGGGTGTGAAGGTTTACACTATTGGTGTGGGCGCAGATAAAATGCTGATCCAGAGCTTTTTCGGCAGCCGACAAATAAACCCGTCGCAAGAACTTGATGAAGGCATGTTAACCGACATTGCGACTAGCACTGGCGGCCAATATTTTAGGGCTCGAAATGCCCAGGAACTTCAAGCTATTTATCAACAACTTGACGCGCTTGAGCCTATTGAAGGTGAAACGCGTAAGATGCGTCCATTGAGCGCACTGTTTTACTATCCCCTTGGTGCGGCAATATTACTGTCAGCACTATGGGCATTCTTGACGGTTCTTTTATCAACATTTCGTTGGTTCGCACAAAGACGAATTAACTCGTCCCAGCAACCCCCGAACTCAGCTGATTCAATACAAGCAGCTCAAATAAATAGGGAGACGAAGTAATGGAATTCGACTTCTTAAACCAATTTCATTTTTTACGCCCCGAATGGTTTATCGCGCTCGTTCCCCTGATGCTGCTTATGCTTTTAATTAGAAAAACCACGGCTAAGCAATCTGGCTGGCAATCTGTGATCCCTTCTCACCTATATCAATACATGGTGATTGGAAAAAACGAAATGGGCGCAAAACCTCCAATGTGGATGCTTGCTCTTGTGTGGATTATAAGTGTGATAGCACTCGCTGGCCCAACATGGGAGCGCCTGCCGCAGCCGGTTTACCAGTTGAAAATGGGACACGTTATAGTCATAGATATGTCGCTTTCAATGCGCGCTACCGATATGACGCCAGACAGGCTAACTCGCGCTAAATATAAAGCGATAGACCTAGTCAACGCTATTGGTGAAGGTGAAATGGGCTTGGTTGCTTACGCTGGCGATGCGTTTGTCATTAGCCCCTTAACCGAAGACGCAGGAAATATCACAACCCTAATCCCTAGCCTGTCACCGGAAATTATGCCCGTTCCGGGCAGCGACCCTCTCCTAGGTATAGAGAGTGCGTCAGAGCTTCTCACGAATGCCGGATATAACTCAGGCATGATCTACTGGATTACTGACGGAATAGAGTTAGAACAACAACAAGAGCTTCAAGAGTATGTGGCTTCTATTCCTTTTACAGTAAATGCACTTACCGTTGGGACATCTGAAGGCGCGCCTATCCGCCAGCAAAGCGGCGAGCTATTAAAAGACTTCACCGGCAGCATCGTTATACCCAAGTTAAACGAAGGCGCAGTGAAAGGCGTGGTTAAAACGAGCGGCGGACGCTTTGAATCCTTTACATCAAACGACACCGACATTGATGCCCTCGCCTCGGTATCTCTGCTTGATAAAAGCGACAGCGAAGAGAACGAAGAAGAGAGTAATTTACAAGGAGACCAGTGGAAAGAAGTTGGACCTTACTTGCTACTTATACTTCTTCCATTTGCCGCCTTTGCATTCAAACGCGGGTTAGTTTTCATCGTGTTGGTGGGTTTACTTAGCCCCTCTATGATTAAAAACGCCCATGCTTTGCAACGTGCCCAACCCTCAGAAATTGCTGGCACGTCACAAGGCATAGGCGCACCAGAAGATACTCTAGAGATGGCAAATAAACCTGATTCACTCTCATGGTGGCAAACGCCATTTATGAATGACAACCAAGAAGCATTAAACAGCTATCAAAGAGGCAAGTACAAAGACGCCGTTAATCAGTTTAATGACGACACTTGGAAAGCATCATCACTTTATAAATCAGGTGACTACGAAGGTGCATTAAATGCCTTCAAAAGCATTCCTGGTGCCGAGAGTCTATACAATCAAGGCAATTCACTGGCAAAACTCGGTAAACTTGAAGACGCTATTAAGAAATATGAGCAGGCGTTGAGCGAAGCCCCCGATTTCGACGATGCAAGAACCAACAAAAAGATTGTCGAGGATTTGCTGAAACAGCAGCAACAGCAGAATCAGGAGCAAAACCAGAACGAAAATGGCGATGACGGCGAACAGAGTGACTCGCAGGATAATGGCCAAGATAGCTCTGATAGCCCTAATAGCAAACAGCAATCAGGGGACCAGAACAATCAGGAAGGTTCAAACGAGCAGAATGGTCAGCAAGACGATAATGAGGGTCAACAGTCTGACCAAAGCCAAGCTAACGATGAACAGCAAAGTGGCGGAGATAACTCACAACAGCCTGATGATTCCGAGATGAACAGTCAGAACGAGTCATCAGACTCTCAGCAGCAAAATGCAGAACAAGAGCAGTCTGACCAAGGTGATGGTGCACAGCAAGACAGCGCGCAAGCACAAAAAGACGAACAACAAGCAGAGCAGGAAGCACAGGCAATGCAAGGTCAAGAAACCGAGCTTACCGACGCAGAAAAAGAAGAGCTGCAGCGAATGGAGAGTTTAATGCGCCGCGTGCCAGACGACCCTGCATTCCTACTAAAACGAAAAATGCAATTAGAAGCACAAAAACGTCAGCGTCAACGTATGCCTTCAAACCGGAGTGATTGGTAGATGAGAGCCTTATTACAATCTACACTTATAGTTTTTTTATTAACCCTACTCTTAAGTACGGCGGCTTATGCCGATGTAAATTCGCTGGAAGCCACCATTGATAGAAACCCTGTCATGTTGGATGAAGCCATTCGCTTAACGGTTACCGCAGACGGCAGCGCGGACAGAGATGCATTCGACAGCTCTCCCCTGCTTAAAGACTTTGTGGTCGGAAGAACATCAGTAAGTAGCCAAACCTCAATTGTCAATTTCGACACCAAGCGCACCACCGTTTGGACCACTACGTTATTTCCTCGTAAGGAAGGCACGTTCACCATTCCTTCATTAACCATTGAGGGAAAATCTACCCAACCTATTCAGGTCAAAGTTATTCCGGTTCAAGAACAAAGTAATGTCGCCCGAGACTATTTTGTTACCACTGACATCGACGTGAAAGAGGCCTATTTAAATCAACAGCTGCTTTACACGGTTAAGCTGTTTCTTTCTAGCAATATTGAGCGCGGCAGCCTACAAGCGCCAGAAATGCAAAATGCGGAAATCACCCAGCTGGGAGAAGATAAACAGTATACAGATATAGTAAATGGAAGACGGTATCAGATTATAGAGCGTCAATTTGCTGTTGTGCCTCAAGCATCCGGTGAATTTACGCTAAGAGGCCCTATTTTCACTGGCGAAGTTATGGCTGCCAATACTAACCAACGTTTTGGCTTCTTCAACCGCACCCAGCAAATCAATCGGGTTGGGCCCGACATTACGGTGAACATTAAGCCCATTCCTCAGGGGATAGATTACCCTTGGTTGCCTTCTGAAATGGTGCGAGTGGATGAAGAATGGCCACAAGGTGATAGTTTTGTAGCAGGTGAACCAGTCACCCGTATTGTTACGCTAACCGCATTGGGCGTAGTAGAAGAGCAGCTTCCTGATATTCCTGAGTTTTATCCGCCAAACTTTAAGCTGTACCCTGATCAATCTAATACTACGACAGTTGAAAAAGACCAGAGCTTAATTTCACAGCGCCAAACGTCGCTGGCGATCATTCCAACGCAGCCTGGTAACTTTGTCTTACCTGAAATTACTATCCCTTGGTTTAATACGCTTACTCAGCAAACTGAGTATGCCACTATTCCCGCTCGTTCAATTACGGTAGCGCCAGCGAGCGGCGCAAATAATGCCAATACTCCGAATAGCTTAGACACTCCATCAATGAGTAGTGCAAGCAATGAAGATATTCAAAACGATATACCGTCAACTGCAACACAGCCTAACGCTAGTGCTAGCAATGAGGATAGACCATTAGACCGCGCTTCAGGTGAAGACAATACTGACGAAAATACCCAGCTTAATTGGATGGTAACTGGTGCACTACTTGTGCTGTTCGTCATAGCGCTTACAGGATGGTTAGTTACCTACAGAAAGCTTAAACAGGCTCAGTTTATGGGACCTGGGATCACTAACAAAACCGGCTCTGTACAGCGCCACCACTCTTATGCTCAGTGGGATGAAAAAGCACAGTTTCAAAACCTTATGTCAGTAATAAAGGCAAAGGACACACGTTTACTTACGTCTGCTCTTAAGCAGTGGATAAACGCGTTAACTTCGGGTAAAGCGCAACTTTCGCAGTTTGAAGGAATCAACGCTAGTGTTAATGAGCTCTATGCACTGCGCTTTTCAGCCAATAAAGCTGACGCTAACACCCAATCTAAACAGGTCATGAAAGCTTTAGATAAACTTTCACATGAAGCTAAGCTTGCCCGCAGCGAATGGAAGCGAAAAAGTGAAGGGAACAATAACACGCTATCTGCCTTATATCCTGCTTCATAAAACGCATTTCATTTGCCAATACACTAGAATTTGCGTAATGAAAGCCCTTGCAACTAGCTAAATCACAGTGACAAGGGCTTCGTAACAGAAATGATTGCGTTCGAGAAACAGTCGAGCCTTTGAGCCTTATTGTCCTCTTTAAGGCTTATTAACCTTAGAAGCTTTAGCTTATAAAAATAATCAATTAAACGCGACGGGGAATATAATGAAGAAAACACTAGTAAAGCTAACGCCAATTGCGTTGGCCATTACCACGCTTACGGCTTGCTCTCCTGCAAGTGAAACCGCTAAAACAGCGCCAGAACCTATTAAAACAGAACAGCCAGCCGGGCAGTCTGAATCAGAGCGCCTTAATGCGTTCTTCGAACGTACTTTTGAAGAAGATCTTAAGCGTTCGCCATTATTTCAAAGTTACTTGGGTAAAAAATGGGACTATGACAAATGGGATGACATCAGTGACGAAGAAGCTGATGCTCGCATTGCCATCGCCAAAAACCGACTAGAAAAGCTTAATAGTTTTGACACCAGTAAGTTAAGTGAACAGGAACAACTAAGCTTGCGCCTGTACAAACTAGGTATTGAGCGCGATTTAGCTAACGACGAATTTCGACATCACCGTTACATTGTACATCAGTTCCGCGCCGCACATACACAAGTGCCTAGCTTCCTTATCAACATTCACAGCGTAAAGAGTAAAGAGGACGCTAAGGCCTACATTGGACGACTAGACAATGTACGTACGTACTTTGATCAAGTTATCGAACAAATGAAAGTTCGCGAAAAAGCCGGCGTATTCCCCCCTGCATGGGCCTACGATCAAATGATTGATGCGTCAAAAAACGTGATTACCGGCGCACCGTTTGATTCTAGCGAAATACCTTCAACTATCTGGGAAGATTTTCAAAATAAAGTAAATAGCCTGGATATTACAGAGGCGGAAAAAACGACGTTATTAGGTGAAGCGAAAGCCGCTTTGGTAACGTCAGTCATGCCGTCATACGAGAAGTTTATCGAAGAACTCGCTCATCAAAGGGAAATCACGCCTGAAGGCGATGGTGTGTGGCGCTTACCCAATGGTGATCAATGGTATCAGAATCGTCTAAACTGGTTTACCACTACAGACCTAACCGCTGAAGAAGTCCATCAAATTGGCTTAGACAATGTAGAGCGCATACACGATGCAATGCGCGACATTATGAAACAAGTGAAATTTGAAGGCACCCTTCAAGAGTTTTTCGTTTTCATGCGTGAAGACGAGCAATTCTATCTACCTTCAACAGATGAAGGTAGACAGCAATACCTTGATATGGCGAAAACAGCCATAGACGACATGCGAGAGGCGATTCCTGAATACTTTGGGATTCTTCCAGAAGCGCCAATGATTGTTAAACGTGTTGAAGCGTTCCGCGAACAGTCTGCGGGCAAGGCGTTTTATCAAAGCCCGGCGCAAGATGGCAGCCGCCCAGGTATTTATTACGCAAACCTTTATGACATGAAAGCAATGCCTACTTATCAGTTAGAGGCGCTGGCGTATCACGAAGGCATCCCAGGTCACCACATGCAGCGCGCTATTGCACAAGAGCTAGAAGGTGTGCCTCAATTCCAGAAATTCTTGAGCTTTACCGCATACACAGAAGGTTGGGGCCTATATACCGAAGAACTTGCAAAAGATATGGGCTTTTATGAAGACCCTTATTCTGATTTCGGTCGTCTAGCCATGGAGCTTTGGCGCGCTTGCAGACTTGTGGTTGATACGGGTATTCATGCGAAAAAATGGACGCGTGAAGAAGCCGTAGATTACCTTGTTGAAAATACGCCAAACCCTAAATACGACGCGCAAAAAGCCATTGAGCGCTACATTGCTATGCCAGGTCAGGCTACGGCCTATATGATTGGTAAACTGAAAATTATGGAACTTAGAGAGCATGCCCAAGCTGAACTTGGTGACAAGTTTGATTGGAAAGGCTTCCATGACGAGGTGTTGAAGTACGGTCCAGTCCCACTTTCTATTTTAGAAGAAAACATTAATGCTTGGATTACTTCCCAAAAACGTGCCTAGCTTTTCGAACTAGGTGCTCTGATCACTGGAAATAAAATGAAAACGCGCCTTTCGGCTAACGAAATGGCGCGTTTTTTATGCCATAGTGAGAAAAAATTAAGTTTTTGGATTTTTTTATGTTTGGGCGAAATAAATCCGATAGTGCTCAGGTCTTATCGGGTATGAAAGCAAAACACCAAAGATATGAAGCATTAGTAAAGGCATTTCACGCCGACATCTACCGCTATGCATTTTGGCTTATCAAAGACCAGAGCATTGCTGAAGATGTTGTTCAGGAAACCTTTTTACGTGCTTGGCGCTCATTAGACGCCCTAAATGATGAAAAAGCAGCAAAGTCATGGTTAATCACCATTCTTCGCCGCGAAAACGCCCGTCGGTTTGAACGCAAACAGTTCGACACAGTGGATATTGATGATTGCCATATTCAAGATGACACACAGCATGCTGATAGGGACTTGAAAGATAGAGAGCTTCAGCGACTATTAGGTGGATTGAGTGTGGAGTATCGTGAACCCTTAATACTCCAGTTGATTTTCGGTTTTAGTGGCGAAGAGATCGCCAACCAGTTAGGGCTTAACAAAAACACGGTAATGACTCGCCTTTTCAGAGCGAGGAATCAGCTAAAAGAGGCATTAGAGAAGCAAAATGAACAGAGAGGTCGTGTAAATGGATGAGTTAGAATTTAGGCGTCGTATCTACGCCGATCCAGAAACGACTGACAGTGATGTTGTAGAAGCGGCAAAAGCGGATGAAAGTAAACGCAGTTTCTGGAATGAACAAAAGCAGTTAGATAAGCAATTAAAGCAAGCATTGAAAGTCGATGTACCAGAGGATCTCGCAAGCAAGCTAATATGGCAGCAGTCTGCAGACGAATTCACCCGTTATAAACGCAGAAGTCGCTGGTATTTAGCCATGGCTGCATCAGTTGCCTTTACGATAGGCATTGGCCTTACTATGTGGTATCACCAGCCGCTTAGTATTGGCGGGCAAGCACTTGCCCATATGCAGTACGCAGAAATGGAACACGCTCATTCGTTGCTTCCTGTTGATTTGAACATGGTTAACGCAAAGCTAGCAAGCTTTGGTGGCAGCTTTAGCGAAATGCTCGACGGTGTAGAGGTCGCAAACTATTGCCATTTGAGCACAGTTAGAAGCCTTCACCTGATTGTAAATACGCCGCAAGGCAAGATGTCGGTATTTGTAGTACCTGAACGTGGAGATGTCTCCGTACCAAGCGAGTTTGCCGATGGTCAGTACCACGGAGAGAGTATTAAAATGAAACACGCCAATGTAATGATTGTTGGCGATAAAGACGCTGATTTAAGCGAAATGAAAAAGGCGGTGTCAGAAAGGATTCAATTCTCTGCTTAACATACGTTAATTAACTGTATAGCGTTCCAAAAAAGTGCGTATCTTTAGCACTTCCCTTCGTCGGCCTCCTATGGGCCGATTTTTTTTTGCCCAAAATTAAGATGAAACCCTGTTCAATAAAACTTATACTCCGACTTAAAGGTTAAAACGTCCGTTTTAATTTCAGTTAATCACTTCATTCACTTACCCGCAGTAAAGAGGTTTCCATCACAATGAGCGCTTGGTTTCGTTTTACAAGGCTAATGATTTGCCTTTTGATTCCTGCAATAGCTTGTTTCACTGTCTTTGCTCAAAGTATAGATATTCCCAACGCACTTAGACTAAAAAAACTTGATAATTATAGTCATATAGCTGCAACGGCAATTTATCATTGGAATACACCTAGCGAGGTGAGCAATGAGAATATCATTGCTATGTTAACGAGCGCCGGTTTGCAGAATGACACGCAAAGTGAAGGCGTGATATTTAGACACTTGTTGGCCACTTATACTGCGAATGATGCTGACTCGCCGAGAATCCCACTTTTCGTTAAAGAGCCTCTATTAGATAAGCATTGGCAAGAGCTTAAGACAATTAAGCCTGAGCTTTTCGCTGCTGCGAAGGCATATTACATTTATGCTAGAGCGGTAAATGATTTTAAAGGCTCTGACCATAGAGTAAATTTTTCTGTTCCTGAACTGCGCCGTTTGCAGCGAGAAGCGCTAGAAACTGGGAGTCGACGAGCCACTGCTATAGCTAGCATATGGTTAGCGATGGAACTCACCCTTGCGAACCCAATACAAGCAATTAATGAAATCGAATATGCGTTACCGCACCTTCCTCGATACTCATCAGACAAAAGCTTAGAAAATGCGTTATCAAACGTAATTGCACATGATTGGCTGAGAGGTGCTTATCTGGAACTCTTCGTTCCAAGCAGAGCATTTTTCCACTCAAAAGAGATCATTGAAAGTAAAACGCAAGATAACAACACCATGGTAAAGACTTGGGCCTACTTCTCGGCCATCGATTCATTGTTAATTCAAAATAAGTTTGAAGAAGCATTGGCTATGTCAAACGACGCAATAGAGCATTTGTCCACAGTAACGTCAGTGCACGAAAAGTTGTTGACGTATGTCCAAAGACTTCGTGTAGTAGTGTTTCAAAAAAGCGAAGGATATGAACTGCTAGCGCAAGAAGTCATGACGCAAATCAGGCAGCTTGATACCACAGAGGTAAAACAAAGAACTGAGGAGCTTTCAGCTTACGCAGATGCACTTTACGCAGCGGTATTGAACGATGATGCTAAATTTCAAGACTCCCTTCAGCGTTACCGCAATATCGTTCTGGCTACTATTCCAAATTCGGGTTTTAAAGAAAAAATCAAGCTTAGGTTAGAGCGGGAGCTTTCTAGGCTTTACGATGCTTCGGGTGACTACGAAAAAGCATATGAGCATTCGAAAACCTACAATAGGCTTCTTGTTGAAAAAAACACTGAGCAATTCAAGTTGTCAAATTCTTCGTTTACCGACGGTATTGCGAAAGATATCGAGTTAGCGCGATATCGACAAAAAGAACTCACTGTGCTCAGAAGTGAAAAAGATGGCCTTTCTACCGACAAAGAAGCAATGAAAACCACCATTTTTGCGTTGATTATCACAATTCTCATCATTCTTGCACTATGGCTATGGATTTCAAAACGACAGAGCGACTTGCTAGCTGAGCGTGACTCACTTACCGGTGCTCTCACGCGACGAGCTATGCTAAACAGTTTGAAAAAAGCACTGAAAGGCAATAAAGCGTCCTGTATTGCTTTACTTGATGTCGACAACTTTAAAAAGATTAATGACAAATACGGCCACGTTGTCGGTGATGAAGTGTTGACTACCTTTACGCAGATTATCAAAAACCGAATTCGTAAGTCAGACAAGCTCTGCCGATATGGCGGCGAAGAGTTTTTGATTTACTTTTCCGACTCCGACCAAAGGTCTGCTAAGCGAATTCTGGACGAGCTGAATTTCGCGCTTTCTCGCCAGAAACACTGGAGCAATACAAAAGAAATGTTTTCCGTGAGTTTTTCTTCGGGTCTGTTAGACGTCAACGGAGAAACCAACCTAGACACCATTATCAAGATGTGTGATGAGCTTCTCTACAGAGCCAAAAGAGAAGGTCGAGCGCGCGTTGCATCTTTTCCAATTTAACCTTTCGCCAAACTTTATTTACGAATTACCGTATAGAAAACATGCAAGGTCGCTGACTGACATAGAGACTCTATGTCATAGGTGTTAGCATGAAAGAAAAAACATAGGGAATTTATATGGCTACTGGCACGATAATCTCGTTGGGTTTGTATTTTGTTGTAATGTTAGGGATAGGCCTTTTCGCTTATCGGCAGACAGACACCAACGTAGAAGGCTATATGCTTGGCGGCCGCCAACTAGGCCCCGCGGTAACCGCGCTTTCAGCAGGTGCATCGGATATGAGCGGATGGATGCTCATGGGCTTACCCGGTGCAATGTATGTATCAGGCTTATCTGCTGGCTGGATTGCCGTAGGTTTGACACTCGGTGCTCTGGCAAATTATATGTTAGTTGCTCCACGCCTTCGCGTTTACACTGAAGTAGCCAACAACTCCATTACCCTCCCCGACTATTTTGAAAATCGCTTCGCTGACAACACGCGTTTATTGCGCGTTATAGCCTCTGTGGTTATCGTTGTCTTCTTTACGCTTTACACCTCTTCTGGTGTGGTAGCTGGCGGAAAGCTCTTTGAGACATCATTTGGATTAACTTATGAGACCGGCTTATACGTCACCGCGGGTGTCGTCGTAGCTTATACCCTCGTAGGCGGTTTCATGGCAGTAAGCATGACCGACTTCGTTCAGGGGTGCATCATGTTTGTATCTCTCATTATGGTACCTGCCGTTGTTATTAGCGAGTTAGGTGGAATCGGCGCCTCAATTGACGCATTAGATACCATTAATCCGGCGCTTTTCGATGCATTTATGGATGCGTCTACCAATGAAGCACTAAGCGTAATAGGCATTGTTTCACTGATGTCATGGGGCCTAGGTTATTTTGGTCAGCCTCATATCATTGTGCGTTTTATGGCGATACGTTCTGTTAAAGATATACCAACTGCGCGCAATATCGGTATGAGTTGGATGATTGTGTCGATTATTGGTGCGTTAATGACGGGGCTTTTCGGCCTTGCCTATGTAACAGGTAACGGAAACGAAATCGATCCAGAAACCGTCTTCATCTACTTATCTCAAATTCTATTCCACCCGCTCATCGGTGGCTTCCTGCTCGCTGCGATTTTAGCGGCGATCATGAGTACTATTTCTTCTCAGCTGTTGGTAACCTCAAGTTCATTAACCAGTGACTTTTATCAAGCCTTCCTAAGACGTGATGCGTCAGATGGCGAGCTCGTTATTGCTGGTCGTGTCAGCGTAGTAGTTGTCGCGCTTGTAGCAATCTATCTAGCTTATGATAGAGACAGCACCATTTTAACGCTTGTAAGTAATGCTTGGGCTGGCTTTGGTGCAGCCTTCGGACCGCTTGTACTATTTAGCCTGTTTAAGCGTGAAATGACTCGCCGTGCTGCATTAGGTGGTATGATCGTTGGTGCAGTGACGGTGTTACTGTGGATTTATCTTCCTATTGAAATCGGCGGCCAAAAGCTTGGTGACTGGATGTACGAAATTGTCCCTGGGTTTATTTTATCTAGCTTAACCATCATGATTTTAAGTAAATCTGGCTCGCCAAGAGAAGGTGTGGTCGATACGTTCGACGCTTTCCAGACCAAATTGAGTGAAAGGTAAGCGAACGATACGAAATAAGTCATTCGCAACGAAAGTGAATAACAAGCCCTGTTTATATTACTAAACAGGGCTTTTTTCTTTTTATAGGCCTTGAAAAAAGTGGCTTATGCTTCAATTGCATGACAGTTTTATTTAATGGAATAAGATAGCTATTTTAAATAGCAAAATCGCATACTACTTTTGAAATTAAATATGTTATCGTTCTATGCAGAAAAATAACCCATATATAACTTTTTTGTATATAACATAAAATTCGGACTTCAAAATGACTGCTAGTATCCCGTCTGTAACGCATTTGAAACAACTCGAAGCCGAGAGTATCCAGATTTTCCGTGAGGTTGCTGCTGAGTTTGAAAACCCAGTTATGCTTTACTCTGTAGGAAAAGACTCTTCTGTACTGCTTCACCTTGCCCGTAAAGCGTTCGCGCCCGGCAAAATTCCTTTCCCACTATTACACGTAGATACCACGTGGAAGTTTGGTGAAATGATTAAGTTCCGTGACGAACAAGCTAAGAAGCACGGTTTTGATTTGCTTGTTCACATCAATGAAGAAGGTGTTGAAGCTGGTGTTGGCCCATTTAGCCACGGTTCAGCAAAACATACTGACATCATGAAAACCCAAGCACTTAAGCAAGCGCTTAACAAATATAAGTTCGATGCGGCATTTGGTGGCGCTCGACGCGACGAGGAAAAATCACGTGCCAAAGAACGTGTTTACTCTTTCCGCGACAGCAACCACCGCTGGGACCCAAAAAACCAGCGTCCAGAGCTTTGGAATATTTATAACTCTCAGGTTAATAAAGGCGAAAGCATTCGTGTATTCCCAATGTCTAACTGGACTGAGCTAGATATCTGGCAATACATCTACCTAGAAAACATCGATATTCCGCAACTTTACCTTTCTAAGCCTCGCCCTGTCGTTGAGCGCGACGGCGTTCTTATTATGGTTGACGACGACCGTATGCCGCTAGAAGAAGGTGAAGTACCAGAGATGCGCTCTGTGCGTTTCCGTACTCTTGGCTGTTACCCACTTACCGGTGCGGTAGAATCAGAAGCAGCTACCCTACCTGAAGTTATCCAAGAAATGCTGCTTACCAAGACGTCTGAACGTCAGGGCCGAGTTATCGACCATGACAGCGCAGGCTCTATGGAGAAGAAGAAAATGGAAGGGTACTTCTAATGGCCACCGACAACGTTGTTTGGCATAAACACGAAGTAAACAAGACCACCCGCTCTGAAAAGCTTGGTCAAACGCCTCGTGTATTCTGGCTAACGGGTTTAAGCGGCTCTGGTAAATCGACATTAGCCAACCTGCTTGAGAAAAAGCTTCACGAGCAGAACAAGCACACCTATCTGCTTGACGGCGACAACGTGCGCCACGGTCTGTGTGGCGATTTAGGTTTCAGCGATAAAGATCGCGTTGAAAACATTCGCCGCATTAGCGAAGTCGCTAAACTTTTTGTCGATGCCGGTACCATTGTGCTTACCGCTTTTATCTCGCCTTTCAAAGCCGACCGCGATTATTGCCGCAGCTTAATGGAAGACGGAGAGTTTGTAGAAGTGTTTATCGATACACCTCTTGAAGTGTGTGAAAAACGCGACCCGAAAGGGCTATACAAGAAAGCGCGTAGCGGTGAAATTAAGGACTTCACAGGTATTGATTCAGCCTATGAAGCACCTGAAGCGCCAGAAGTACACTTAACCTATCAGGATGAACCAGCAGAGCAAACCGCTGAGCGATTGTATGCTTTGCTTCAAGAAAAGGGATTGGTGTAATGACACAGCCTTTAAATAGTCTTGCACAAAAAGTGCTAGCTATCGCCAAAGAAGCTGGCGATAAGATAATGGCCATTTACGAGAAAGACTTCGCCATTTATGAAAAGCAGGATACCAGCCCGCTAACAGAAGCTGACCTTGCCGCACATAACGTAATCGTAAACGCCCTTGAAGCTGAATCTGACCTGCCGATTCTTTCTGAAGAGTCAGCAGATATTTCATGGGAAGAGCGCAAAACGTGGTCGTCATACTGGCTGGTAGACCCGCTAGACGGCACTAAAGAGTTTATTAAGAAAAACGGTGAGTTTACGGTAAATATTGCACTTATCGAAAACGGTAAACCGACCATGGGTGTGGTTTACGCGCCAGCACTAAACAAAAGCTATGTAGGTATTGTTGGTGAAGGTGCGTGGACTGAAGTAAATGGCGAATTTACCGCTATTTCTGCGCGCAAGCACGATGGTGCCGAAGTGTGGAAAGTGGTAGGTAGTCGTTCTCACCAAAGCCCAGAAATTCAGAATTTATTGGCACAGCTTAAAGGTGAAACCGAGCTTGTGGCGATGGGTAGCTCACTGAAGCTTTGCTTGGTGGCTGAGGGCGAAGCACATCTTTACCCTCGATTAGGCCCAACATCTGAATGGGATACGGGAGCAGCGCACGCCGTCGCATTAGCGGCAGGCGCAAACGTAACCGTACTAGACCCTGAAAACCCATTAGATGACAACGCTGACGCTCTTACGTACAACCAAAAAGAGTCTGTGTTAAACCCCTTTTTCCTTGTGAGCGCATAACATGAACAATGAAAACGAATTATTGAGACAGGACATTCTGTCTTACCTAGA
>Ga0208334_100451_pt1 | contig 14096 bp, 9 predicted proteins | sample DeeseametaMP0900_FD_184201 | JGI IMG/M metagenome (GOLD analysis project Ga0208334, IMG submission 184201) | Marine microbial communities from the Deep Indian Ocean - MP0900 (SPAdes) | ecosystem: Environmental > Aquatic > Marine > Oceanic | place: East of Durban, South Africa, South Indian Ocean...
GTAGATGCAACCATTAGCACAGAGCAAGGCACATGGATGAACATTGATGTTAGTCCTGATGGCAACACGCTGGTGTTTGACTTACTTGGCGACATTTACACTATGCCTATAAGCGGAGGTGAAGCAACTAAACTCACCTCAGATATTGCTTGGCAAATGCAGCCTCGCTTTAGCCCCGATGGGAAACACATTGCGTTTACCTCAGATCAAGGCGGTGGTGATAATATTTGGCTTATGGATGTTGATGGTAGCAATCAACACGCTGTGACTGATGAAACCTTTAGACTTTTAAACAGCCCCGCATGGAGCCCTGATGGCGATTACCTTGTCGCACGCAAACACTTTACCGCTAGTCGCTCACTAGGGGCTGGAGAAGTGTGGCTCTATCACAAAGCGGGTGGTAAAGGTGTTCAGCTTACTAAACGTGAGAACGACCAAAAAGACTTAGGTGAGCCAATGTTCTCACCAGATGGGCGCTATGTTTATTTTTCTCATGACGCGACACCAGGTAAAACCTTTCACTACTCTAAAGATTCTGTTGCCGGTATTTATAAAATTAAGCGCTACGATAGAGAAACAGGCGAAATAGAAACCATAATACAAGGCATGGGCGGTGCAATAAGACCCACACCTTCACCTGATGGTAAAAAGCTTGCCTATATAAGACGTGATGACTTTCAAACAAGCTTGTACTTATACGACCTAACCAGTGGCGAGCACACCAAGCTTTATGACAAGCTTGAACGCGATATGCAAGAAACCTGGGCTATTCATGGTGTGTATCCGACAATTGCGTGGACCCCAGATAACGAAGAACTGGTGTTTTGGGCTTCCGGTTCAATACATAAAATTGCTGTTGATGATAAAGCTGTTGCGCGTGTTCCCTTTAAAGTAAACACCAGTAAAAAAATACAAACCGCAGTACGCTTTACTCAAAATTTAGATACCGATGAGTTTGATGTAAAAATGTTGCGCAACGTGCAGGTTAGCCCCGATGGTGAAACTGCGATTTTTGAAGCATTAGGTTATATTTATAAACGCGATTTAGACTCTGGTAAAATTAAGCGCTTAACCAAACAAACTGATCATTATGAGCTGTTCCCGCAGTACTCCCGCGATGGTAAAAAGATTGTTTACACCACGTGGAGTGATACTAAGCAAGGTACTGTTCGCGTTGTCTCTGCTCGTAGCGGGCGCGGCGAGGCGATAACCCGCGAGCCGGGTAAATACATTGAGCCTACTTTTAGTCCTGACGGCAAAACAATCGTTTATCGTAAAGCCACCGGCGGAAGTATTTTAAATCCTAAGTGGTCACTCAACCCAGGTATTTATAAAGTAAGCGCAAAAGGGGGAGAGAGCGAGCTTATTTCTAAAAGTGGTTATCAACCTCAGTTTGGTAGCGCCAATGACCGTGTATTTATCATGAGCCCTTGGCCTAAGCCTACCCTAAGTGTTGTGGAGCTTGAAACTAAAAACGTTCGTAAACTTTACGAATCAGAGCATGCGACTGAATTTCGAGTCTCACCGGATGGTAAATACTTAGCGTTTGCTGAGCGCTTTAAAGTATTTGTTACCCCGCTGGTAGAAAGCGGCTCACCTATCACAATAAGCCCTAAAGATAACCAGTTTCCTATTGAGCAGTTGTCTGTGCGTGCGGGGGAAAATATAAGTTGGAGTGCTCAAAGTAACACTCTCTACTGGAGCTTAGGGCCCGAGCTATACCATGCAAGCCTTGATGGTATGTTTGCTATTGATAAAGTCGATGATGCCGACTTTAAAGTAAAAAGCGGTGAGAATATTAGCTTTAGTAAAAAAATGGCTGCACCAAAGGGCATGATTGCGCTAAAGGGCGCCAACATTATTACCATGAAGGGTGAGCAAGTCATTGAAAATGGTGTCATCATCACAGACGGTAAACGCATAAAAGCAATAGGTACTGCTGATGAGGTAACGATCCCCAAAGGGGCTGAAATTATCGATGTAGCAGGTAAAACAATTATGCCTGGGATTGTTGATGCGCATGCACATGGCTCACAAGCCAGCGATGAAATTATTCCTCAGCAAAACTGGAAAAACTATGCCGGTTTAGCGTTAGGTGTCACAACAATTCATGATCCATCAAACGATACCTCTGAAATATTTACCGCCAGTGAAATGCAAAAAGCCGGCATGATTGTCGGGCCACGTATTTTTTCTACCGGCACCATTTTATATGGAGCAAATATGCCTGGTTACACCTCGCATATTGATTCGCTAGATGATGCTAAATTTCATTTAGAGCGTCTTAAAAAGGTTGGCGCGTTTAGTGTTAAATCGTACAACCAGCCACGCCGTGAGCAGCGCCAACAAGTTATTGAAGCAGGGCGTGAGCTTGAGATGATGGTTGTGCCAGAGGGCGGCTCACTGCTACAACATAACTTAAGTATGGTTGTGGATGGGCATACGGGCATTGAACACTCAATTCCGGTTGAGCATATTTACGATGATATAAAACAATTATGGTCGCAAAGTGATGTTGGTTATACCCCAACGCTTGTTGTCGCCTATGGCGGAATTTGGGGAGAAAACTACTGGTACGATAAAACGGATGTGTGGAATCACCCGCGTTTAAGTAAGTTTGTGCCTAAAAATCAGTTGTTGCCACGTGCTATGCGCCGAGTAAAAGCGCCCGATCATCACTATAACCACTTTAATAACGCCCGTGTTGCTAAAGAGCTGCAAGATTTAGGTGTACTGGTAAATTTAGGTGCTCACGGACAACGCGAGGGCTTAGGTGCACATTGGGAAATGTGGATGTTTGCTCAAGGCGGTATGAGTTCACTTGAAGCAATTAGAGCCTCTACGCTTGACCCTGCTAAATACTTGGGGCTTGATAAAAATATAGGCTCGCTAGAAGTAGGTAAGCTTGCCGATTTAATTGTTATTGATGGCGATCCGCTGAAAAATATTCGCGATTCAGATAAAGTCGATTACACCATGATAAATGGGCGCTTATTTGATGCAAGCACAATGAACGAAGTGGGTAAAAAGCAGCGAAAACCACTTTATTTTGAAAAGCTATAATTGTAATACACGTTTAAAAAGCGGCTATTAGCCGCTTTTTTTTAGCTCAAAATAAATTATTTAATAAAGCGAATTGATAGAAGGTGATAAACAGGCACAAAAAAACCGCTTAACGCGGCTTTTTTATTAATCACATGTTGTTTAAACAACACCGCGTGGTAAGCGACAGTCGTGATCTTTACTTGCAAGCTCAACAATCCAAAGCTCTTCAGCTGTGTAGCCGTCTTCGCTTTGTGTTACAACAGTAAACGGCGCTGTTTTTTGTGCTTTAACAGGCGCAGCAGCTTTAGTTTTAGTTTTTTTCGCAGGCGCTTTTTGCTCAGCTTGTGCAGACGATTTGCCAGAGCTTAGTTCTTTCGTTAGCTCTGCTACATCAGCTAGGCGTAAGTTTTTGCCACCATCGATGCTGTACCAGCCAGGTTTTGTAGTAATTTCAGGTTTTTTACCATTGGCAGCTTCATATGCAGCTTCAAAGGCAGATAAAACTTCTGTTTTGTCTAGTTTGCTCATCAGAGACCCTATACGTTGTGAACACAGATAAAGAAGCCGTATTTATACCTATTTTCCAACTGTTTTTCAATTTTTTGCGATTTTCCTTCCATTTTAGCCCCATAAACGCCAAAATTTGCACTAAATTCAGTGCTGAGTAAGGTAATAAGTATGCAACGTAGAGAATTTAACCAACTGTTAAACGACATTTTAAAGCCTCACACAATTAAAGATTTTTGTCCAAATGGGCTGCAAGTCGAAGGTAAAAATGAAATCAGAACGATTGTTACGGGGGTGACTGCAAGCCAAGCACTCATTGATGCAGCGATTGGAAAAAAAGCCGATGCTGTTTTAGTTCACCATGGTTATTTTTGGAAAGGTGAATCGCAACCTATTATAGGCATGAAAAAACGCCGTATTGGGGCTTTGTTAGCGCACGATATTAATTTATTTGCCTATCATTTACCGCTTGATATTCACCCTGTTATAGGTAACAACGCCCAACTTGCTAATTTACTCGATATTGAAATAGAGACAGGGCTTGAACCCGTTACTAATAGCGTTGCTATGAAAGGACGGTTAAAAACTCCGCTCACAGGTAGCGAGTTTGCAAATAAAATAGCCAAAGTTTTAAACCGCGAACCTTTAAGTAGTGTTGTACGCGATGAAAAAATTAACACCATTGCCCTGTGTACAGGAGGCGGGCAAGGTTATATCGATTTAGCAGCAGAGCAGGGGATTGATGCATACCTAACGGGTGAAGCCTCAGAGCAAACTATTCACAGCTCGCGAGAGCAAAATATAGACTTTTTTGCAGCAGGGCATCATGCAACCGAGCGTTACGGAATTAAAGCCCTTGGTGAACTACTTGCTAAAGAACATGGTTTTGATGTGAGCTTTATAGATATAGATAACCCAGTATAAATTTATATATACTCTACAGCGCCTCTGGGTTTATCCAGCGGCGCATACTTATCCAAGCATTCCCAATCACTTCATGGGCATATTGTGTTACTACACGTAATGCCTCAGCATTTGGTATAAATTGTTTATACAAAGGTAAAGCCGCAAAATTGTGATAATCCGTAGCGGCAGGAATTACCTCAATGCCTTGGGCATTAAACAAGTTTATTGAGCGCGGCATATGTAGCACAGACGTAACCAGTGCAACCTTAAAATCAACGAGCTTAGGCGCGAGGAGTTTGGCTTCTGCGGCTGTATCCATTGCCTGTGGGTTTTGTTTTATGCGGTTTTTACTCACCCCTAAATTTATAGCTGTTTGGCTCATTAACGCGCTATTTGTTATTTTGTTATAGCCACCGCCAGATACGATCAGCGTTGCATTAGGGTATTTTTTTGCAAGCTTAACCCCTTCTACCAAGCGAGTAAGCGCACAATTTCCTAGCTGATTATTAGCGCTTAAAGCGGGGTTAGGGTTTATGTCGCAACCCAGCACAACAATTCTATCAAGGGTTGGGTGTTTTAGTGCATTAAAGGCCAATGACACGGGCTCATTGTTTTTAATCAGTTGATGCGCAGCAAACGGCGTACTTAATACTAAAAGCGCCAATATACTTAAACTTGCGATTACTAAAGCAGACCTACGTGCACGAAACGCCAAAACTAGCATTACAAATGCAAGTAAACCAAATAGCGGTAACGGCATAATTAAGCCACCTAATAATTTTTTTAATTCAAACATAACAAGCAACATAAAACACAATAGGCCTTATGTTACTTATTCGTTTGTGATTTATCGACCGTTATTTTGCTTACAGGTATTTAAAAAATGGCGATAAACGGGGTTGTCTTTCATGTCTTTTTTCATTGCTAGGTACATAGGGCGGGTTAGCCCTAGTGCACCAAGCGGGATAGATTTAATTAAACCTTGGCTTTCGTAAGGTGTTACCAACCAATCAGGCAGCGCTGCTACACCCATTCCTGCACTCACTAGCTGAAAAATTAATAAGCCTTGGTCTACATTTTTTAAGGTGCCGTCAAAGCGGGCATTTTGAATAAAGTGTTTAAATATATCTTGTCGCTCGCGCGGAATAGGATACGAAATAATGGTTTCGTTTTTTAAATCAAGCGCCGTTACATATGCTTTTTTAGCTAGGTCGTGATCAGGGGCGACGATAAGCTTTAATTTAAAATCAAATAAGTGAGCGTATTCAAGTTTATCAGGATCGCGTATATCTGAGGTCAATACTAAGTCGAGCTCATCGTTGAGTAAATCTGGTATAGCGTCGTAGCTAAAGCCGCGTTCGTAGTCAATTTTAATATCTGGCCAAAAATTATTAAATTCTTTAATAGTAGGCAGCAGCCAATGAAAACACGCATGGCATTCAACACTTAAGCGCAGTTGGGAAATAGGTTGATTAAGGCTTTCTTTTAAACGGCACTTAGTAGCTTCTACTTTAGGTAAAACTTCGTTGGCAAGTTCGAGTAATAGCATTCCTTGTGGCGTAAAGCGCACAGGTTGCGTTTTTCTTTCAAATAATTGGCAGTCTAATTTGTTTTCTAAGTCTTTAATTTGATGAGATAAAGCTGATTGCGTTAAAAATAATTCGCGGGCTGTATTAACTAACGATCCGGTGTCTTTTAATGTCGCAATAGTTTTAAGGTGTTTTATATCAATCATCTTTAATAATTCTCAAGGGAAAAGTGAGTTTGGCTCAGATTGGCTACATACTACGCCTTTACAAAAAACGTTTCAACGTCTAGATGGCTAAAATAATCTATTAATTACTAAAATAACCCCTTAAAGTTAAATTAACTAATGTGGGTACTTTGGTTGCTACTGGTTTGATGAGTTTGGCATGAGTTTAGCTCAAGTTGTTTTGTTGGGTTATACAGCGGCTTTGTAAAGCGCGTTATGGGCAGGGCAGCTCAATAAATGGCACTGGTATTTAAAAGGGATAAGTAATTATCACAACACGTAATAACAGGTCTGTTTTTAATGGGCTAAAGCTTAAACAGTAATAATATGTTTTTATTGCTTTAAAACTGAGCGCTTAAATAAACGAAAGGGTATTACGAGGCTTACTTTTTACACCTTTTTGGTTGTGAAAAAGTAAGCCTTTGGATAACAGCTACTACAGGGGTTTGTGGATAAGCTTAATGGCGTGTTGTGCTGTAACTGGCTTTGACTTTAAAAAGCCTTGCCCGTAATTACATTGAGTGGCTTGTAAAATATTTAGTTGCTCTTGGGTTTCGATTCCCTCAGCCACAACTTCAAAGTTTAGTGATTGTGCTAATGAGAGAATGGCCTCTACTAACGGGTTATTGGTTTTGTTGAGGTGATCGATAAAGCTTTTATCTATTTTTAAAATATGAATAGGTAATTGGTGTAAGTAACCAAGTGCTGAGTATCCAGTACCAAAGTCATCCAAGCATAACTTCACTTTAAGTGGGGCAAGCCCTTCTATTATTTGGGTTGCTAAATCAAGGTTAGCAATAAGCCCTGATTCAGTGATTTCTAAACACAACGACCCTAAAGGCAGTTGGTATTTATTATATAATGCGTGAACTTGGGCAACAAAGTCGAGGCTGGCAAAATGACGCGATGACACATTGACCGTTACTTTTAAAAAGCGATGCCCTAATGTATGCCAGTGCGCAATATGTTGTGCAGCAAGGTCAAGCAAGTGCAAATCGAGGTTAATAATTTGCCCGGTGGTTTCGGCTATCGGAATAAACTCATTTGGTGGCACAAACCCTTTTTTAGGATGGTGCCATCTCACTAATGCTTCAAAGCCGACAACTTCGCTTGTCGCTATAGTAAAAATAGGTTGAAAATAAAGCTCAAATTCGTTGTGTTCAATGCCGTGTTGTAGGTCGTTTTCTATATCGGCATGTGTTTTGAGCTTTTTACGCATGGTGTTATTAAAAAACTTAACTTGGCCACGCCCGCTTGATTTAGCTTCGTACATGGCTGCATCGGCTTGCTGTAATAGCAAATAGGCTTTATCGTCGCTGCTTTCACTAAAGGCGATGCCAATGCTGGTTGATGCTTGCAATAAATGACTATCCACATTAAGTGGCTTAGCAAGGGCTGTGTTTATTCGTTTTAGCGCTTCGCTAACCTGGTTTCGGTGTGTGATGTTTTCCATAAAAATAGCAAATTCGTCGCCACCAAGGCGTGCAAACGTATCAGTGTTTCTTACGGTGCCTTTTATGAGCTCACAAATTTTAATTAAAAAGTGATCGCCAACCTCATGGCCAAGCGAATCATTGATACTTTTAAATCGATCAAAATCTAAATAAAGCAAGGCATGGCTCGTGCCTTTTTTAACACGCGATAAACGCAAAATTGCATGTTTAATACGCTCAATAAGTAACGAGCGATTAGCGAGGCCTGTTAGCTCATCATGCAATGCTTTGTGTTCAAGCTCTTGCCTTGCAAGCTGCCTATCTATGGCCATACTAATTTGCCTACTTACGTAGGTTAAAAGGGCGCTGTCGTGTTCGTTGTAATGCAGCTTTTTATCGTAACTTTGAACAACAATTACACCGCTTATTCTATCATTTGCTTTAAAAGGCACACCTAGCCAGGATTCAGAAAGACGGCCAACAAGTTTAAAGTCGCCGTTATTTATATGTTGCTGATAATCGTTTTGATTTAATAGCAGCACACGGTCTGATTTTAGTAAGTAATACGAAGCTGTGTCTTTTAATTGCTCTTTTGATATTTTTTTGTGTGCGTGCGTTTGAATGCCTTCTTCAACGATGTAAACCAAATCGAGTATGTCTACTTGCTTATCGTAAAGGGCAATAAAAAAGTTATCTGCAGGAAGTAAGCTATTTATTATGCTGTGAAGAGATTCAAAAAAGGTATCTAGGTTACTGGCTTTATAGGTTAAGTTAGCTATTTGCAGTAAGCTGTTTTCAAGCTTTTGCGCATCATTTAACTGTTTTACTGTGTGCGTTAAGCTATTAACCGTGTTTACTTGGTTTAGCTTAGCACTTAATAAATGCGCAACCGTGGTTAATATTTCTAGGTGGGCGTTTGTGAAGTAGTTTTTTATTGGATGTTCACAATCAATAACCCCTAAAACATGATCCTTGTATATAAGTGGCACACATAACTCTGATTGAGCAGGGCGTTCATCAGCAATGTAGCGAGGGTCTTGCGTTACATCGCCAATAATAATAGCTGTGCCTGTGCGGGCAACATAACCGGTTATACCTTCGTTAAAGCCAATAACTTTGCGCTCTGCTTGGTATTCGTCTCTGGCGTGGGTTATGCCCATAGAAGCGACTTGATTTAGCTGTAAACGTGTTTCATCAGCCAGGTAAATAACACAATCAACAAACCCAAGGCGGTTTACTACTTGAGTGGTTACATACTCAAATAACTCTTCTAGGGTATCGAGTTGTAATAAGCTTGAGGAAAACTGATTTATTATGCTCAGCTGTTCAGTTTTAACTTCGAGCGCTTTATAGGTATCGATATGATTCGACATAGGGTAATTTTATTCTTTTTATTTGTATTAGCACCGATAAGTTAACCCAAATTTGAAGCATGTTCAAAATAAAACGCTTAAACGAGTGTAATCGTCGTTAAACTTAAACCCAATAGTATTTTGCAGCACTCATAAAGGGGAATAGTTTAGATAACACTTTACTAGATCTTTCCATATGCCTATGATCGGATAAATTCAGCCGTGGAAAAAAGTAATGAGCATTAATACCGATTCAAAAAACACATTAACCATAACTCGTCCTGATGATTGGCATGTCCATTTACGTGATGGTGAGCAACTTAAAGATACAGTACGCGATATTAGCCGCTACATGGGCCGCGCCATCATAATGCCAAACCTTGTACCGCCAGCAACGAGCACTGATTTAGCGCTAGCTTATCGAGAGCGAATTATGGCAGCGGGGCCGCAGGGCAACTTTGAACCCTTAATGGTGCTTTACCTAACAGATAAAACCACACCTGAAGAAATTAAAAAAGCCAAAGCAACGGGTAAAATTGTTGCTGCCAAGCTTTATCCAGCTGGAGCAACCACTAACTCAGACTCTGGGGTTACATCAGTAAAGAATATTTACCCTGTTCTAGAAGCGATGCAAGACGTGGGTATGCTGTTATTAGTGCATGGTGAAGTGACTGATTCATCAATAGATATTTTTGACCGTGAAAAAGTATTTTTAGAGACGATTTTAGGCGAAGTTGTCGCTGATTTTCCAAATCTGAAAATAGTGCTAGAACACATTACGACAAAAGACGCCGTTGATTTTGTAACAGCTGCGCCGCAAAATGTGGCGGCAACTATTACCGCGCATCACTTATTGTACAACCGTAATCACATGTTAGCTGGTGGCATACGTCCGCATTATTACTGTTTACCTATTTTAAAGCGCAATATTCACCAACAAGCGTTAATGGCGGCAGCTATAAGTGGAAATAAAAAGTTCTTTTTAGGGACTGACTCAGCACCACATTATAAAGATAAAAAGGAAGCGGCATGCGGTTGTGCTGGCGCCTATACAGCACATGCTGCGATTGAACTTTACGCCGAAGCCTTTGAAGAGGCGGGCGCACTGGATAAATTAGAGGGCTTTGCAAGCCATTTTGGGCCTGACTTTTATGGACTTGCCCGTAACACCGATACAATTACCCTAGAGAAAAGCCCTTGGCAAGTTCCCGCAAGTTACACACTTGGTGACTCACAAGTCGTGCCTATTAAAGCAGAAGCTACGATTGACTGGCAGGTTAAGTAAACTGCATTAAATTAGCATTGTATTAAAGCCGTATAGCTTGCTGTACGGCTTTTTATTTGCTTGAAATTCAACCTTTACGCGAGTTTTAATGCTCTTTACGAGGGGCTTTATTTGTAAAGCTAAGCTGTTATACATGATTTGTTACAATTACGAGCAACAAAGCTGCCGTTTTTTGTTCAATTTTAGCTTTAAAAATAACCACTTACATATAATGCTTTATTTATTTTTGTTCTGAGTAAATAAATCTTAATTAATAGAGCCAAAAAAAAATTAATGTGTTAACCTTAACTTGCTTTGAGTTTTTGCGTATTGAATTTACGGATATTGTGCTGCGTTTAAGGTTACCGGTTAGGTTAAAACTTGTTCCTGTACTATACCTCCAGAATTTTGGGCACTGACTCAGGGAGGATATAGCCATAATAATATGGCTGAATTTTAATTATTGACTTACAGGAAAATTTAGTATGTCGGTTACTGGTAAAGTAAAATTTTTCAACGAAGCTAAAGGCTTTGGTTTCATTGAACAAGAAAATGGTCCTGACGTGTTTGTACATTTCAGCGCAATCACTGGTTCTGGTTTTCGCACTCTTAGCGAAGGTCAAGCAGTGACTTTCAGCATCAAACAAGGTCAAAAAGGCCCTGAAGCTGAGAACGTAGAAGTAGCATAATTTTAATTATGTGAACCTTAGTTCATCTTGGTGAAGCAGTTTTCTGTTTCACCATAATTCCTCAAAATCTTCCCCATTGTTTATACATTCCCTAATATTGTTTTACGCTCCCTAATATTTTTTCTACACTCCTTAATACAGTCAAACGTTTAAATTTAATTTCTTGCTATAGCTTCAAACACGCTTAACATATTTCCCATCTTGCTAGTTAATATCCCCGTTAAAAAGCAACGCCGCTTTAATACATTAACAGCTCACAATCTATATACTTTCACTAAGCTTAAGCAATATATTTACCACACGCATAGTGTGTATTAAAAAACCGTGTAATTAACTGAGTGTTTTATGGCTTTAATAAGGCTTAACTTGGGCTTAGCAAAGTTAAAGCCATTAACTTAAATGCAGTAATATTTATACATCATTTCAAAATCACTTTCGAATTGTTGTATTTTTATACGATGAAGCGCGGGATTTTCAAGTTAAGATGTGCTTTTAGCCTAATTTAACCAAATCTAGTTCATCAATTTGTCACATTTTTATTATTTTTGTTTTTTTTTAAGGTGCAATTCAGTTTTGTTTAGATGTTGCATTTTTGTTTCATGTAAGTGTCTAATTTTTAACTAGTGTTTAATTTTAAAGGGGCTATATAATGCTAAAACGCCTTAATGCTGGTTGCATTTATGTTAACAGTGTTTTTTGTAATACTTTAGTTTTAGCTTTTTCAAGGTATTTATTTACTTAGAATAGCTAACATCAAGTTGACAGGGCGTATTGCATTTAGCATTATTGGAGGGTTGATATCTATTAAAAGATATCAGGGTTGTCATCCTTAATAAGGTTGATAATTAAATTATAAAAGTAACATTACTTAATTGGTTGGGAACTATGTCTGTTAAAATCAGAAAGAGTCTTGTAGCATCTGCGTTGGTTGGCGCTTTTGCATTTGCAAGCAGCAATGTGATTGCAGATCCTTTGAATGACGTGCAAAAAGCAGGTCAGCAAATTCAAAAGGCTGCTGTTAAGTCTCAAACTAAAATTGACAACGTATACGGTCAAACTCAAGAGCTAATCGCTGAGTACCGTAGTATTGTTGATGAGACTGAACTTATGAAAGTGTACAACGATCACGTAGCACGTTTGGTCGCTGACCAAAATGCGTCAATCGAATCGTTTGACCGTCAAATCGCTACTATCGACAACACTAAACAAAACGTTGTGCCTTTGATGTATCGCATGATCGATACGCTTGAGCAATTCATCAAAGCGGACGTTCCGTTCAATCTTGATTCTCGTCTTGCTCGTGTAGAAAGACTTCGTGAAATCATGGCTTCTGCGTCTGTAACGACGTCTGAGAAATTCCGCCAAGTTCTTGAAGCATACACAGTTGAAACTGCTTACAGCTCGGCTGTAACTGCTTCTCAAGGTACTTTAGAAGTTGATGGTAAAAACATTAACGTTGATATCGGTCGTTTAGGTCGTATCACTTACGTAGCACAATCTTTTGACTTAAAACACGCTTGGGTGTGGGACAACAACACTAAAGAGTGGAAAGAATTAGGTGAAGAATACCTAAAACCAGTTAAAGAAGTGATTCGTATGGCGCGTAAGCAAGCGACACTAGAACTTGTTAAACTACCAATCTTTGGCGCGGAGTAATCGAATAATGAAGAAACTATTTAAAGGTTTTGCTGTTGCAGCAGTACTATCTGTTTCTGCAGGTACCGCGCTTAATGCACATGCAAATACTGATGCTTTAGATAAAATTCTTGAGCAAGTAAAGCAAGAACGTATCTCTGAAGGTAAAATCAATAAGCAACGTGAGCAAGAGTTCTTATCAGAACGTGCTGACAAGCAAGCATTACTTAACAAAGCAAAAAGCCAATTAGCGTCTGAAAAAGCACGCGGTGACAGCTTAGCTAAGCAATATGCACAAAACGAAAATACATTAGCTGAAAAAGAGCAAGCGCTTCAAAACGCACAAGGTACTCTTGGTGAAATGTTTGGTGTTGTACGTCGTGCAGCGCAAGACGCTATCGGTTCTATCGAAGCTTCACTAGTAAGTGCTGAAAAGCCAGGCCGTGCAGAAGTACTTCGTTCATTAGCAGCTGCTAAAGAACTTCCAACAGTTCGTGAGCTTGAAGAACTTTGGATTGCACTTCAAACAGAAATGACTGAGTCAGCAAAAGTTTCTACTTTTGAAACTGAAGTGTCAGGTCTTGACGGTAACTCTACAGTAAAGCAAGTAACACGTATTGGTAACTTTAACTTGGTTACAGACGAAGGTTACTTAATCTACTCGCCAGAGACAAAATCTATTCAGCCTTTAGGTAAACAACCTGATAGCTACATTTTAGATGGTATCTCTGCTCTTGAAGGTACTTCTTCTGACAATTACGCTGGCGTATACATTGACCCGACTCGTGGTGCAATCTTACGTATCAACACGCAGAAGAAAACGCTTATGGAATACTACGAGCAAGGTGCGGAAGTTGGTTACATCATCACAGTTTTATTAGCTGTTGGTCTACTAATCTTCTTAGTACGTTTCGTTGACTTAGCGCTTACTACTTCTAAGATCAAGTCTCAGCTTAAAAACTTGTCTACACCGAATACAAACAACCCACTGGGTCGTATCCTTAAAGTGTACCATGACAACAAGAGCCAAGACGTTGAAAACCTTGAGCTTAAACTTGATGAAGCTATCTTACGTGAAACGCCACGTGTTGAAGCTGGTATTAACATCATCAAGATTCTTGCTGCAATCGCACCGTTACTTGGTCTACTAGGTACAGTAATCGGTATGATCTTAACGTTCCAAACAATCACATTGTTCGGTACGGGCGATCCGAAGATCATGGCTGGTAACATCTCTCTAGCTCTTGTAACTACAGCGCTAGGTCTAATTGCTGCACTACCACTTATCCTACTTCATTCAATTGTTGCAGGTCGTAGTAAGTCAGTATTACATATCCTTGATGAGCAAAGCGCGGGTATCGTTGCTACTCACGCGGAGAAGGAGAAAGCCTAATGCTAGTCCTGATGGAGATATGGGAATCTATCAGGGATTTTGTTGGCACAGGCGGCCAGGTATTATACGTGGTCGCGATAGCACTCTTTCTTATGTGGGTTTTAATGATTGAGCGCTAT
>Ga0208334_100485_pt1 | contig 13279 bp, 12 predicted proteins | sample DeeseametaMP0900_FD_184201 | JGI IMG/M metagenome (GOLD analysis project Ga0208334, IMG submission 184201) | Marine microbial communities from the Deep Indian Ocean - MP0900 (SPAdes) | ecosystem: Environmental > Aquatic > Marine > Oceanic | place: East of Durban, South Africa, South Indian Ocean...
CGCGTCGGCGAGCACGAAGGCGCAAGGCGTGCCCTCGTCCAGCAGGCGCGCGATCATCTCGCAGGCCATCGCAGGCTTGGTGGCAAAGGCCACCTCATCAGGCACCTGCGCGCTATCGCGGCGCGCCGGATCGCCGGCCCAGGATTTCGGCAGATAGAGTTGCCGGTCGATCAGCGCCTGGCCCCAGCGGCTGCATAGGCGGCAAAGACCCCGACCTGACAGTTCTCGATCCGCCTCGCCGTGCCGGAATATTGCCGCGCGACACCGACCGAATGGGTGCCTTTCTTAAGAAATCCGGTCTCATCGATGATCAGAACGCCATCCCGATCGGCCGACAGGCAGAGCGACCAAACCGGCCCAAATGAGACAGTCGATGCCCGTTTGCGATGCTGAGGTCGCAGACCGCTTTGCCGACATTCGCTGCAAGCGCAATTCTTTGGCAAGTTCTGACAGACCGCTGAAATAGTCCCAATCCTTGGAACGAGTCGACAAACTCGCGCGGGGTCATTTGCCAATCCGCTCTGGACTTCGCAGAAGATTCCCCGTGGAAAGGCCTGCCGCTGTGACACATCCAGCCCGCTCAGCGCGTCGAACCGCGCTGGGTCCAGCCCGGCAATGTCTCGACACGGAGTGGGGCGTCGGCAATCTTGGCTTTCGTCGCTGGTGGCCTCATGCCAAGCCGGTCACATCCGTCCAATTGTCATTGCGGCGCACAATCTCGATGATCTGCTGATACTGGCTACCCTCGCGGAAAGTCGGATAGGGGTCGACGCTCTCGCCCTTGATGTCCTTGATGAATTCGCGGGCAAGGTAATGCCAGCACTGTTCGGTTTCGCCCGTCACGTCGGGGATGGTGACGGCAATGTCATCGGGCAGGGCCTGCTCGTGCCACTCCTTCCCCTCGTGGATATAGAGCGCGCCGCTGCCGTAGTGGCCCTTGATGTAGATCGCGCCCCGGGTGCCGTAGAAGACAATGTGATCTTCAAGGAAGCGCGGCACCAGCCCGCCATGCTTGAAGAGCACCGAGACCGGTTTGCCGGCAAAGGGGCTCTCGAGCTGCGCCAGCACGGTATAGGACCATTCGACGTTGCTTTCGCCCCATTTCAGCGAGGGATCTTCAAGGTCCTTGGGAATGAAATCGCGCCGCGTGGCGAAGTTGTGCACCCCGTCGACAATCGGCGCGCGGCCCAGATCGTCGCGCACCTCGCCGATCACGCGAAGGATTCTGTCGCCCACCACCGAAGCCGCAATCGACAGCGTATGCGTGAAGTTGTTGTTCAGCCGTCCGCCACCATCTTCCCTGCGATGAGACCAGCCGAACGGGATCTCGCGCTCCAGGTTGAAGTGCGACATGCATTCGATCTCGGTCGGCTCACCGATGGCGCCCTCGGCCACCAGCCGTTTCGCATGAAGCACGCTCGGCGCATAGCGGAAGCTCGCGGCATAGGCGGTCTTGACGCCCTTTTCCTCGGCCAGCTGGCACAGTTCGACCGCGGTCTCGGCGCTATGGGTCATCGGCTTGTCGCAGAACACGTGGCAGCCGGCGGCGATGGCCTGCTTGATCGGCGCGTAATGCGCCCCGCCCGGCGTGGCGATCGAGACGACGTCGGGTTTGCAGTCGTCCAGCGCCTGCTGCCAGTCAGTGCCGGAATAGGGGATGCCCATCGTCTCGGCGACCTCTTTCACAACATGCGGCGTGCGGCCGACGATGCCCACCACCTCGGCCCCGGCGGCGCGAAAGGCCTCGGCGTGGCCCTGCCCGGCGAACCCGGTTCCGAATATCAATACTTTCGTCATCTCTCTCTTGCTCCTTGTAATGCGGCGCCCGCAGTCAGCGGCCGCCGCATCGCATTTCTGTCCGCGCGACCCGTGCCGCGCCGTCTTGTCCGGGCGCGCCCGCGCTACACGCGGCGCCCGGTTGTCCTGTCGAAAAAATGCACCTTCAGGGGATCGATCGACACCGTCAGCGGCTGCCCGACGGCCACGTCGACGCCGCCATCAAGCACCGCCGTAGCCGGCTTGTCACCAAGGTCGAAGGTGATGTGAGTCTGCGCGCCCGTGGGCTCGACCAGGGTCGCGGAGCCCGACAGGGGCACCCCGCCGCCCCCCATCGCAAAGTGCTCGGGCCGCATCCCGACGATGACCTCTTCGTGCTCGCGGATGTGCGGATGGTTGCTGGTGACAGGCACCATCTGCCCCCCCGACAGCTCCGCCGCCAGACCGGTGTCGGTCTTCACGATGCTGGCGTCGATCAGGTTCATCGACGGGGTGCCGATGAAGGCCGCGACAAACAGGTTGTCGGGCTTTTCGTAGAGGTCGATCGGCCGCCCCGCCTGCTCGATACTGCCGCCGTTGAGGATCACCACGCGGTCGGCCAGCGTCATCGCCTCGATCTGGTCGTGGGTGACATAGATCGACGTGGTCTTGACCCGCTGGTGCAGGGTCTTGATCTCGGAGCGCATCTGCACCCGCAGCTTGGCATCGAGGTTCGACAGGGGCTCGTCGAACAGAAAGGCCGCCGGATCGCGCACAATGGCGCGACCCATGGCGACGCGCTGGCGCTGGCCGCCTGAGAGCTGCCCGGGCTTACGGTCGAGCAGCTTGTCCAGCTCGAGCAGGCCGGCGACCTCCTTGACCTTTTCGTCGATCTCGCCACGCTTCATCCCCGAAAGCTTCAGGTTGAAGCCCATGTTCTTCGCCACGCTCATATGCGGGTAAAGCGCGTAGTTCTGGAACACCATCGCGATATTGCGTTCGCGCGGGTTGAGGTGATTGACCACGGTGCCGTCGATCCGGATCTCGCCGCCCGAGGCAGGTTCGAGTCCCGAAATGATGCGCAACAGGGTCGACTTGCCACAGCCCGACGGGCCGACCAGCGCCACGAATTCGCCGTCCTCGATCTGCAGGTCGACGCCGTGGATCACTTCGACCGCGCCGAAGTTCTTCTTGAGCCCGGTGATTTCTACTGAGGCCATGTCATTCCCCCTCCCTGTGGTGTTGCCCGAGGCTGCCGCGTCACGCGAGCGCGGCCGCCTTTTCGCGGCGGATTTCCTGTTGCAGCGGTTCGCCGGCAAAGTAGCGACGCACCTCTTCGACCGCGGACAACCCCTGACGGAGATAGCTTTCGCGGGTATGGCCGGCGCAATGCGGCGACAGATAGACGTTGGGCATCCGCCGCAGCGGATCGTCGTCCGGCAGCGGTTCGATGTCGAAGGTGTCGATGGCGGCGAAAATCCGGCCCCCCTGCAGTTCCGCGACCAGCGCACCCGGCTCCAGCAGCCCGGCGCGGGCGGTGTTGACCAGCAGACTGCCGTCGGCCATCGCCTGCAAGTAGCGGCCCTTGATCATGCCTGTGGTGGCGGGCAGGTTCGCGGCGTGCAGGCTGACCACGGCGCAACCGGCGAACAGCGCGTCAAGCTCCATCAGCGTCACGCTCAGCCGGTCGGCCTCTTCGGCGCTGATGAAGGGATCGTAGACCGCCACCTTGCAGCCGAACGGGCGCAGCCGGTCCAGCACGAGCCGACCGACATAGCCCAGCCCGACCAGCCCGACGGTCTGCTCCGCCAGAAGCTGGCCGAGGAGGTCCTTCCGCATCTCTGCCCAGCCCAGCGTGCCACGCAACCCGGCATCCTGCTGGCCGTGCAGGCGCAGGTGGGCAAGGATCTGCGTCAGGGTAAATTCGGCCACGGCCAGGGCAATCTGCGGCGCCGCGTGGCTGACCCGGATGTGGCCGTCGACAAGTGCGGTCTCCACGTCCAGTAACTTCACCGACCCGGCGGCATGCGAGACGAAGGCGACCTCTCCGCGCGGCGCGACCACCTGCGACAGCTTCGGGCTGAGCCATCCGGTGATGACCGCAGTCACATCCGTCAAGGCCGCGGCAAAGGCCCCCGACGCCAGGTCTTCGTCGCTGACGAAAACCGGCTGCGCAAAGGCGCTCAGCGCGTCCTCGACCTGTGCCGAAAAGATCCGCGAGCGGACCTCCTCGGGCATCAGGACGGCGACCTTAGGGGCGGATGTCGGGTGGCTATGCGTTTTCATGTCTGTATTCCCTTGAATGCGCTCACCGTTTCGCCGGCTGGATCATCAGTTCCGAGACATGCGCCCGCTCGGGCAGGCCGATCACGAACATGCAGGCCTCGGCGATGTCTTCGGGCTGCAGCGCCTTCGCCCGCATCTCCTCGGTCGGCGGCGTGGGGCGTTTCTCGAGCAGGGGCGTCTCGGTCATGCCCGGCAGGATCACCGTGGCGCGAATGCCGTTCTGCCACTCTTCCTCCATGATCGCATGGGTCATCGCCATGACGCCTGCCTTCGTCGCCTGGTAGGCGGCCCCTGATGGATCGGGCTTGCGTGCCGCTGTGGAGGAGATGTTGATCAGCAGCCCGCCGCCGCGTGCACGGAACAACGGAACCATGGTCTTGGCGAGGTTGAAGGCCGCGTTGAGATTGGTGTCGACCATCGACGACCAGCTTTCCGCCGTCAGGTCGACAAAGGAACGCTGCACGATATTGACGCCCACCGAATTCACCAGGGAATCGACACCGGCCAGCACGTCGCGATGCCCCTCCAACGCCGCGTTCAATGCTTCCGCGTCGGCGGCATCAGCCTGCACGCCCAGCACGCCTTTGGCGCCCAGGTCCCGGGTTTCCGTGGCGATCTCGTCAAGCCGGTCCCCGTCGCGCCCCAAAAGCACCAGCTTTGCGCCGGCAGCGGCCGCGGTGCGAGCCGTGGCACGACCCATGCCGCTTGTCGCCCCTGCGATCAGGATGTGACGGCCTGTCAGGTTCTTGTCTGCGGTCATGGTGCGGGCTCCCGATCAGCGTTTGTCGTGGTGGTTTGCGGCGGCGGACGAGCTGCGCACGATCAGTTCCGGGCGCAGCACGACATGCGGGTCTTCGAGCTCTTCCGTCGCCTCGAGAATGCCGATGAGCCTGGCGACGATCATCTCCGCCATCTGCTCGACAGGTTGCCGGACGGTCGTCAGCGGCGGCTCCATGACCTTGGCGATCATGATGTCATCGAAACCAACAACCGACAGGTCTTCGGGGATGCGGAACCCCAGTTCCCGCGCGCCCGAACAGGCGCCGATGGCGTACATGTCGTTCACCGTGAACACGGCTGTCGGCGGGTCATCCAGCGTCAGCAATTCGCGGATCCCGATGCGGCCCAGTTCGGCCGCGTGGCTGTCGCCGAAGTCCACGGCATTGGGCGCCAGCCAGATTAGATCGTCGTCGATCCTCAGGCCGGCCTTCTCCATCTCTTGGCGCATGCCATCGAGGCGCGCGGTCCGGCTGGAGGTGCCGATCGGCCCCGAGATGAAGGCGATGCGCTTGTGCCCGAGGCCGATCAGGTGACGCGTGGCGAGACGGGCGCCTAGTGACTGGTCAATACTGACCGAGCAGGCGACCACGCCCTTGGCGCCCTGCGTCGTTCGGTCGAAGGCGCCGATATGCATCCCCTTCTCGGCGTGTTCCGCCAAATGATCGAAGGACACCGGCGACGAACCCAGAATGGTGCCGCGGATCGACGAACCGTAGAGCGAGGTCATATAGGTCGCCTCCAGCTCGGGGTCGCGCTCGGCATTGCAGATCAGGACCTGATAGCCGCGCTTCAGCGCCGCCTTTTCAATCAGTTGCGATGCATTGCCCCAGAACGGGTTGGCTACAGAAGGCACCACCAGCCCGAGAGTCTTGATGTGCCCCGACTTGAGCTGACGGGCGACGGCATTGGGCGTGTAGTTCAACGCGTCAATCGCATCCTGGACCCGGCGCAGCGTACGTGCACCCATCTTGGCGTGCCGGCCGTTGATGACGTTCGACACCGTGCTGACCGACACGCCGGCCATTTTCGCTACATCTCTTATTCCTGTCATCGCATGGGTCTCGCACAAGTCCTTCCCGTCGCGCCAAACCTCGCCCGACCCTGAAGGTTGGTCGAATCTCGGCTTGTAATACGTTACACATAATAGCCTTCATTTCACCAGAGAGACCAGAAAAATCTTTCTGTCTACGTTCCCTCCTGCACGGCAAGCGACAGTCACGCTCGCGGCGAAGGTGTGATCAAAGTGGATTTTGAGTTCTTAAATATCATTAAATATAAATATTTTACTCTCCCACATAGCGCAGCGGGCCGACACGAGAGCCAAGTCAAAGAACCAGAATTATTCCACCTCAGCGCGCCACTGCTATTTTCGGTCGACATTAGTGTAACGTTTTACTATACTCACATCACTGACCGCCGAGAATCGCGGAGCACCGCACCGGCCACCCATTGATCCGGTCACGCACTCAGGGAGGAAATCATGACCACATCTCATACGCGCAGAGGCTTCTTGAAGACGGGGGGCGCCGTCGTTGGCGGCTTCGCACTGTCAGTCGTCTCGAAGGGCGCCCTGGCTCAGGGCAAGGCGAAAGTCCGGTTCAGTGGCTACGTCGAATCCGAAGAGCAGCTGGCCACGACGCTCAAGGTGCTCGAAGCCTATCAAGCCAAGAACCCCGATGTTGAGATTATCCCGGAATTCTCGAACTTCCGGTCGTTCACTGACAAGCTGGCGACCGAGGCCGCCGGAGGCAACGCGCCCGACATGTTCAGCGTGAACGTCGACCTTCTGGCCGAATACGCCGCCCGGGGCGTGCTGACGCCGCTGACCGACTGGATCCCCGACCCGCTCGACGTATCGGAATACCAAGACGGCAGCATCTTCGCCTGCACCTACAACGACCAGCTCTATGCGATGCCGAACGACGCGATCGCGCCGGCGATCCTCTACAATCCGAACAAGTTCGAGGAACTCGGCGTCGCCGTGCCGCCGGACATGTTCACCTGGGAGCAGCTGCACGAGACCTCGGTCGCGCTCAGCAAGGCGGCCGGTCGTGGCTTCTGGGGCATGGAAGACGGCGGCGGCAACTACGTGCCCTGCGACATCTTCCTGCGCGCTAAGGGCAAATCGATGTTCACGCCCGAGCACACGCTCGGTTTCGCGGCCGAGGACATGGCCACGTGGTTCCAGTACTGGGACGACATGCGCAAAGCCGGTGGCGCACCGCCGGCGGATGTCCAGGCGCAGGCCGGCGACAATTCCGCGACCCTGGGCATCGTGCGCGGCCGCTCGGCCATGCTGATCCAGATGACCGACAGCTATGTCGGCATCGGCACCCTTATGGAGGATCCGCTGGCACTGCACATGCTGCCGAACGGCCACGAAGGCATGGAGATGAAGCAGCACCACTACGATTATGCCGGGAACTCGACAGGCATCTGGTCGCAGGCGACCGACAAGGACCTCTGCATCGACATCATCCGCTTCATGCACTTCGATCCCGAAGGCGTCGATCTCTACTACGAGGGCAGCGGCATGATCCCGGCGTCGAGCGCCGGCCTCCAAAGGGTCGCCGCGACCGGCAACGAAGAAGAGAAGAAGCTGGTGGCCTACCTTGCGATGCTGCGGGAACAGCCGGCGCCGTCGCGGCGCCCCGGCATCGGCGGTCTCGGCGGCATGTTCCGCCGCGCGAACGAGGCGGTCGCCTTTGGCGACATGACCCCGCTGAAGGCTTCGCAGGCCTTCGTTGCCGAAGCCGAGCAGAAGCTCGAAGCTCTCAAGAGCTGATCTCCCTGCCTGCACGGCCGGAACGGATGGGTTCCGGTCGTCTCCCGCCTCCGCGCCTCCGGGCGCGGAGTGCAGATATCCCGGTTCAACGAAGGGCGCGGTTTCATGAGCGAGACAAAGAACCTTTCCAAAAAGCAGAATGCTGTAGCCTTCCTGTTTCTGTCGCCCTGGCTGCTCGGGTTTCTCCTGCTGACCCTCGGGCCGCTTCTGGGCTCGATGTATCTATCGTTCACCGAATACGACCTGTTCACCCCGCCCGAATGGGCCGGCACGGCGAATTACGAAAAGCTGCTGGGCGGCGATCCGCGCTATATCCAGTCGCTCAAGGTCACCTTCGGCTATGTCTTCCTGTCGGTGCCGCTGAAGCTGGGCTTTGCCCTGTTCATCGCGCTGATCCTGAACCGGGGGCTGCGCGGCCTGGGCATCTACCGGTCGGTCTTCTACCTGCCCTCGCTTCTGGGCGGCAGCGTGGCCGTCGCCATCATGTGGCGCCAGATCTTTTCCTATGACGGGATCATCAACCATTTCCTGTGGAACTGGTTCGGCTATGACGCGCCGAGCTGGATCACCAACCCCGATTACGCGCTGGGCACCCTTGTGCTACTCGCCGCCTGGCAGTTCGGCGCACCGATGGTGATCTTCCTCGCCGGTCTCAAGCAGATCCCGCAGGACATGTACGATGCCGCCGCCATCGACGGCGCCCGCCCGGTACAGCAGTTCTTCTACGTGACCATTCCGTTGCTGACGCCGATCATCTTCTTCAACTTCGTGATGCAGACCATCGGCTCGTTCCAGGCCTTCACGCCCTCCTACATCATCTCGGACGGCACCGGCGGACCGGCGGATTCCACGCTGTTCTACACGCTGTATCTCTACGAACAGGCCTTCACCGACTTCGAGATGGGCTATGCCTCGGCCATTGCCTGGGTGCTGGTCGCCATTATCGGCATCGCAACCACGATTTCCTTCCTGAGCGCCAAATACTGGGTGCACTACGGGGACGAGGGGTAAATCACCATGACCATTGCAGAAACCCGCGACGTGGCGCCCGACATCAACCAGATCACCGCCAAGTCCAAGGCGCGGTCGAAACTGATGATGCACGGCTTCCTGATCCTGTTCGGCCTGTTCATGCTCTATCCGCTGGTCTGGCTGGCGGTGAGTTCGCTCAAGCCGTCCAACACGATTTTCTCGGACACCTCGATCATCCCGCGGCACTTCGAGTGGGAAAACTACGTCAATGGCTGGAAAGGCGTCGCCGCGCCGTTCAACGTCTTCTTCACGAACAGCTTCGTCATTGCCACGCTGGCGGTGATCGGCAACGTGCTGTCCTGCTCCTTCGTGGCCTATGCCTTTGCGCGGCTCGACTTTTCGTTCAAGAAACCGCTCTTTGCGCTGATGCTGATGACAATCATGCTCCCGGTCCATGCCTCGCTGATCCCGCAGTACATCCTGTTCAACTATTTCGGCTGGGTGAACACGATCCTGCCGATCGTCACGCCGAAGTTTCTGGCGGTCGAGGCGTTCTTCATCTTCCTGATGGTGCAGTTTATCCGCGGCATTCCGCGCGAGCTGGACGAGGCCGCGATGATCGACGGGGCGGGACCGATCCGCATATATTTCTCGATCATCCTGCCGCTCCTGACCCCTGCCCTTGTCACCACGGCGGTGTTCTCCTTCCTCTGGACCTACGAGGATTTTCTGACGCCGCTGATCTATCTGACCTCGATCGAGAACTACACGGTGCCGCAGGGGTTGCGCCTGCTTCAGGCCTCGCGCGGGGCCAGCACATGGGGCGCGATGCTCGCCATGTCGCTCCTGTCACTGGTGCCGATGTTCATCGTCTTCTTCATCTTCCAGCGGAAGCTGATCGACGGGATCGCCACCACCGGGCTGAAGGGCTGAGTTTCAGCCCGCCCATCCCCGACACAAAACCGAAGGACGTTTGCCCGAGATGGCCAAACCGCTGATATCAGTATTCACCAAACCCTGGACCGACCCCCTGCCCGCCTTGGCAGAGAAACTGGCAGGCCTCGGCTTCGAAGGCGTCGAACTGGCGGTGCGCCCCGGCTATCAGGTTCTGCCTGAAAATGTCGGCACGGAGTTGCCCAAGGCGGTGAAGACCCTCGCCGAACACGGGCTGAAGATCCCCAGCATCGCCGGCGAGATCGACGAGGCTACCATTGCGGCCTGCGGCGAGGCCGGAATCGGAATAATCCGCATCTGCGCGCCGATCGACCTTGACCAAGGGTATCGCGCCTCAGTCGAGGGATACCGCCGCAAGTTCGACGCGCTCCTCCCCGCGCTGGAACGGGCCGGCGTGGCGATCGGCGTGCAGAACCACTACGGCACCATGGTCGGCAGCGCCGTCGGGCTGATGCACCTGCTGGACGGCTACGATCCCCGCCGCGTCTGCGGCGTGCTCGACATGGGCCATTGCGCGGTGGATGGCGAGCCGGTGAAGATTGCCGTCGACATCGTCCGCCCGCACATGAACGGGCTGGTCAACTTCAAGAGCGCCTACCACCGGCGCGCTAACGGGCCGGAACTGGACGCCGATTACGTCGTGCATTGGACGACCCATGACCACGGCGGCTACAACTGGCGCGAACTGGTGAGCGAACTGCACCGCGCCGGGGTCGAAGGCACCTTCTGCATGCCTGTTGAATACAGCGAGCAGGCCGGCCGCAAGGGCCAGCGCATGGGCGACGACGTGATCCCCTTCCTGCAAAAGGATATCGCGCATCTCAAGGCACTGATCGCCGAATTCTACGGCGAAGAGGATTGACCCCATGAGTAAGGCACATGATCTGACCATCACCGATGTCCGGGTGATCGTCAGTTGCCCCGGCCGCAATTTCGTGACTCTGAAAATCGTCACCGAAAGCGGACTCTACGGGGTGGGTGACGCCACGGTCAACGGCCGCGAACTGGCGGTGGCCACCTATCTTGAGGAACACGTCGCCCCCTGCCTGATCGGCCGCGATGCGCACCAGATCGAGGACATCTGGCAATACCTTTACAAGGGCGTCTACTGGCGCAAGGGGCCGATCAACATGGCCGCGATCGCCGCCGTCGACGTGGCGCTGTGGGACATCAAGGGCAAGGCCGCGCACCTGCCGGTCTACGAACTGCTCGGTGGCAAGAGCCGCACTTCCGTCACCACCTATGCCCATGCCACCGGCAGCACCGTCGCAGACACGCTGGAAAAGGCGGCGGCGCTGATCGACCAGGGGTTCAAGGCCGTCCGGCTGCAATGCGCCGTCCCCGGGCTGGCCGCCAGTTACGGCGTGCTGGGCGACAAGAAGGACTACTACGAACAGCAGTCGAGCCGACCACTGCCCCCGGAAGAGCCCTGGTCAACCCGCAAATACATGACCTCCATCGAGGAATTGTTCCGCGAGGCCCGCGCCCGTTTCGGCCACGACATCGACCTGACGCACGACGTCCACAGCCGTCTGACGCCGATCGAGGCGGCGCGGCTGGGCAAGATGCTGGAACCTTACGATCTGCTCTTCCTCGAAGACGCGGTGGCGGCGGAAAATCAGGACAGCTACCGGGTGATCCGCGATCACACCACCACGCCGCTGGCAATCGGCGAGATCTACAACACGATCTGGGACTGCAAGGAAATGATCCAGAACCAGTGGATCGACTATATCCGCTGTGCCACCACCCATGCCGGCGGCATCACCGCCCTGCGCAGGATTGCCGATTTCGCCGCGCTCTACCACGTCCGCATTGCCCCGCATGGCGCGCCGGATCTCTCGCCGATCTGCTATGCGGCGCAATCGCATCTCGGCATCTGGGCGCCGAACTTCGGCATCCAGGAATTCGTGGGCTTCGGCTCGGACGCATCGAACGAGGTATTCTCGCATGACCTCGCGTTGAAGGACGGCATGATCCATGTCGGCGACAGCCCCGGCCTGGGCGTCGACTTCGACGAAGAGGCCGCCGCGAAATACCCCTACAGACGCTCCTACCTGCCCGTCAGCCGGCTGGAAGACGGAACCTTGTGGAGCTGGTAACCCTCTCACCCATGAAAGGACCCTCGAAATGAAAGACCTGACCGAGACGCAAAAGTTCGGCAAGACCGACCTCGTGACCACCCCCATCGTCTATGGCTGCATGGGCGGCGCCGGGGCCTTCGGCGCACAGGAGGAAAGCGATTCCATCGACGCGCTGCGCGCGGCCTTCGATGTCGGGATCAACTTCTTCGACACGGCCGAGGCCTACGGCGGCGGCTACTCGGAACAGCTGCTGCAACGCGCCCTGGGCGATAAGCGTTCGGAAATCGTAATTTCCTCCAAGGTGGGACGCGAAAATCTCGCCCCCGAGAAGGTGATCGAGGCCTGTGAACGGAGTCTGGAGAACCTCGGCACTGATCACATCGACCTCTACATGCTGCACTGGCCCAACCGCGACGTGCCGCTGCCTGACAGCATCGGCGCGCTGAAGACACTGAAGGAACAAGGCAAGATCCGCTGGTACGGCGTGTCGAACTTCGGCAGCAAGGATATCGGCGAGGCCCGCGACTTAGGCGAGATCTCGGTCAACCAGCTGCCTTACCATCTGTTCTTCCGCGCCATCGAATTCGAAGTCCAGCCCAAGTGCGAGGCCGCCGGCGTGCCGATCATGTGCTACTCCTCGCTAATGCAGGGGCTTCTGGCCGGCAAGTACAAGTCGCTGAACGATTTCCCCGCAGACCGCGCCCGCACCCGGATGTTCGACCACCGCAAATGGTCCGAGGCAGTGCACAAGGAAGACGGCGCCGAGGAAGCCGGACAGGAATTGCTGGACGCCCTATGGAACCTGGTGGATGAGACCGGGCTCACCATGGAAGAACTGGCCATCGGCTGGCTGAAATCACGTCCTGCCGTGGGCGGCGTCATCGTCGGCACCCGCAATGGCGAACAGAGCCGCGGCCTAAAAAAGCTGCTGGACGTCGAACTTGACACGGCCGTGCTGCAAAAGCTGAGCGAGGCCTCGGACCGGCTCAAGCAGGAGCTCGGGGCCGATACCGACATGTGGGGCAAGGGCCGCACGCGCTGAGTTTCGATAAAACGCCTGGTTTGATTTCCAGAGCCGGAGAATGCGCCGGAAACACGAGCTTAGGGCGCAACCTCCGGCAAGCCGGAACTTAGATGCAAGGGAGAACCATTGGAAACGCAGGGACAGATCGTAACGAACGTCCGTTACACAGGTGAGCTTTGGGATCGTCTGATGTCCGCTTGTGCCCCCTCCGAGGTGCTGCGCGTGGCGCCGGATGATCTCGAAGGACTGCGCGGGTCTCGAAACCGCCGAGGTCGCCATCCTGCAGAATCTGCTGCCAGCCGACGAGTTGCATGGCCCGAACCTGCGGTGGGTTCACCTCACCCATGCCGGCATAGACCGTGTTGCCCGCCCGGCAGTGCTTGAAAGAGGTCTCCGGGTATCGGGGTCTGCCGGCTATTCGGTCGAGACACTGGCGGAGCATGCGCTTTTCTTCATGCTGTCGCTGGCCTACCGCGCGGCCGACCTGCTCGATGCGCAACGGCGCGCCAGCTGGGAGAAAGCCGGCCGCGAGCGCCTTCGTGTAACCGCCCGATTTGAACCGCCTGCTCGTATGTCCCGGTGATTGATAAGAGACGTCCATAATGACGTCATTAGAGACGTCTCCTACAGGGAGGCAGG
>Ga0208334_100488_pt1 | contig 13155 bp, 9 predicted proteins | sample DeeseametaMP0900_FD_184201 | JGI IMG/M metagenome (GOLD analysis project Ga0208334, IMG submission 184201) | Marine microbial communities from the Deep Indian Ocean - MP0900 (SPAdes) | ecosystem: Environmental > Aquatic > Marine > Oceanic | place: East of Durban, South Africa, South Indian Ocean...
ACGGCATATTACTGTAATTCTCTGTCAGGGAAGGCCCTATGTTCAATAAACACTTAGTGAAAGAAAACGAAGCGCTTCGCGAGGAGCTACATATACTCAAGCAAGTGCGAGATGGCTTGCGCGAAGAAATGATCTTTCTGAATCTTAATGAGCGTGGTGAAATTGAAGCCGTCAACGAGATGTTCGAGAAAGAGCTAGGTTACTCACTCTCTCAAGTGAAAGGGCATCGCTTCTTTGAATTTGTTCCCGAGATTGCCAGAAACACGCCTCACTTTAAAAAGCTGAAAGATTCTATCGAGCAGCGTGTTCATTACTGGGGGGCGATTGAGTTTCTTCGTGAAAATGGTGAAGAAGCGTGGTTAAGGGGCGTAGTTGAACCTATTTTTGACGGAAAAGGGAATATTCACAAATTCTCAGTCAACCTCAACGACCTCACGCGCACTATAGCCAACTCGAAAGAACACGAAGATTTGGTGGCCGCGTTACACAAGTCAAATGCGGTGATTGAATTCGATTTAAACGGCAATATTCAGGACGCAAACGAAGCTTTCCTGAAAGCCGTTAAGTACCGCCTTAATGACATTAAAGGTCAGCATCATAGAATCTTCTGTGATACGGAGTATGCGAATTCCCGCGAATATAAAACGTTTTGGGAACGACTTACTCAGGGGGAATTCGTAGCAGGAAGATTCGAACGTCTCGACGCTCACGGCAACACTATTTGGCTGGAAGCCACCTATAACCCGATTTGTGATTCTCACGGTCGTATGTATAAAGTGGTTAAGCTGGCTACTGATATTACTGAGCAGGTGGCACGAGAAAATGCCGTGTCCAGTGCCGCTGATATCGCCTACCGTTCTTCAAACACAACGGATCAAATCGCCACGCGAGGAAAGGAAGTCATTAGCGAACTGCTTTCTGAAATGTCTTCGCTGTCGCAACAAATGGATAGGGCAAAAGAAGGAATTAACGCGTTGGACGCTCAATCTCAACAAATTGCCACGATTATCGGAAGTATCAGTGCGATTGCCGAACAAACCAACTTGCTTGCTCTAAATGCTGCGATTGAGGCGGCACGTGCTGGCGATCAGGGGCGAGGTTTCGCTGTAGTTGCTGACGAGGTGCGTCAATTAGCATCGCGTACAACCGAAGCCACAGAAGAAATCATCAATGTGGTTAAACACAACCAGACATTGGCCACCGACGCAGTGAACTTGGTTAATGAAGGTGATGAAAAGGCGCAATCAGGGCTCAATTACGCCAGAGAGGCGGGTGAAGTTATCGAACAAATTCAAGACGGTGCAAAAGAAGTCGTTGATGCAGTAGGCCAATTCAGCAGTCGACTGGGAAGTTAGTAGCACAGAGAAACAGGCTTACCGATAAGTGTAAACAGTCTAAGTTCTTACCAAATAAAACATCGCTCAAAACAGAATTCATCCTACCTTGGTAGGATGAATTCGCCCCTATTGCAGGATGTGCTTTTTAACGTAGCCTGTATAGCATAACCCTGTAATAAAAGGCTTGCAGGGGCGGTTATGTCAGGTTTTACGAAAATATCTACAGCTATAGTGGCCGTATTCATTGGCTGCTTTTTGGTTTTTACCTGTCTGGTCTACTTCCACATACAAGATAACATTGAGGAAGAGATGACGGGCGCGCTTAATCAAGTGCGAGAAATGGTCAACCTCAATATCCCTGTTGCTGATATCGAAGCGATTGTAGAGCCTAGCCCTCACTTATCCGCCCATTATTTCACGGGGCGCCTTCAGGCAGAGCAGACCTCAGTGATGCCGACAACCGAACGTACTGCACTCACACCTGTTATCATCCCAATTCAGGAAAATCAGTATCTTATTGTTACGCCTTTTGATGCTACTGAACTCACCCAGAATCTCACTTTTTTTGCCTTGGTGGCGGGACTGTTTTTCGCAACCTTTGTGCTGTTGCTGTTTACGTTAAAAGTGGCGGTTAAGCAAAGGTTAGTGCCGCTAAATCAGCTCGCTGACGCATTATCTGAGCTACGAGAAGGCAAGGAATCACAGCCCCTGCCACATTCAGATATCACCGAAATGAACAGGGTGTTAGATCAATTTAAGCACCTGCAAAATGCACTTAAATCAAAAGAAAAGCAGCTCATAAAAATAGATAAGCAGTTAGCTCTCCTTCAAGAGCAAGAGCGTAATTACCTTGCCAGAGAGCTCCACGATAATGTGGGGCAGTTGCTGACCACGATAAAAGCCCACGCCTATATTTTGGTTAACGCAAAAGAGCAATCTGTTGTTGAACTGTCGGCGCAGAAGGTTCAAGTGATGTCACATCAAATAAGCGATGCAATTAGAAAACTCACTGCTCACCTACACCCGCTTATTTTAGATAGAGTCTCTCTTCAGTCGTCGCTTGAACGACTGGTGTACGAACAAGAAGTGGCGCAGCCCGATACGCAGTGGGACGTGTCAATTAATCTAAAGCGCTATCAAGAAGATAATGAGCGAGATATTCATCTTTACCGATTTGCTCAAGAAGCCATTAACAACGTGATTAAGCATGCGAAGGCCACCAAGGTTAGCATTCAAATTTATGGCGATACTCACCGTGTTTCTGTGATGGTCAAAGACAACGGTCGGGGATTAGGGAACCACATTGTAGAAAATATTGGCATGTCTTCAATGCGCAGCCGAGCACGTTGTATAGGAGCAAATTGTAGTGTGACGTCACCCGATGATGGCGGCGTTGCCGTATCGCTGTCTCTTACCCTTAAAAAAATGCCTCCTCTTATGGGCGCTAACGTCGCATGAATATTCTAATTGTCGACGACCACGCTGTGGTGCGTGAAGGATACAAAGCTTTACTCAATGCGATGATGCCCGACTGCCGTATATTTGATGCTGAAAACGGCGCGCAAACCCATCGTCTATTAGCCAGTAGTGACATTGAAATCTTAATCCTCGACATAAACCTTTCAAATGAAAGTGGCCTTGTTTTAGCTAAGATTTTTTTAAAGCGACATCCAGATTTAAAAATTATCTTTTTCAGTATGTTCGAAGACAGCGTCATATTGCACCGCGCTATGCAAACCGGTGCTATGGGGTACATCAGTAAAAGTAGCTCGCCTGAAATTCTGATCTCGGCAATTAAGGTCGTCGCAAAAGGGCAAAAGTATATTGAGCGAGGTCTGGCGGTAAATTTAGCCAATCAACTTCTCGATACGAATGTGGACATTGCTGCCAAATTAACAAAACGTGAGTTCGAGATATTTATTGCGATAGCAATGAATAAATCCCGCTTCGATATCGCTGATGAGTTCGGCCTATCGGCTAAGACTGTCTCTAACGCACTTACCGTCATTAAGCGAAAGCTTGACGCGGTGCCCTCTCAGTTTTCAGCCATTGCGGCTAAACACGGTTACATCGGTGATGCAGAGCTTTCAGCGTCTCAATCGGTGTCTTTTGTCGAGAAGAGTGAGAAGTAGCCATAGGTTTCCCCTCCTAAAGTAGGAGTCAAATCGGTCTATCGCATCATGGTAGGTACAACGTAAAAGTACCATTATCAAACTACACAACAAACCAAGTTAGTGCGCGTGGTACGCGCAAAGTTATCAAAAGGTACTTCTTATGATTTATGCAAAGCCAGGTAGTGAAGGTTCGGTCGTAAGCTTCAAAGAAAGCTACGGTAATTTTATCAATGGCGAATGGGTTGCACCGGTTAAAGGTGAGTACTTCACCGCAACATCTCCAGTAGACGGCAGCGACATCGCACAAATCCCACGCTCAACATCTGAAGACATTGAGCTTGCGTTAGATGCAGCTCACGCTGCGAAAAAGGGCTGGGCAGATAAGTCAGTAGCTGAGCGTTCTAACATTCTTCTGAAAATAGCCGATCGCATTGAAGAAAACCTAGAGCTACTTGCCGTTGCGGAAACATGGGACAATGGTAAAGCCGTTCGCGAAACGCTTAATGCAGACATTCCGCTGTGTGCAGACCATTTCCGTTATTACGCAGGCTGTATTCGAAGCCAAGAAGGCACCATCGGTGAAATTGATAAAACCACGGTGGCGTATCACTTCCATGAACCTTATGGTGTAGTTGGGCAAATCATTCCATGGAACTTCCCGCTACTTATGGCTGCATGGAAACTTGCGCCAGCACTTGTTACCGGTAACGTAGTGGTGCTAAAGCCAGCAGAACAAACGCCAGTATCTATCTTATTGTTCGCCGAACTAATCCAAGACCTACTACCACCGGGTGTACTAAACATCGTTAACGGGTTCGGGGCAGAAGCCGGACAGGCTCTTGCAACAAGCACAAGAATCGCAAAAATTGCGTTTACTGGCTCTACACCTGTTGGCGGACATATCCTTCGCTGTGCTGCTGAAAACCTTATTCCATCTACCGTTGAGCTTGGCGGCAAGTCGCCAAACTTATTCTTCCCAGACATCATGAATCACGAGCCTGAATTTATTGATAAGTGTGCGGAAGGTTTAGTGCTTGGATACTTCAACCAAGGTGAAGTATGTACGTGTCCTTCTCGAGCGATTATTCACGAAGACATCTATGATGCATTCATGGAAAAAGTGTTGGAAAAAATTCAGAAGATCAAACGTGGCAACCCACTAGACACAGACACCATGGTAGGTGCTCAGGCATCTAACGAGCAGTTCGAAAAGATCCTTAAATACATCGATATCGGTAAGTCAGAAGGAGCTCAGGTTGTCATTGGTGGTGAGAAAGAACAGCTACCTGGCTTTGATGGAGGCTACTACATTCAGCCTACTATTTTGAAGGGTGAAAACCACATGCGTGTGTTCCAAGAAGAGATTTTTGGTCCGGTAATCGCAGTCCAAACCTTCAAAACCGAAGAAGAGGCCATTGAGATTGCCAATAATACAAGCTTCGGACTTGGCGCTGGTGTATGGAGCCGCGATACGAATGTAGCATTCCGCGTAGGTCGAGCGATTGAAGCAGGTCGCGTATGGACGAACTGTTATCACTTGTATCCCGCTCACGCTGCGTTTGGCGGCTACAAGAAATCGGGCATTGGCCGCGAAACCCACAAGATGATGCTAGATCACTACCAGCAGACAAAAAATCTATTGGTAAGCTACGACATCAACCCACTTGGTTTCTTCTAAGTAAACCTGAGGGCGGCGCCTACCGCCGCCCGCTACTTTTATGCGCATCGCATTTTCCTCAATCATTTTCTTGCTGTTTCTCAGCACCAATGTGTTGGCGCAGTCTGACGCGACAGACATTCCACAAGACATTTACAAAATATTTCCCAACGCTACACGCGTGGGGGAGATGCACACTGACATCAAGGTAACCCCGGTCTATCAGCTTCAGCAACTACTCGGATATGTTTTTGAGTCGAATGACTTTGTCGACTTCATAGGCTTTTCAGGCAAACCGGTTAATGTAGTGATTGGGCTAGACACACAAGGCAATGTGGTCGATCTTTTCGTCAAGCAGCATAGCGAGCCGATTTTTTTGCACGGGCTTGGCGAGAAATCCATGTTTGATTTCGTTGCTCAATATCAAGGGCACAGTGTCAAAGAACGTTTTATCATTGGTGGTAAAAGCAATGTAGGCAAAGACGCTACCTACTTTGATGGGGTTACGAAAGCCACCGTATCGGTGCTGGTTATCAACGATACCATCGTGACATCTGCATTAGCCGTTGCCAGAGCTAAGCTAGATGGCTTTGTTGCGCCTAGCAACAATATTATCAATCCAGACTTTTACGAACCTCTTACTTTTAGCGAATTGGTGGACAAGGGCTACATTCAAAAGCACCAGATTACTCAGCAAAATACCGAAGGCCTTTCGAGAGAAGTGGTTCGGGCGGTTGACGATATCCAAAGCGAGTTTGCTCTTGATGGTGACATCATTGCCGAGCACTACTATGCGTTTTTAAGTCTTCCTATTGTGGGGAAAAACCTGCTAGATGAAGAGGAATTTGCTCGGTTACAGGAAAATCTAAATCCGGGTGAAATGGCACTGATGGTACTGAATACGAAAGGGTTCAGTTTTATCAGCGATGAGTTTATTCCCCAAACCACACCTGAGCATTTACGGGTATCTCAAGGTGGTTTTCCCACGGCTATCCGCGATATCGATTTTTATAGCTTCTATGACCCCGCATTTTCACAAGCATTGCCCGACTACAACGAGATCAAAGTACTTCGAGTAAAATCGAAAGGTGGGCTGTCACTTGACCAAGAAATGGAAATAGCGATTAGTGTGCCGTTTAAGCCGAGTTTCTTCGAGCAAGATGAGCATCTGTTCCCTTTGAAAGTGACACTGCCTAGTGAACTATTTATGGAAAATCCTGAGGCTCAGTTAGCGAAGCCCATTCCGTTGTGGCAGAAAATTTGGAGGGACAGAACCTTAACGATAAGCATCACCGTTGTTTATCTTGTAGCGCTGTCGTTGTTTTTTGCATTCCAGCAAAGGCTAACGCCTTACACCAAGTTTGTGCATACAGTGCGGGCATTTTCCCTTGTGTTCGTGCTGTTTTTTATTGGCTTTTACGCTCAAGGGCAACTGTCTGTTGTCAACATATACACGCTGCTACTGGATATTATCGACGGATTTTCCTTAGAGGTATATCTTCTCGACCCGGTCATTTTTATTTTGTGGAGCTTTGTATTTGTCTCGTTGTTTATCGTTGGGCGGGGACTATTTTGCGGCTGGCTTTGCCCCTTCGGAGCACTCCAGGAAATGATGGGAATACTGGCTGAAAAGCTCAGGATAAAACAAATTAGAATTAAGCCACAGCACCACAAACGGGCACAAAAAATTAAATATGGGTTGCTTATAGGGCTTGTTGCGTGCTCATTTTATTCGCTAAACCTTGCAGAGAAGCTCGCTGAGATAGAGCCGTTCAAAACGTCCATAACCCTACACTTTGTTCGATATTGGCCCTTTGTGCTGTATTCGGTTTTATTGCTGCTACTTAGTTTAAAAATTCATAAAGTGTACTGCCGCTATTTATGTCCATTGGGAGCAGGGCTTGCCATTCTGGGTCGTTTCCCTTTGGTTAAATTGCTAACACGTAAAGATGCCTGTGGTAATCCGTGTCAGCTGTGCAAACAAAAGAAATGTGGTATTGATGCTATAGAACAAGACGGCAGCATTGACTATGCTGAATGTATTCAGTGCCTTGAGTGTGTGGTTACGTTAGATAACCCTGACTTGTGCAAAATCGATAAATATAAAAAGAAAAAGGTGCCAACGCGTGTCAAAAACCTCAATCCTGTCCGCACTTAGTCAACCTGCTAATAGCAAGGTTAACGATGACAACCATTCTAGTTTATACGGTGCTAAAGAAGCCTGCCGTGATGTGGCCAATGAGATTTTAGCCAACGTTAAGTGCGATGAAATAGAGCTATTACTCTTTCATACCAGCACGCTGTTTGACTTAGACACCGTAGCAAAGGAAATCTCCGCACGTTTTCCTCACGTGAATATTGTTGGCTGCACCAGTGCTGGAGAATTTAATAAAAATGGCTACGGAACAGAAAAACTCTTGGCCGTCGCGTTTTTGAAAAACGAATTTTCTATTGCCACAGCATTGGTGCCTAATTTAGGCGAAGTAAACTTTGATGAAGCCCACGATATTGCCAGTGGTTTGCGCCGAGCCTTACAGGGGAGGGAGCGTCGTTACGATACAGAGCAGCACTTCGTTATTTCTGTGCTCGATGGACTTACCCGCCATGAGGAACATTTTCTAGAAACCTTTGCGACCGCATTTGGCAATATTCCACACTTAGGCGGTAGCGCTGGCGACGATTTAAAGCTTGAAGCCACTTATGTGTTTTACAACGGTGAATTTCATCGAGACGCAGCAGTACTGCTGCTTGTTGGCACGGGAAAGCCCTTCACCGTGTTCTCCATTGATCACATTAACTCTCCCGTATCGAAGCTGGTGGTCACCCACGCCGATCCTGAGTCGCGAACCGTGTATGAAATAAACGGTGAACCTGCTGCGCAGTATTACGCCAGTTTATTGGGAATGAAAGCTGAAGACTTAACGCCGGATGTGTTTTCCATGTTTCCCCTTGCAGTGATGGTAGGGGGCAAATATTTCATCCGCTCTATTCAAAAAGTAGATTTGGCCACTAACGCCATTACCTTCTACTGCGCGGTAGATATTGGCATTATTCTTACGTTTGTTCAGCTGGGTGACTGCATTGAAGCATTAGAAAGTAAGTTGGACAAACTGCGCGCTCAGCTTGGCGAGCCCGAATTTGTCTATGCTTGCGATTGCTTTTTGCGAAGGCTCGAAATTCAACAGGGCAAAAACGACCACGAAATAAGACGGCTACAGCAAATGTATAACGTTGCGGGCTTCAATGCCTATGGCGAGCATATTCACTCGGTTCACTTGAACCAAACGTTTACGGGGGTGTATTTTGCAGCCCAATAATCAATTTACCGACGTGGAAGCGCTCCAAAAGGCCCTTTACGAGCAACGGCGTGAAAACGAAAAGCTTGAAAAAATAAACGCAGCGCTGATGTATCGCATGGAAGAGGGCGGTTTTAATCATCACAGCTACCGCGCCTTCGAACATTCGGTTCAACTTTCTGAAAAAGTGAGTCAGAAAACCGAAGAACTGCAGTCAGTACTGCAAAAGCTGGAGCAGTCAAACGCCGAACTGGTGCGGGCTCACGAAGAAACCCATCAGGTTAAACAGCGTTTACACGACGCCATTGAAAGCACTAATCAGGCGATGGTGTTGCTAGATAGACTGGGCGGGATCATTTTCTTTAATCGGCACTTTGAAACTGTTTGGGATGACCTTTCCATTACCCCTAAAATTGGCGATAACTATTACGATATCACCCAAGCTGCCAAGCATTCCGGGGTTATTCGCCGCGCCCTGCCTGCTGATGTCGAAGGCAGGATGATCTATCAGTTGTCGAACCGGCGATGGTATCAGCTGACCAATCGACCCACGCAAGAAGGCGGGAACGTTATTCTGTTTAACGACATCACTGAAGTAAAACTGCTTGAATCGAATCGTTACGAGCAAGTCATTAAAGAGAAAAACAAGCTGTTGCAAAGCCTTATCGATAATATTGATGTTGGAATATTGCTCATTGATAAAGAAGGTGGCATTGCGTTTTGGAATAACACGTTTTTGACCCAGTCAAACGTGCCCCAGCACGTACTGGTAAACAGTAAGAATATTTATGCCCTTCAAAATAACCGTCACTGGAGCGGGCTCAACTTAAACCCGGTGGGGCCAAGTACCCAGATTATCCACGAGCAACTGGTGGTTGAACGCAACATCACTACACTGCCCGACGGCAATACGCTGTGCACGTTCACCAATGTTACATCGCAGCATCACTACGCGGAAACGCTGAAGCAAAACGAAAGCTGGATCCGCATGATAACCGATAATGTACCGGCGCTTATTGCTTACATTGGTACCGATAAAAAGTTTCAATACACCAATAAAGGTTATCGCGATTGGTATGGCGTTAGTGAGCAAGACATTAATGATATGCCTATGGATCGAAGCCATCTGAAAGAGGTTTACCCCAATCTTATTCAGTACTTGCGCCGTGTTAACCAAGGCGAAGTGGTGAGCTTTCAAAGCAAAGAAAAAAATGCTCATGGCGACGTTGGCTTTTTACAGAAAGTTTATTTGCCTCATTTCAATGAATCTGGCGATATCACCGGGCACTTTGTCTTGGCAACAGACGTGTCGCAGCAGGTAGAAAGCCAACTCCAGCTTAAAGCGGCTAAAGACCAATTAGAATCGAATGTAGAAAAGCGTACCCGTGAACTCAATCACGCCAACATCGCCCTTCAAGAAGCGATTGATTCAAAGAGCAAATTTTTGGCTGCTATTAGCCACGATCTTATGCAGCCCCTTAGCGCTGCCATCTTGTTCAACGAAACATTGAAAGATCAAGTGGATAGTTCATCCAGCCCCATTGTTGCCGCCCTCGATAATTCACTGTCTGATTTACATGGCCTTATTCGCACGCTTATTGAAACATCCAAACTGGACGCTGGGGTGTTACAGCCCGATAAGCAGCAAGAAAATGTATTGCCGTTACTTATGCAGCTAGCCGAAGAGTTTACGCATATCAGTAAAGACTACAGTGTAGATTTTCGCTATCGCTTGAAAGAAGCCTTCGTGGTGACAGACGTGAACTTACTTTCTCGAATATTGCGAAATTTATTAATAAATGCAATGAAATACGGTGCCAACGGCAAGGTGTTACTGGCAGCACGAAAGGTGAATGAGAACCTAGAAATTAGCATCTATGATCAAGGTGTGGGTATAAGCGAAGACGATCAGAAAGTTATTTTTAAAGAGTTTTCCAGATTAGAAAACGATTTTAACTACTCTTACAGTTTGGGTCTGGGATTATACATTGTAGATAAAATGAGTAAGTTGCTAGAGCACGATATTCGAGTGCGCTCGAAAGAGGGCGTAGGCGCATGTTTCACGGTGACCATTCCTATTACCGAAGTGTGTGATACGAGTCAGGAACAAGACTATCTTTATACTTTGGAGCCATCGTTACCAGATTACGTTTTGGATAAGCATATATGGCACATTGATAACGATGCGAATATGCGCATTGCTATGCAAACGTTGTTCGCAAACTGGGACATGGAAGTAGACACTTTCTCAGGTTTTGAACAATGCAGTGCTGTAAATAATGGCAGTTTTGACGAGTGCGACATGCTTATTGTCGATTACCACCTAGATGAAGAAGAAACCGGTTTAGACATTGCGAAACGCGTAAGAAAAATCGCGCCTTCAATGCCCATTATGATTTGCACCGCTAATCACTCAAAAGCGTTAGCGAATGAACTTGAAGGCACCGACATTCAGCTGCTGCACAAACCTGTTAACTCCGCGGTGCTGAGGGCGGCGCTAGTCTCAAGCTTGAATGGCTAAAAGTATAGGAACACGGGGCCTGTTAATCTTTAGGTGCACAGCCAAGATCAACAGGTCTTAATTAAATACGTATTGGTTAAAGTCGATATTCGCGGCACTGGCCACAACCTTTACTCGGTTGCTGGCGCCTAATTTTTTGAGAATAGATGAGACGTGAGACTTAACCGTGGTTTCAGAAATATTAAGCTCGTAGGCAATCACTTTATTGGCTAACCCTTGAGTTAGATATTTCAGTACAGTCAGCTCTTTTCGTGTTAATGAACGAATTTGCTCCGGCGAAATACCGTTGTCATTGGTCATGCGTGTTCTGGTAGACGGCGTTCTCAATATCTCTGATGGTAAACACACGTTCCCTTCAAAAATACTCTCGATAGATGTGGCTATTTCTTCAATCTTGCTGCTTTTTGAAATAAAGCCAACGGCACCATAAGAAATGGTTTGCAGTATATTTTGCTTTTCCGTTTCAGCGGAAATAATCACTACAGGTACGTTAGGGTGTTGGTTTCGAATTTCTAAAAGTCCGTTTAGGCCACAGGTTTCCGGCATATTTAAATCAAGCATGATTAAGTCGAAATTCGCGTCTTGCTCTAGTAACGTTAACGCTTCAGAAATTGAATTGGCTTCGAGGGTTTCTGAGTCGGGAAACTTTTTCCCTAAGATAGTAATCATTGCGTGACGAAAAATAGGGTGGTCGTCAATTATCAAGATACGGTGCATGGTCTTTCCCTCAGCTAAAAAAGCGACATTTGCCGCTGGCCTTGTGACTTATTTGGGCTGGCGTTTTATTCACACATAAGCCTTTTAGTAAGACAAAATTATGGCGTAAATGAAACGCTTCAAAGTGACCAAATTCCCCGAAATATTAAAAGCTAAACAGTCACTTCACGTGTTTACAATGTTAACATTAATATAACATTAAATCAGGCCTAATAAGACCAATGGCTTATAATAAAAAAGCACGTAAGACCAGTACTGACGGGACTTTCGTTCTATAACTCGTCAAGTAACTGCCTTCTTTTTTCGGCGTATTCTGTTTCGCTAATTAGGTTTGCCTTTTTTAGTGCGTCTAACCGTTTAAAACGAGCAACGATATCGTTTTCTGCTGGTAAGGGGGCCGAGCCAGCTACGTCTTTCTTACTGGGTGTGTTTTCTCTATTCGCTGGGGAAAGTGTTTCCTTTTCTACAGGTGCTTCAAATGCCAGCTGAGTCGGTGCGACCACCCAATCGAAGCGATTTTTCGTTTTCAGTTCTATACCAGGTGCGGAAAAAGAGAGTGGGGAATCGAATGAGAACTTTGCTTGTTTGCGATTACCAAAATCAAAGTCGTATTTTACCAAGCCCTGAGAAGTAGGATCATAAGCCATTTCGTAGGCTTTATTGGCTACTTTATCGAACTCGCCAATAAGAATATTGAGCTGGTCGTCTGCAACGAAAATACTGCCTGCAACGTAATACGTTTGGGTTTTAAGGCCTGCCAAATAGCGCTTCTCTTTACTAAGGGCAAAAATTACGTCTTGCTGAGCAGTCGCTGTTCGCAGCGCCTCAGGCAGATAGGCGGCAAGTAACGCAACCTGTTCGTTGGAAAAAAGCGGTGTTGACGTATTTTTGTTCTTAACCACCTGAATAGCGCTAAGTATGGCGGATACATCCTGCTCGTGCAGCGTAAAGGGGTGTTGGTTGGCACGCATGTCACTGTCTGCTTCGCTTGGCTTTTGAACAAGACGAATGAAATTGTTTTTGTCCTCCTGAAATATGACCTGTGCGTCTGCGATATGTACTGTCGTTATGAAGAGTAGGGCTAACAAAATGGGTTGAGCTGAACGTAATGAAAATAGAGATGTATTTTTCATGATCTTTCCTTTTTCAATAGGAAAAGCGAGAGTGAATCTCGCTTTTTTATGTCATATATTTGAGCCTAATTTTAATTTCTGATTTATGCTTAAAATTAATCGTTTTTTATCATTAATTAAATGAGCCGAGTAATTTTTAAATTTAAGAATAACTAGATATAAGTTCAATGTTAAAATATGACTGATTTTTAATTCTCAATTAAAAGAAAACAGTGCCACCAAGTTGAATTAGGGTTAAGTCTTCTGCACTGTTATAAATTCCTTGTGCAGATTCTGAACCGTCAATATCTAAACTTAGGTTTTCGTATTTCGCGTACACCAAGAAGCGCGATCCAAAATATTGTTCTGCTGCAACGCCCCACTGACTAAGCTCTGAGCCG
>Ga0208334_100490_pt1 | contig 13144 bp, 10 predicted proteins | sample DeeseametaMP0900_FD_184201 | JGI IMG/M metagenome (GOLD analysis project Ga0208334, IMG submission 184201) | Marine microbial communities from the Deep Indian Ocean - MP0900 (SPAdes) | ecosystem: Environmental > Aquatic > Marine > Oceanic | place: East of Durban, South Africa, South Indian Ocean...
TAGATTGGAACAAAGCAATGCGCGCTTGATGTGCGCACACCACAATCGAAGGCCCACTATTGCGGTTATTAAATTGGCGAGAATTTAATTGAGAAAGGATAGGAAGGCTATGGAATCGCGTCTTGCTTTTTCCACTTTCTTTTTGAATGATGTGGCACATATGCAACTGTCAGGCTTGATTTAATCACACGAAGCTAATCTGATGACTTATCCGTTTGAATCTCCGCTTTAACACCTTTAATCAGGCTAGGCTGGTTCGATTTACTTTACTATTGCAAACACTCGATCTGTGAGCATATCTTCTGGGTCTAATGCATTTGGGTTATAAGATGAGTTTTTGATTACCTCATAAATTTCAATATCTTTAATGTCTTGTTTAAAAGGATTTTTTGATTTTAGTTTTTCCTTATCATTAAAAAAATCAAACTTGTCATAAGCAGTAATAAAATGTTTATTTTCAAGATACTCATTACAACTTAGTGCTAATTTTAAAGCCTCCAACAGTAGATGTTTAAGAGCTCGATTCTCACCTCGACATGCAGCAAACAACGCTATTGTGGTATTTTTACTTTCAAGCTTAGGAGGTACATCAAATGGCATTTTCTTAGCTAACCCCATCAAATATTGGCGAAAGTACTTGCTGTCATTTTTTAGGCTAAAGTATTCAAGTTTTCTTTTTCTAACTAAGCGAGAAGCCCATTGAGGTTCTTCAGCTATTTTTGCAGCCCAAGGCATACCAACCAGTACTATTGGCACTTTGGCTTCTTCACTAATAAACTTTAACCCATTTGCAATTTGTTGTCGTTCTTGTACGCTTTTAAACTCTATTAACTCCTGAAACTCATTAATGATGAGTAGCTCTACTTGAGCTTTAATTAAGCTCTCTACAAGCTTTTTAGTAAGGTCTGTTTTGTAGCCTCGCTTTTTAATTTGACTACTTCCAAATAGCTCCAGATCTGCCAGCATTTGGACTAAAGTAGCATCTAAGCCTTTCCCCCTAGATATACGACTTACTAAGACTGGCATAGTGTTTCGACTATAATTCTGTGTAGCTAGAACTCTTTTTTTGTAGTGATTAATGGTATGACTTTTTCCAACACCTGTATCACCAATTAATAGCATACACTGTTGGTCTGACTGAAATTTACGGTTTAATCTTAATTCATCAAAGTCATTAAAAATTGTTTTAATTTGCGGGTGCATAACGATGCAATCGCTAAAGTTCCGTAACTTCTCTATCTGTATCTCTGTTAAGGCATTCATTCAAATGCCTCTAAGTCATCATCCCAGTCGTCAGAATTATCGTTACTTATATGTTTTTGCACAGGGGCTGCACTTTCTTCAGAGACCTTAATAGTGCTCGTTCCTGTATTACTTACATCAGCTATTTGAGCTTGCTTTTTAACAGCTGTTATCTTAGCTTTAGTTTTTGATTCAATGAAAACTTCTTGCTCTTGCTTTACTCGCTCATGAATAGCCATGCGTGCTTTCGCTAAGCCCAAACTATCTTTAGATTCCCGTATGACTTCCCTGTTAATTTTTTTTATTGTTTTATGCTCATAGATACTTAAACCATCCGTATAACCGGTAGGATCTGTACACGGTACTTCTAGATAACTTTCTAACTCTTCTAAATAAACATAAATTTTTGAGATGTCATCAGGATCGACTTTAATCAGTTTTTTTACAGTTTCTTTTGTTTGCGGATAATGTTTACGATAATCAGCCAAAGCTGTTGAGTCATACATTAACTCTTGATATTTAAACCCATTTCTCGTTAACGTTCTTGAGTCTGAGATGCGCATTAACATTGAAAAACGCGTTTCCTCCTCTTCATTCATGGTCAATGGGGGATATGCATCAAACCCTTGTTGCCAACGTTTAATTGGGATTCGAGTTTCACGTGAATTACTGTCTTGATGATACACATCCGCGATCCAGCGGTGAAATTCTTCAACAAAAGTTGAGAAGCGCATAATTGCATCTTTCTCAGGTTTATACTCTTCTTTTTCTAAAATATTTGAAAATGTCTTTCCTGGTAATTCAGGTAAGAAATATTCATTCATCACCCCAAAAAAACGCTCTATAAAGGGTTTTAGCCAAGGCTTGCGCACAGGGTTATATTGGATATTTATTCCTGCTGACTGACAAGCATGCTCTAAGTTTTTAGACCAAAACTCAGCACCATTATCTACAACTAAATTTTCAAATTTACCAAAGCAAGGCCAATCATTTTGTAGTTCTATATTCAGAGCATCAAGAGACTTTGGTTTAATCGCATGAGTAATAGCCTTAGCAGCAGATACGTAGGAAGGGGATTTATAACTAAGATGAAAACCAAGAACACAGCCACTAAATACATCAATAAGTAATGTTAGGTAAGGTCTTCCTATGGGAATAAGTAACTCATCATCAAGTAGGATTAAATCAAGTGGTGTATGATCAATCTCTACACGCTCTAATATTCTTGTCGGGGGTACGTGCGCAGCGCAGTAAGCAAACCATTGGTCTGCTTTAAATTTACCATGCCTTGCGACCGCGACCGCATATGGGGGTATTGCTTTGATTCTTTTATTAAACGCATTGTAGGATATTATTGGAATCTTGCCTTCGACAATACTCTCATTTTCAATAACAATAAGGTCTTTATAGTACTGATATGCAGTTGCTATAGTAGGTCTTTTAGCATCTAAAAATCGTTCTAATGCTTTATCAAAAAATTTATCATCCCCTTTTATACGGTTAGTTCTGTTTCCCATTTTGTGGTTTTTATCAGCAAGGGAGGCTATATCACCGTTGCTTTCGATATATTTTTTGCGCCAACGAGCAACAGTTCGCCAATTTGGCCGAACTACGTCACCTCCTTTAAAAAGCTCATCTAAAATAGGATCTAAATTTCGTTGGGTCCAGCCGCGTGAAAGTTTTTTATCTATAGTGCTAATTAGCTTATACCTTTGTAGTGCTTGGTTTTTAAAGGTATCTGAAAAGGTATCCAAATCACGCTGGATTAAGTTGGCATCATCTAATTTGACGTATTGTGTGGGCGTTTGTGGCTTTAATGGCACTAGTGATTCATCAAATTCATTAAAAAAGTCAGTCATGGTGTAGCCCATAATGTTGGATTATTAGTTAAATCATCACACCCTAGATCAGCCTTAACCAACCCTTTATGCATGAGCCCAAATAAAAAAGATCGTGTTTCACCAATTGGTATCCCAACCTGAGAGCTTATATCATTTAGCTTGATTACCCCTGATTTATGAATAAAACTGAGCAACTCTTTTTGAATGCCGCTGATACCATAAACACCTGAGTAGCGGTGTAATAACTTTAAGTTGTTTAATATTGGATTTACCCTAATTTGCCTATCAGTTACTAAAACAAGATCAATCCCCAATTTTAATGATGCAGCTCTTTTGGCAGCAAATTCAGCTCTAAATAGTGGAGAAGCAATTTTAGAATAGGGCTTATATTCGTGGTATTTTTGGGTTTTATCTGTATATGAAATCAGTGCATCTGGTGTGTAAGGTAAGCTTTTACCCATAAACTCATATTTAAAGCCTTCAGGCTGACTCCCAAAACTCTCTATCAAGTCGTTATATTCATGATGAAAACATGCATCAAACTCTAATGAGCTCTCACACATAACTACACTACTAACTTTAGTGCTCGCAAATTTAAATACATTTTTATTTGGAGATGGCTTTCTTAAGTTGCGTATATACATAAGTAAATTTTTATTATTTGAGTACACATACTATACAAATAAAAAGCCACTATGTCACACTATGGTTTAATTAATTCTTAAAGAATTGATTATAATGGAATTTATTTTTAGCATCATTTTTAATAAGGGGCTTTATGTCAGAGTATGACTTTAATTATGTCAAGGTATGGTTGTATTATGTCAAACTATGGTTGCAGCGACACTAGATCCTTAAAACCGATCAACACGCTAAATACCGTTAAACCATGGCCGCTTTTACATACACATCAAAACGGTTCTTTTTTGTTTTAATTTGCATGCTGGGGGTTTGATTGTTTAAAAATGGGGCGTAATCGGGGCGTTTAACTACCACACGCTTACTGGCAAGTGGATAGGCAAATTCAAGTAAGTCATCGGCGTCGGTATCTGCGCCTACTAATGCCTGAAATACGCGCATTTCTTTTTTAACTAACGCTGATTTCTCTCGGTGTGGAAACATAGGATCTAAATACACTACATCGGGCATGCTCTCGCACTGCTCTAATAACGTGTGGCTTGAGCCAAACACTAAGCTCATATTTTGCTGCATCCATGAACCAATCTCTTCATCTTCGTAAGCGCGTTTTAAGCCATCAAATAATAAAGCCGCTACCACAGGATGGCGCTCATGCAGTATAACCTTACAGCCAAGTGACGCTAGCACAAAGCCATCTCGGCCAAGCCCGGCAGTGGCATCAAGTACAACAGGCGTTGCGCCTTTATTTAACCCTACCGCTTTTGCGATAGATTGGCCTTTACCGCCGCCAAATTTACGCCTGTGAGCAACAGCACCTGTTACAAAGTCTACGTTTATTGCGCCAAGTTTAGGCTCGTCGCTTTTTAAAAGGCTAAGGCCCTTATCGTCGTAATGCAGAGTAAAACCGCTACAACTTTGCGCCCATTGGGCTAAGTTAAAACGCGTTTCTAGCTCATTTAAATATGGGCGACACTCTTTAAAAGCACACTGAATAACCACTACACACTCCGACGAAAAATTTCAGCTGCAGTATAACAAGCGTTAAAGCACTAAAATAGCTCTATATCGCTTTGATGCGCAAGACTATGTGAGCTGGCCTCCTCTACTTTAGAGCGTAAGTTGCACAATAATTCGTTGCGGCTCTCGGTCACTTGTTTAAGCTGGTACTTTATAAACGCTAAATCACTATTTGCGGTTACTAGCAGCTGCATAGTTTCGTCTAATTGCGACATGTATAAAGTTAAATCAGCTGGATTGGCGTGTGCTTGTGTTTGCTTAATTGCACAGTTAAGTTCATGAAGCTGCTCTATAAACTGCCTTGTGTAGTCGTTTTGTACAACATTTTGGCTGGTAAGCTGCTTTACTATATCTTGCAAAGCAGTGCTAATTTGGGTGGCTTGTTCAAAGCTATTTTCGTTTCTTTCCATAGCAACGACCTTTTCGTTTGTCACTTCGAGTATGTGCGGGAATAAGTCTTTATAACGGCCGTATAAAGCACGATTATCAGCCGGCATATTTTTAATTAATAAAGATATTTTGGGGTAGTTAATAATGGTGCTGTTACCAATATCAACAAATCGATTGGCATTACGGTGCTGCTCTAAAAGCTCCTGCTCGAGCGGGCATACACCACTTTCTAAACTATAAAAATAGCTCCCCCCTTGGTACCAAAACACAATAACCACGTCTAAATTAAACGGGCTAAAAAAGGCAAGTAAGTGCTCGCTTAACGAGTGAAAGTTATGAGAGTGATAGCTTTGCCCCACAAACCTAACAATACGCCCCATATCCCCCGACTCCGCCAAGGCCATTGCGGCGGTATCTTGCGCTTTAGCTACATCAAATTTTAGCTTTTCACATTGCTGCCGGTACTCATAAAGCACTTTAATGCGTGCCATTAGCTCTTCGGTGTTGAAGGGTTTTATTATGTAGTCAGACGCGCCTACGCTGTAGCCTTTTACTCTATCGTTAAGCTCCACCTTAGAGGACAAAAACATAACGGGTATATCGTGTGTTGACTCATCTTCTTTTAGTGCTTGGCATACTTGGTAGCCGGATTTACCGGGCATTTCTATATCAAGTAAAATTATGTCGGGCGTGTGCTTTTTGGCTAGCTTAAGTCCTTGTTCGCCATCTTTAGCGTGAATAAGCTTACAAAAGCCCGCTAAAGCCTCTTCAATAATTCGATGAACATATAAATCGTCATCAATCGTTAGTACCAACTTTGCCATGCCCTAGTCCATTTTACTGCGTATACACAAAGCATAGTACGGGAGGTTAAAATTACTAGAAACAATTGGCCAATATATTAAAAAACATAAAAAAGCGCCATATAGGCGCTTTATAAGGTTAAGTAGTTGTTTATGCAGCTATACCACTGTGACGCAGTAAGGCATCAACATTTGGCTCGCGACCACGGAACTTTTTAAATAACTCCATAGGTTCTTCACTGCCGCCTTTTTCTAAAATATTTTCTAAGAAGGCCTTACCTGTTTCGGCGTTAAAAATACCGTCTTCTTCAAATTTAGAAAATGCATCGGCAGAGAGTACCTCAGCCCATTTGTACGAGTAGTAACCGGCGCTGTAGCCACCTGCAAAAATATGACTAAAGCCATGTTGAAAACGATTAAACTCAGGCGGGTTAACCACCGACGTGCGGCTACGTACGTCGTTTAAAATTGCTTGAATTTGGCACTCTTGGTTTGCCTGGTAGTCGTGGTGGATTCTAAAATCGAACAATGAAAATTCAATCTGACGCAGCATTTGCATGCCAGAATTATAGTTTTTGGCAGCCAGTAGCTTATCAAGTAGCTCTTTTGGTAATGGCTCACCACTTTCAAAATGGCCTGAAATAAAGCTCAGCGCTTCTTCATCGTAACACCAGTTTTCTAAAAATTGGCTTGGTAGTTCTACGGCATCCCATGCAACGCCGTTAATACCAGCAACAGGAGCAGCATCAACTTGGGTAAGCATGTGGTGTATACCATGGCCAAATTCGTGGAAAAGCGTGGTTACTTCGTCATGTGTAAATAGCGCTGGTTTGTCGCCTACCGCTTTATTAAAGTTACACACTAAGTATGCCACGGGTGTTTGCAATTCGCCGCTGGCGCGCACTTTACGCCCCATACAGTCATCCATCCATGCACCGCCACGTTTGCGCTCACGTGCATATAGATCAAGATAAAAACGACCGCGCAATGTGTTACTGCTATCAAAAATTTCAAAAAAGCGAACATCGCTGTGGTAGCTATCAAAGTCGCTTACTTCTTTTACCTTAATACCAAAAAGGCGGTTAACGGTTTCAAATAAACCGCTAAGTACTTTATCTGCAGGGAAGTAAGGGCGCAGTACTTCATCTGAAATTGCGTATTTTTCTTGCTTGAGCTTTTCGCTGTAGTAACCAAAATCCCATGCTTGAAGCTCAGTAATACCATGGTGTTGCTCAGCATAGGCTTTTAGTTCTGCCACTTCTTGCTCTGCTTGAGGCTTAGACTTAGCGGCTAAGTCTTCTAAAAATGAGAAAACTTGCGCTGGCGACTCAGCCATTTTAGTTGCTAATGATTTTTCAGCGTAGTTATTAAACCCTAACAGCTGCGATAGCTCATGGCGTAGTGCAAGCTCTTCTTTCATAATGGCTGAGTTATCAAACTCACCCGCATTAGGGCCTTGATCTGAAGCGCGCGTACAAAATGCTGTGTAGGTTTCTTTGCGCAGTTCGCGGTCATCTGCATAGGTCATTACCGGTAAGTAAGACGGAAAATCAAGCGTAAATACCCAGCCGTCTAAACCTTTGCTTTTAGCTGTTTCGCTAGCAAGCGCTAATGCCGACTCTGGCAAGCCTGCCAATTGGCTTTCATCGGTAATGTGTTTATGCCATGCAAGCGTTGCATCCATTACGTTGTTACCAAATTTAGAGGCTAGTTCAGATAAACGCGTGCTAATTTCGCCGTAGCGCTTTTGATCTTCTGCTGATAATGCAATGCCTGAAAGTTTAAAATCACGTAGAGCGTTGGTGATGGTTTTTTGCTGCGCAGTGCTGAGTGTTTTAAATTCGTCGCTGTTATAAAGCGCATTATACGCTTCGTACAGGCCTTGATGCTGCCCGACAAATGTTGAGTACTCAGATATAAGTGGTAAACATTGCTCGTAGGCTTCACGCAGCTCGTCGTTATTCATGACTGAATTAAGGTGCGATACCGGTGAAAACATACGCGAGAGTTTATCGTCGGCTTCTTCAAGGGGTAATACTAAATCGTTCCATGTAAACGAGCCTTTCGCTAACACGTCATCTATGGCTTTACGACATTGCTCTATACCGTGCTTTAGTGCCGGTACTACGTACTCTGGCTTTATTTTTGAAAACGGGGGTAAGCCTTCTAGGCCAATGAGTGGATTTGTTTGTGCTTCGCTCATGAATTTTCTCAATTTAATTGACTATGAATTTGAAGTTGGGGCAAAACGGTGAAATACAAGCCTCCATTAATGGGTCTAATATAGCTTAGGATGAAACTGATCGGCATAATAAACAATTTCGTTTGTTGTATTTATCAGCTTTTTAGCGCGCCGCGCTGGGTGACTTGCACTTAGCATATGCTATCATCGGCACATTATAGTTAAATATATTTTTTGAGGATAAAACATGGCTCAGCATTTTGATTACATTGCGATTGGTGGTGGTAGTGGCGGTATTGCCTCTGCTAACCGTGCGGCAATGCGTGGCGCTAAAGTAGCGCTTATCGAAGCAAAACACATGGGCGGCACCTGTGTTAATGTAGGCTGTGTGCCTAAAAAAGTAATGTGGCATGGCGCACAAGTTGCTGAAGCAATTAACTTATATGCACCTGATTACGGCTTTAACGTAGAAGTAAAAGACTTTAACTGGAGCAAACTCGTTGAGAGCCGCGAAGCGTACATTGGTCGCATTCATAAAGGATACGACAACGGTTTAGCTAACAATGGCGTAACCGTAATTAATGGTTTTGCTAAATTTGTTGATAGCAAAACCGTAGAAGTAAACGGCGAGCATTACACGGCTGATCATATTTTGATTGCAGTAGGTGGACGTCCGCATACTCCTAATATTCCAGGTGCTGAGTACGGTATAGACTCAAATGGCTTTTTTGAATTAACAGAGCAGCCAAAGCGAGTAGCGGTAATTGGCGCAGGCTACATTGCTGTAGAACTTGCCGGTGTACTGCATGGTTTAGGCACAGAAACTCATTTATTTGTACGCAGACACGCGCCGCTTCGTAATTTTGATACGCTACTGGTTGAAACCCTGGTAGAGATCATGAAAAAAGAAGGCCCAACACTGCATACCGAATGCTCGCCTAAAGAAATTGTTAAAGAAAGCGATGGTAGCTTAACCATTCATTTTGAAAATGGTTACAGCCAAAATGTTGACCAAGTAATTTGGGCTATTGGCCGCGAGCCAAGCACCGATGTAATTAACATTGCAGCAGCAGGGGTTGAACTAAATAGCTCTGGTTATGTAAAAGTAGATGAATATCAAAATACAAACGTACCTGGTATTTATGCTGTAGGCGATATTATTGAGCACGGTATAGAACTTACGCCTGTCGCTGTTAAAGCCGGCCGTACCCTATCAGAGCGTTTATTTAATAAAGACCTACCTGATGATTTAAAAATGGATTACAGCCTTGTACCTACTGTGGTATTTAGCCACCCACCTATTGGTACTATTGGTGAAACCGAGCAAGAAGCTATTGCTCGCCACGGCGAAGAAAATGTAAAAGTGTACAAGTCGGGCTTTGCCGCTATGTACACAGCCGTTACACAACACCGCCAACCGTGTTCAATGAAGCTTGTATGCGTAGGCCCTGAAGAAAAAGTAGTTGGCTTACACGGCATTGGTTTTGCGGTTGACGAAATGATTCAAGGCTTTGCGGTTGCTATGAAAATGGGCGCAACTAAAGCTGATTTTGATGCTGTTGTTGCACTGCACCCTACAGGCTCAGAAGAGTTTGTGACGATGCGCTAAGCAAACTCTGCTTATAACGTTAAAAGCCCTTACTATGTTTTAGTAAGGGCTTTTTTATGCTTAACGCATTTAACCCTATGCAGCACAACTAATTAACTCAACTTATTACAAAAAACACATCATAAATACATAAAATAAAAACATAACCCATTAATTTAACAGCAAAAAAATTAGACCGATAAATTTATAAAAAGTTTCTATAATGTTTTGGCTTTTAGCTATTTTTATAATTAAACTGCCGCGCATTGTTTTCTATTTGAGCTTTTATATGTTTTTACTGCGATCTTTTATTTACTTATTATGCTTAGCAGGTGTGGCTTTTTTAATTCAGCTTGAAGGTTTTGATTTACAGCAAAATGCACTTTACAGTGAAGAAACACTAACCGAACACATGCAAGATATTTTAACCTTTTTAAGTTGTATGCTGTTTTTTTACGCCTCACGTATTCACTCTGATCTTAAAATAGCCGCGCTGTTACTGGCTGCTTTGTCGGCTGCTATGTTTGTTAGAGAATTTGACACCTACCTAGATATGTATGTGTTTGATGGCGCATGGCAAGCAATTGTATATACGCTGTTAGGGAGCGTACTACTTTACTTAAAAGCCCAACGAGGCTTTATTTACAGCTCGTTAAAAGCCTATTCACAAACACCAAGTTATGGTATTTGCCTATCTGGCTTAGTGACCTTATACCATTCCGCTTAAATATCTGATCTAATATAGGCTATATAAAATCACCGGTTAATAACATTGAACCCAAATATATCTGAACAACTTTTGGCGCTTTCTCGTAAAGAACCAAACGCACGAAAACGCATGCGGTTGCTCGCAGTGTCATTATTTTATGAGGGTAATAGCAGAACCGATATTGCAAAACGTCTAAACACAGCACGAAGTAGCGTTAATAAATGGGTTTCTAGTTACCTAGAGCATGGGCTGGATGGCTTAGACAATAAGCCTATTCAAGGACGTCCATCAAGATTACAAAAGCGGCAACTCGAACAGCTGTCTGAATTTATAAAGCGCAAAAACATAGAACTTCGAGGTGGTCGCCTTACCGGTGAAGACATTGTGCATTACATTCACACTGAATTTGATGTTCATTACCACTTAAATCATGTCTATAAAATTCTAAAGCAGCTTGGCTTTAGTTGGATCACAAGTCGCTCTAAACACCCGAAACAATCATTACAGAGCCAAGACGCTTTTAAAAAACTTCCAACTGGAAACGATCCTTCACACACCGGGACACCTTCCTCTTGATCGTGTCGATGTATGGTTTCAGGATGAAGCACGATTTGGGCAGCAAAATCCGACTACGCGTATTTGGGCTGAAACAGGCACTCGGCCACGGATTGTAAAACAACAGCAATTTGACTATGGATATTTATTTGGTGCGGTATGTCCAGCTACAGGCCAAACAGAAGCGTTAGTAAGTCCATTTGTAAATAAAGAAGCGATGACGCAGCACCTGAGCCAGATATCAGACGCGACACCTGCTGGAAGGCATGCTGTCGTGATAATAGATGGCGCAGGCTGGCACACATATGATACTGCTGCAGAATTTAAGAACCTAACGTTAATAAAGCTTCCACCTTATTCACCTGAACTAAATCCAATAGAGCAAGTATGGAGCTGGATACGACAACATTGTTTATCCAATAGAGTATTTTCGGGCTATGACGAAATTGTCGATGAAGTTTCAAAGGCATGGAATCACTTTATTTCGATACCAGATCGAGTGAAGAAAATGTGCAATCGGGAATGGATTAAATTGATTTAATCTTTATGCGGAATGGTATTACTCGCTTTTTCGAGAATGATGGGCAAGGGCGAGTTTTGGCACTCAGTTATGGGAGAGCAATACGTTCGGGTCGTTAAAAATATTATTGAGGAAGGCATAGAAACCCTGGGTTACACACTTATTTTTATCGCTGCCATTGAGCTTGTATTGTTTTGCCAAAAACACGCTAAACACACGCAAGCCTCTATTACAGAGCACACAGCCTAGCTGCTAAGTAATACCGGTTTAATTAAGTATTAGCCATTCTAGCGTGCAAAATAAAGCGCTAATAGGGTTTTAACGCTATTCACCTATTACTATAAATGGCTCATGCCTTAACACAATTGGTATAAGTGATTTTATGTAGCTTAAATTTGCTAATTGGTTTGATTACTCAATATACTTAGCGTGCCTATTGCTACTCGTATTTGGAAGTTATGATTAAAGACATACTCATGCACCCTTTTTTAGTTTCTGTGCTCGTGCTTGCCATTGCTTTTGTGCTTAAAGTACTGGTTGATAAACTAGCAAGAAACCGCGCTGAAAAAAAAGAAAAAGACATTCGTTACATCACTCATAACATTAAGCACTTTATTAATTTTGTTATGGTGCTGTCGCTGCTATTTGTGTGGTCGACCGAAATACAAAATTTTGCGCTGTCTATTGCTGCGTTTGCAGTAGCTATAGTGCTTGCAACTCGCGAGTTTATACAATGCGTTATAGGCTTTTTTTACCTAGTTACCACCCGCCCATTTAGAGTAGGTGATTGGATACAAGTAGGTGACTATTTTGGCGAAGTAGCCGAAACAGACTGGGTAAAAACCACCATGCATGAAATAGACATGCACACTTATCAGTTTTCGCGCAAAACAATTTATATACCAAATAATAAGCTGATCACCAGCTCAATTAAAAACCTTAATTATGTAAAGCGCTTTGTTACTCATCATTTTACTATTGTACGCAGAGAGAGCTTTAACCCTTATGTTATTCATGACGAATTAGTCAATCAGGCAAAACTATACTGCGAAGAGTTTCACGATGTAGCAACACGTTATAATTCGATGATAGAGCGTAAACTCGATGCCAAAATTTCGGGTCCGGCACCGGTTATTCATTTTGGCACTACAGAGCTTGGTGAGTTTAAAGCAAGCTTTACGCTATTTTGCCCAACCAACAAAGCACTTGAAATAGAGCATAAATTAACTGAGTGTTTTATGGCTTTGTGGTACGAACAGGCGAAGAAGAACAAAGAAGAGCAAAGCGAGGCGTAAACCTCGCATTGGTAACCTATAAAGCGCGAATTGCTTCGCGCTTTATTGTTTTATGCGGTACCACCTACTGTAAGTTGGTCTATTTTAAGGCTTGGCTGACCTACCCCTACAGGAACGCTTTGGCCATCTTTACCGCAGACACCTACGCCTTTATCAAGGGCTAAATCGTTGCCTACCATAGAAATATGCTGCATCACCTCTGGGCCATTGCCAATCAGTGTTGCACCTTTAATTGGCTGGGTAATTTTACCGTTTTCAATTAAATACGCCTCTGATGCGCTAAATACAAACTTACCTGAAGTAATATCTACTTGGCCGCCACCAAAGTTTGGTGCAAATACCCCTTTTTTAACTGAGCTTATA
>Ga0208334_100497_pt1 | contig 13012 bp, 10 predicted proteins | sample DeeseametaMP0900_FD_184201 | JGI IMG/M metagenome (GOLD analysis project Ga0208334, IMG submission 184201) | Marine microbial communities from the Deep Indian Ocean - MP0900 (SPAdes) | ecosystem: Environmental > Aquatic > Marine > Oceanic | place: East of Durban, South Africa, South Indian Ocean...
AAACCAACGACGAGATAACCATTGGCGATATTCAATTCAAAGTCACCAACTCGGACAAACGTCGGCTTATTCAGCTTAAAGTGTCTGTGCCTTCACTTGAATAATGCAGTAACTTAGCAAGCGCCTTTTTCCTTGGGCGAAATAAAGCATGACGCTTTCGCCCTAGGTTAATTATAACAACCTTAATAACCACCATCAGATCACACCTATGCTGAAACGGTTTTTCCCCCATCTCCTTCTTATTTTAAGCGGCGCCAGCTTAACGCTAGCTTTTGCACCTTTTAACATGTGGCTGTTAACTATTCCTGCACTCGCGCTGGCGATACGACAGGTGATTAAGCTCAAACATCGCCCGTTTTTTGCCGGATGGCTATTTGGTGCGGGCTGGTTCGGCGCAGGCATTAGTTGGGTACACGTCAGTATTGCCGACTTTGGTGGATTACCTCTTATCGGTTCCATTGCCTTAATGGCATTACTTTGTAGTTACTTGGCGCTATATCCAGCGCTCGCCACTAAACTCACCGCCAAGTTTTTTTCGCCCCTTTTATGGCCCATGGTACTGCCTTTTTTCTGGGTTGTGGCCGAGTGGTTGCGAAGTTGGATGCTAAGTGGCTTTCCGTGGTTATCTTTAGGCTATAGCCAGCTAGAAAGCCCACTGTCTGGCTTTGCCCCTGTTATTGGTGAAACAGGAATAAGCGCGCTTATCGTTATTAGCGCTACCCTATTTGCGCTGATTCACAATAGGCGAACTTTCGCCAACGCAGTGCTGGTTGCGCTGTGCTTATTTACCAGCGGCTATCTGCTTAAACAGCATACCTGGGTTACGCCAGAAAAGACCTACTCGGTAGGCATGGCCCAAGGCAATATTGCACAAAGTTTACGGTGGGTACCTGAGCAAGATGGCCCTACCATGGATACCTATTGGAAGCTAACCGAAAGCTTATGGGATAACGACCTGATTATTTGGCCAGAGGCGGCGGTTCCCAAGCTTGAACCATTGGCGCAACCCTATCTTGCCAAGGTTAATGAACGAGCCTTTACAGAAAACACCGCTCTTATAACTGGTATTGTTAACTATAACTGGGAAACTGACGAGGCGTGGAACAACCTTATTGTGCTTGGTAAACGCACGCCAGATGCTACGTCCCCTGAGTATCAATATTTTCACAGTAACCGTTTTTCAAAGCACCACCTTTTGCCTGTAGGTGAGTTTGTGCCTTTTGAAGATTGGCTTCGCCCCCTTGCCCCCCTATTCGACTTGCCCATGTCGTCATTCTCTCGGGGTGATTATCAGCAAGCCAACTTAGAAGCCAATGGTATTCATCTGGCACCCGCTATCTGTTTTGAAATTGCGTTTCCCCATCAAGTAATGGCAAACGTATTTGAAGATACCGACATGATCATTACAGTAAGTAATGATGCGTGGTTTGGACATTCTCACGGCCCTGCTCAGCATTTGCAGATTGCGCAAATGCGTGCCCTTGAATTAGGCCGCCCTGTTGTTAGGGCTACAAATAACGGCATTACCGCCTTTATAGACCACAAAGGCGAAGTGACAACGCGCTTGCCTCAATTCACGGCAGGTAACATTTCAGCGCCTGTTGTCGTAACTCGCGGATTTACACCGTACTACCATCTACAGGAATTAGGTGTTTGGCTATTAACGTTATTTCTTTTAGCGTCTGCGATAACACTTAAGAGAGCCGATATCAACCGCAACTAAGCCTATAGAGCACAATCTGAAAGGTATTTTGGAAAGTTAAAAAATATCGGCTGCAGCATTTACTGTTCTGAAGTGGAGAACTGATATTTATGGGGCAAAGCTGCCCTTAAAAAACGATTCGGTGTAGTTAAACGTAAGTTTTTACCTAGTTACTCCGACGGCCGACTGCTCACCGACATTCTTGAAACCGTATCCATACTTTCGTGTAATACGCGCACTATGAAGATGTTTGAGCCACTTACCTCATAGGCTATCAAGTGATTTTTTATTGGCATAAGTCTGAACGGAGCAACATTTTTATCTTGATATTCTGGGTAGCGGTAAGGGTTTGAGGAAAGTAAAGAAATTGCATCATACAGGCCATCTAAGTACCTGTCGGCTAATGACTCGTCCCATACTTTGTGGCCATAAAGCCAGATATCGATTAAATCCTCTTTTGCAAGATTCGATATCGTAATATGCATCAATTATCGACTCGTTCCTTGGCCTCATTTTTTATTGCTTCTATGTCTAAAGTACCAGCTCTGCCACTTTTCCTTCCTTCTTGGACGGCCGAAACTAGCGCTTGACGTTTAAGCGCTGCGTATTCTCTACTGGACAGTAATACACCTTGCTCTTTACCGTTTCTGGTAATTGAGACTGGCTCAGATTGCACACTCATTAGCAGCTCTCCGAATGAATTTTTAGCTTCAGTTGCTGAAATGACTTTCATAGACCTGTTCCCCACTTGATATGTGATACTTCCAAAATAGCTAATCTACCTATTTTGTTCAATAAACTCTTTCAATCGTGCCGAAATGACTAAATCAAAAAGCGTTGGTTGGAGCTTTACTTTTGGAAAAACGGCGCCTTACATTTGGCGCCGCTCTCATTTAATGTATGTGGATTAGACGCTAAATTTTATTAATTACCTGCCGCCTGAATAGCAGTAAGGGCTATGGTAAATACAATATCATCCACCAACGCACCGCGACTTAAGTCGTTGACTGGCTTTCTCATGCCTTGCAGCATAGGGCCAATACACACTAAGTCGAAGCTGCGCTGCACCGCTTTATAAGTAGTGTTTCCGGTATTGAGGTCAGGGAACACAAACACGTTTGCTTTACCCGCAACCGGGCTGTTTGGTGCTTTGCTCTTACCTACGCTCTCGATTGCTGCTGCATCATATTGTAGCGGGCCATCGATGAGTAAATCAGGGCGTAATTCTTGTGCAATTTTAGTTGCTTCGCGCACTTTCTCTACGTCACTACCTGCACCTGACGAGCCTGTACTGTAGCTTATCATTGCCACACGCGGCTCAATACCAAACATCTGTGCAGATTCTGCAGATTGAATAGCAATGTCGGCCAGTTGCTGCGCGTTAGGGTCTGGGTTTATCGCACAGTCGCCATATACCAATACTTGATCAGGCAACAGCATGAAAAATACCGATGATACCAAAGATGCATTCTCTGCCGTTTTAATAAGCTGTAGCGCTGGACGAATGGTATTGGCGGTGGTATTAACTGCACCAGAGACTAGCCCGTCAACGTCGCCTTGCTGAAGCATCATAGTGCCCAACGTAACGTTGTCATCCAGTAGCTCTTTTGCTACCACTTCAGTCACACCTTTGTGGCCGCGCAGAGCCACTAAGCCTTCAACGTAGTCATCTTTTATCTCACTCGGAGAAACAATTTCTACGCCATCGCTCAATACTACCCCTTGCTGCTCTGCAACACGGCGAATTTCTGTCTCATCGCCAATGAGTACCGGTCGCGCCAAACCGCGCTTTGCACAAATTGATGCCGCAACTACCGTCCTTGGCTCACAGCCTTCAGGCAGCACTACGCGCTTGTTAACTTGTCTTGCGCGGTTAGTCAGATAAAAACGAAACGCAGAAGGCGATAGCTTTTTCTGGCGCGATACTTTTTGCGTAAGCGAATTTACCCAGCTTGCATCTAAACTTTCAGCGGTATGCACCATCACTTTTTCAATACGCTGGCTGTCGTCAACCGGCACTTCCTGATTGAAAGCATGCAGTGATTGAGCCGTTTGCCATGTATTCGAATTTACCAACATAACGGGTAACCCCGTTTCCATCGCTTGGCTGCACAGTGCCATAATGTTTTCATCTGGTTGATAACCACCAGTTAAAAGCAGTGCACCTAATTTAGTACCGTTTAACGCAGCTAAACAACACGACACAAAAACATCGCCGCGATCACCAGACATTACAAGTAGCGCGCCGGGTTTTAACGTATGCGTCATGTTGTGAATTTCTCGCGCGCAAAAGGTTACACTGCTTAAGCGACGCTCGGACAATTCACCCTCATTTAACAAGGTAGCATTGAGGTGTTTAGCGACATCGGTAGCACGAGGAGAGACTAAGTCAGCACTCCAATCAATGGTACCAAGTAAGCTTAAGCCTTTTTTGAAAATAGGTAATTCGCGAAGGGCTTGCGTACGCGCTTCGTCATGTTCAGGGGCCTCTATAGCACCAATATCGGCGCGCAGTCGACCGTGTTCATCAAACGGCGCGTTGACCTTGTTGAAAATACAGCCTACTACTTTTTGGCTTTTATGACCGCCGTAGGTATCTACAACAATTTCAAGTCGGTGGTTAATATCAGTTGTTGAATCGTTACCTGGCACGGCAACAAAGACAATATCTGCATCTAACGCACGGCTTATTTCTAAATTCAATCGTTCAGCGTAAGGGTGATGGCGAGTGGTCACTAACCCTTCGATAACGGTAACAGCGTCTTGTACGCTTTTCTCTTCAAAGCGTTCGATAATTTCTTCAAGTAGCTCATCGGTGCTGTCGTTGCTGATCATGCGCTCAACATAGTCGAGTTCAAACGGCGTTATCGGCGATACGCTAGCGTGATGGGCTATGATTGCGGTGGAGCGTTCTTCACCGTTATCACCGCGGCGCGGTTGCGCTACGGGCTTGAAAAAATTTAGTTTTATACCTTGTTCTTCTATAGCGCGAACAAGGCCCATGCTGACCGTTGTTAGGCCCACACTGGTGCCAACTGGGATCAACATAATTCTGCGAGACATATATACTCCTGCTTTAGCTTACAGATTGCTATTGCGTGTTCAAATTACGCGAACGTAGCGGCTTCCGCGGCAATAACCCACTCTTCGTTAGTAGGTACTACGTAAACGGCGGTCGATGCGTTTTCTGCTGATATTTTTCCGCCCTGACCAAATCGAGCATCCGTATTCTTTTGCTCATCTAACGTAATGCCGAAATGAGCAAAGTAACCCATGGTGGTCTCTCTGATAAGCGATGAGTTTTCGCCTATACCGCCTGTAAAGACAATAGCGTCTAGCGTTGGAACCGCTACCATATAACCAGCAATGTACTTCGCTAAGCGATAGCAGAAAATTTCAATGGCTAACAGTGCACCTTCATGACCTTCAAGGGCGGCGTCTTCCAGCGTTCTACAATCATTACTCAACTCTGAAATACCCAGTAAGCCAGACTGTTTGTTTAAAAGGTCACTAATTTCATCGGCGGTTTTGCCTAACTTTTTCTGCAGCGTACCTGGCAAGCTTGGATCGATATCACCACAGCGCGTCCCCATTACCAAACCTTCGAGAGGAATAAAGCCAAGGCTGGTATCTACCGCCTGCCCTTTTTCGATGGCAGAAACGCTACAACCATTACCTAAATGCGCGCTGATAATACTGGTATCTGATACCGGCTTATTAAGTATTTTTGCCATGCTATCGAGAATAAACTTATGGCTGGTACCGTGAAAACCGTAGCGCCTTATGCCGTGTTCGCGATACAGCGACATGGGGAGGGCGTAAATAAAGGCTTTCTTAGGCAGAGTTTGGAAAAAAGAAGTATCAAACACCACTACGTGCGGTAAATCCGGGTAAGCCGCCTGTGCGGTAACAATACCTTTTAAATTCGCCATGTTGTGAAGCGGCGCCATGCTTGCGTAATCTTCAATGGCTTCCAATACGCTGTCGTCGACAAGCGCAGCCCCTTTAAACTTTTCACCGCCATGCACTACGCGGTGGCCGATTGCAATCGGTTGAACACCTGTACTGGCAATTATCTCTGCAATCGCGTTAAGCGCTTCGGTGTGACCTGCTTTTTCAGGTAAGGCTTGTTTCTCTTTTTTGCCGTTAAGCTTATAAGATAAGCTAGCATCGCTATTGCCTAACGCTTCTGCAATTCCAGTAAGGCCCGCTTCGCCAGTTTCAGCATCAATAATGGCAAACTTGACTGAAGAGCTGCCACAGTTCAAAACAATAACTTCTTTTTTCATTTCGTGTAATTTCAATTAAAGTGGTAATACATTGTGTTTGGCCAATTGTAGCATTTCTAATCAATTAACGTGGTTAAACAAATGCTAAATGTTTTATAAAAATCATCGCATACACTTGTTTAATTTAGGGTCTTTATCCTCATTCATTAATTTCACCCGACCTGCTTTTATCAAAGAAACGCGTTTGCCATTCTTTTACCCGCCTTATTTTAAAAAAAATAAATCTAATAAATTCATATAGATGAGAATTATTTTAAATTTTTTTCAAAAAATACAGTGATTGCGTGTTGAAAAAGATTTGGGCTATCCCTACATAGTATTTGTCGGCGCTGAAAGGTCAGGTCGACAAAACCGCCGCCGCAATGTCGGGGCATTTAAACTTTAAACATATTGCTTAATTTTGAGGATATGACTATGCGTACTATCGATCTATCTCCACTTTACCGTTCATTTATTGGTTCTGATCATCTTGCATCTCTTGTGGATGCGGCGTCTCGAGCAGAAAAACAAAGCACCTACCCGCCTTACAACATTGAGTTACTTGGCGATGACAAATATCGTGTAACCATGGCCATTGCGGGCTTCAGTAAAGATGATGTGACTATTGAGGTTGTAGAAAACACACTATCAATCACAGGCACTAAGAAAGCTGAAGGGGAAGACAAGGAAAATAAAGAACGCAAGTTCTTACATAAAGGCATTTCCGAGCGCAATTTTGAGCGTAAATTCCAGCTTGGCGATCACGTAAAAGTGTTAGCCGCTGATATGGAAAATGGCTTATTACACATCGATATGGAGCGAGTCATACCTGAAGCCAAGAAGCCTCGTCAAATAGAGATTGGTTCTCGATTACTCGAAAACTAAATTAATTGTTTCTTGGTTTGTTTCCCAACTTTTAGCGGCGCCTTACGGCGCCGTTTTTTTGCGCGTTAGATGCATTAATTAGGGAACAAAAACGGCCTGTTAAAAACACCTAACTATCGAGTACCTCAATCACATAGTTTGCCTTCCCTGACTCGCCAGATACAAAACTCCCACTAATTACTTTGCCCGCCAACTCTCCAGTTGCAGAGCCTTCTACAACGCTAAAATCGCTGCTAGCAACACCATTTTCAAATTTACCATGGTGCAAAAACGTTACCGCACCACGCATCCCGTTTACTGCGCCAATAAAGGTTTCAAATCCAGTGAATTTTGCTGCTAACTGGGATTGATAAGACATTAAAAGTTCAAGACTGGACTCGCCGCTCATATCACCAGAGTAGGTCTGCGCAATAGTAGCGTGAGACGTCTTAACTCCCTCAGGCTTTTCCGTAAGCGTATCTTCGTCCCACTTGGTAATGGCAAAACTTCCTTTGTATTCCATACAACTCTCCTAATTTTTAATGCATCCTAGCCCGAATAAAAGGTTAACACAGCATTCAAATTGTAACAGGCTATTTATCAGCGCCTTATATGAGCCCCTTTAGCGTTGCGAGCCCCACTGCGTTGCAGGTGCTTGCATCTTTAATTTCCCCGCTAAGAATTTTTTGTTTGAGTTCGCTTAATGCGAGAGGCACCACACGTAGGTCTTCCTCTTCTACGTCGAGTTTCTGTGCGCCCTGTGTTAGCCCCTTAGCTATATAGATATGATAGCCTTGGTTACAAAAGCCATAGGCTAAATATTGAAAGCCAACGTACTCCATTGAATCTGCGATTAACCCAGTCTCTTCCTCAAGTTCACCCTTTGCGAGTTCTATAGGATCAGCGTCCGGATTAGCCTCCCAAGCGCCTTGCGGGAGCTCAAGCTGACGTTGTTTAATCGTATAGCGGTACTGCTCCACCATATAAACGGTGTCACCTTCAATAGGTAGAATGATGGCAAAATCGGGTTTTTCTACCACCCCATATATACCTTCGTTTCCGCTGCTGCGACGAATTCTATCTTCTCTTAACCGTAGCCATTTGTTTTCGTACACTACTTTTGAGTCTAGCGTTTGTATGTCAGACACAATTACTCCTTATTATCGCAAGAACAATCACTGTATAACCTTATAGTACGCTATTGGTAATACTAACCAAAGCTTGCTTACTTTCTACCACTAACTCTCGTTTAAACGGGTTAAAAACAGTGGAATGATAGGAACTAATTGAGAAATAGGAATATGTAAAGAATGGTCAAAAATGCGGAATTAACAAACGCGAAAGATAGAGTGCTTATGAACGCGGGCGGAAGGAAAGCGCCAGCAGTATGCTACTGCTGGCTTGGCAACTTAAATATATTCAACTTCGATGATTTCAACTTCAACCGTGCCAGAAGGCGTTTGAATGGTTACTGTATCATCAAGCTCTTTACCAATAAGGCCGCGAGCAATAGGTGAATTTACTGAAATAAGATTGTTCTTAATATCAGCTTCATCGTCGCCTACGATGCGGTAGGTCGTTTCTTCATCGCTATCAACGTTTAAGATGGTTACGGTTGTACCGAAAATAACTTTCCCCGTATTTTCCATCTTAGTGACATCGATGATCTGGGCGTTTGAAAGTTTGCCTTCGATGTCCTGAATGCGGCCTTCGCAAAAGCTTTGCTGTTCACGTGCGGCGTGATACTCAGCATTTTCTTTCAAATCACCATGCTCACGTGCTTCGGCAATCGACTCGATTATACGTGGGCGTGTTTTTGTTTTAAGTTCGTTTAATTCGTCACGCAGCATTTGAGCGCCGCGCGCCGTCATTGGATACTGACTCATGAATACCGTCTCACTTAGCTTGTAATTTAAACAGAAAAGTGCGCCGCAAAGGCGCACTTTTTATTGATTCACACAAATGTAATATTGCTAGGATACCTCGTATCCTAGCGTATGTCATCAGTGTTTAAGCCTAGCGTGCAGTTCTTGAACTGAAGCCACTTTATTGCGGTCATCAGCAGACTTAGCGCGAATAGTTGCAAACGCTGCATTCATCGTGGTGGTATAGGTAACCTTGTTCACCAAGGCTTCACGACGTATGTAAACTGAATCGGTAATCGCTTGGCGACCTTCTGTTGTATTTATCAAATAAGCGTATTCACCGTTTTTGATAGCATCAACAATGTTAGGTCGGCCTTCAGATAGCTTATTCACCACCGTGCTCATTATACCTGCATCGTACAAGGTCGTTGCTGTACCGCGCGTGGCTTCAATACTGAACCCAGCCGCAACAAGGGCCTTAGCTAGCTCGATAATTTTCGGCTTGTCAGTTTCACGCACAGAGATAAGTGCTTTACCTTCTTTCGGCAGTGGCGCGCCTGCGCCAAGGTTCGCTTTAGCGTACGCTTCTTCAAACGTATCGCCAACACCCATAACTTCACCAGTTGAGCGCATTTCTGGGCCTAACAGTGGGTCAACACCTTGGAACTTAGCAAACGGAAGTACCACTTCTTTCACCGAGTAGAAAGGTGGGATCACTTCTTCAGTTACGCCCTGCTCTGCCAAGCTTACGCCCGCCATTGCACGTGCCGCAACTTTAGCAAGAGGAATGCCCGTGGCTTTTGATACGAAAGGTACCGTACGCGCTGCACGCGGGTTAACCTCGATTAGGTAAACTTCGCCGTCTTTTATCGCAAACTGGGTATTCATTAGCCCCACTACGCCAAGCTCTAGCGCCATGGCTTTTACCTGCTCGCGCATCACGTCCTGGATGTCTTTGGGGAGTGAATGCGGAGGCAGTGAACATGCAGAGTCACCAGAGTGAACACCCGCTTGTTCGATGTGTTCCATGATACCGCCAATCACAACCTCTTTACCGTCGCATATAGCATCGATATCCACTTCGATAGCGTCATCTAGGAAACGGTCTAGCAATACGGGCGCGTCGTTAGACACTTTAACCGCTTCGTTTAGATAACGCTTAAGGTCTTTAATGTCGTAAACGATTTCCATCGCACGTCCACCTAACACGTAGCTTGGACGAACAACCAGCGGGAAGCCAATCTCTTCAGCCATAGTTAGCGCTTGCTCGACGTTAGTTACTGTCGCATTCGCAGGCTGCTTAAGATTAAGCTTGTTCACCATTTGCTGGAAACGCTCACGGTCTTCAGCACGGTCAATCGCTTCAGGTGAGGTACCGATAACCGGTACGCCTGCTGCTTCTAGGGCACGAGCAAGTTTAAGAGGCGTTTGACCACCGTACTGTACGATAACGCCTTTTGGCTGCTCTTTAGCAACGATTTCAAGTACATCTTCCAGCGTTACTGGTTCGAAATACAAGCGATCTGACGTGTCGTAGTCAGTAGACACCGTTTCAGGGTTACAGTTAACCATAATGGTCTCGTAACCGTCTTCACGCATTGAAAGCGCCGCGTGAACGCAGCAATAATCGAATTCAATGCCTTGACCGATACGGTTAGGGCCACCGCCCAATACCATGATTTTCTCTTTATCGGTTGGCGCAGCTTCACACTCTTCGTCATAGGTCGAATACATATAAGCCGTGCTGGTAGAGAACTCTGCGGCACACGTATCTACGCGCTTGTACACTGGAGAAATGCCAAAACCGCGACGAGCTTCACGAATATCGCTTTCTGCCACTTTGGTCAGCTCAGCAAGACGTGCATCTGAGAAACCTTTGCGCTTTAGCGCGCGCATAAAGTCAGCATCAATACCCGGCAAACCAAGTTCTGCCACTTTCGCTTCAAGAAGAATAAGATCTTCTAGCTGCACTAAATACCAGCGGTCAATATTGGTAAGGTTGAACACTTCTTCAACGCTCATGCCCATACGGAATGCATCGCCAATGTACCAAATACGCTCTGCACCCGGCTGGCGAAGTTCGTAAACGACTTTATTGCGCGACTCAGGGTCTTCAAGGTCAACCATTGGGTTCAAACCTGACGCACCAACTTCAAGACCACGAAGGGCTTTTTGTAACGACTCTTGTTGGTTACGACCAATCGCCATCACCTCGCCCACTGACTTCATCTGTGTGGTGAGACGGTCGTTAGCACCGGCAAACTTTTCAAAGTTGAAGCGAGGGATCTTAGTGACAACGTAATCGATTGACGGTTCAAACGACGCCGGCGTTAAACCGCCAGTGATGTCGTTAGCTAGCTCATCTAGGGTGTAACCTACTGCTAACTTCGCAGCCACTTTCGCAATCGGGAAGCCCGTTGCTTTAGAGGCTAGCGCCGATGAACGCGATACACGCGGGTTCATTTCGATGATAACCATACGACCGGTTTTAGGGTCTACGCCAAACTGTACGTTTGAACCACCGGTTTCAACACCAATTTCACGTAGTACAGCCATCGCTGCATTACGCATAATCTGGAATTCTTTGTCGGTAAGGGTTTGCGCTGGGGCAACAGTGATAGAGTCGCCGGTATGAACCCCCATTGGATCGAAGTTTTCAATTGTACAAACAATAATGCAGTTATCTGCCTTATCGCGTACTACTTCCATCTCGTATTCTTTCCAGCCAAGTAACGACTCATCAATAAGAAGTTCGTTGGTGGGGGAAAGGTCGAGGCCGCGGGTACAAATTTCATTGAACTCATCAATGTTGTAGGCAATACCACCGCCGGTTCCGCCCATGGTGAATGAAGGACGAATGATACATGGGAAGCCGATGCGACTTAGCACATCGTGCGCTTCGTCCATGCTGTGGGCGATTTCCGCACGTGGACACTCAAGGCCAATGTTTTTCATCGCTTGGTCAAAGCGTTCACGGTTTTCCGCCTTATCGATAGCGTCAGCCGTTGCGCCAATAAGCTCACAGCCAAATTCTTCTAGTACACCGTGCTTATCAAGCTCTAGCGCACAGTTAAGGGCTGTTTGCCCACCCATAGTAGGAAGAATGGCGTCTGGACGTTCTTTTTCGATAATTTTGCGTACTACTTCCCAGTGAATAGGCTCGATGTAAGTCGCATCTGCCATTTCTGGGTCGGTCATGATGGTTGCTGGGTTAGAGTTAACCAAAATAACACGGTAGCCTTCTTCGCGAAGGGCTTTACACGCTTGCGCGCCTGAATAGTCGAATTCACAAGCCTGGCCGATTACAATAGGGCCAGCACCAATGATAAGAATACTTTTTATGTCGGTACGTTTTGGCATAGCGGGCTAATTCCTACTGCTTGTGTTGTTCAATAAGTTCAATGAAGTGGTCGAATAACGGTGCCGCTTCATGAGGACCTGGGCTCGCTTCAGGGTGACCCTGGAAACTAAACGCAGGCTTGTCGGTGCGGTGAATACCCTGCAACGACTTGTCGAACAACGAAATGTGAGTTACTTCTAGGTTATCTGGCAAGCTAGACTCATCAACCGCAAACCCGTGGTTTTGGCTAGTGATCATAACTACATTGCGCTTTAGGTCTTTAACCGGATGGTTTGCACCATGGTGACCAAACTTCATCTTCACTGTTTTAGCACCGCTTGCAATAGCAAGAAGTTGGTGGCCAAGACAGATACCAAACACAGGTACACCGGTTTCAACGATGGTTTTGATAGCCGTAATTGCATAGTCACATGGCTCAGGGTCGCCAGGACCGTTCGACAGGAATACACCATCTGGATTTAGGGCTAATACCTCTTCAGCAGGTGTTTGTGCTGGAACCAACGTTATTTTACAACCGCGGTCGGCTAACATGCGAAGAATATTGTTTTTTACGCCGTAGTCGTATGCCACAACGTGATATTTTGTTTCGCTTGGCGTTACATAACCTTTGCCAAGCTCCCAGCTACCTTCTGTCCATGTTTTCGGCTCAGTAATACTTACTACTTTCGCCAAATCCATGCCTTTAAGGCCAGGAAAATCTTTTGCTTGCGCCAGTGCACTAGACTCGTCTAATTCATCTGAGCAAATGATGCAGCCATTTTGTGCACCTTTGTCTCGTAAGATACGCGTTAAACGTCGGGTATCTATGTCAGCAATACCCACAACGCCTTTCGCTTTTAGGTATTCAGACAATGTTTGCTGTTGACGAAAGTTACTAGCAACAAGAGGTAGGTCACGGATGATTAGACCTTTCGACCAGATTTTATCTGCTTCGACGTCTTCTTCGTTAGTG
>Ga0208334_100498_pt1 | contig 12997 bp, 8 predicted proteins | sample DeeseametaMP0900_FD_184201 | JGI IMG/M metagenome (GOLD analysis project Ga0208334, IMG submission 184201) | Marine microbial communities from the Deep Indian Ocean - MP0900 (SPAdes) | ecosystem: Environmental > Aquatic > Marine > Oceanic | place: East of Durban, South Africa, South Indian Ocean...
GCCAGTAGACGAAATGATTTCATAATAATTCTATTTTCCTGCTAAACAGTTTTAATACTTCGCTGTCTAAGCTCATGTGTTAAACAACAACACTTTAATTGCATTCTAACGTACTAACGATGAGAAAAACCATACAAAAACGTAAACAAGGCAGTGTACAGCGTGAATACTTGTTATAATACCCTTTTTTAGACGTAATCAATGGTGTTATGACACAGTCGCCGAACACAATACAATTAGAAGCTTCAACGGAAGCTGCGCATTTTGGTTTACGGTTAGATCAGGTTTTGGCTGATTTGTTCCCTGAATATTCTCGTTCTAAGTTAAAAACTTGGATCCAAGATGGGAATGTTGCTGTAAACGGTGAAGTAATCACCGTGCCTCGCCACAAAATGCAAATGGATGAACTTGTTACTGTACAGGCCGAAATGGATGTACAAGTAACGAGCGAAGCGCAAGACATCGCGTTAAACATTGTTTATGAAGATGAACACATCCTAGTCATAAACAAACCTGCAGATTTGGTTGTGCATCCAGGTGCAGGAAACCCAAGCGGTACCGTGCTAAATGCCTTGTTAAATCATTGTCCAGAGATAGACAAAGTTCCACGTGCGGGCATTGTCCATCGCCTTGACAAAGACACGACGGGGTTAATGGTAGTAGCAAAAACAATTCCTGCTCAAACGCATCTTGTTGACCAACTTCAACGTCGGGAAATGAGTCGTGAATACGAAGCCGTTGCCTTAGGTACGATGGTCGCTGGTGGTATTGTAGATGCGCCTATTGGTAGACACGCAACAAAACGTACGCATATGGCAGTACGTGAAATGGGCAAACCAGCGGTCACTCATTTTCGTGTTATCGAAAAATTTCGCGCATACACGCACCTGCGTTTGAAGCTTGAAACTGGCCGTACGCACCAAATCCGCGTACACATGGCCCACATTAAGCATCCTTTGCTTGGCGACCAAGTTTATGGCGGGCGTCCTCGTCTTCCTAAAGGGGCGTCAGAAGAATTTATCGCTGCGCTTCGCGGATTCCAACGTCAGGCGTTGCACGCCGCACAGCTCTCGCTGTTTCACCCTGAAACTGAAGAGTGGATGACGTGGAAAGCTCCCCTACCTCAAGATATGCAGGACTTGCTTAAAGCCGTGAAAAAGGACACCGCGGACAATCCACAAGATATGCTTTAATGAGTAAGGCGAACTTATGACATTGTCAGCTGCGAATTCACCTATTTCATCCACGCTGGATTTGATTACGCCAGCGTGGTCATGTCCCGCAAATGTTGTTGCATACACAACGACAAGAATGGGAGGTACAAGCATAGGTGATTTTGCAGGTTTGAACGTTGGCGCCCACGTGGGGGACGACCTCCTACTAGTGAAAGCCAATAGAAGCCTAATTCCACATAGTGAAAAGATCACATGGTTGGAGCAAGTGCACAGCAACCGCGTGGTGTCATTGCCGAGCGCAGATACCACCGCTGATGCGTCGTATTCTTCTTCAACATCGCATTTTTGTGCGGTGATGACCGCAGACTGCGTGCCCATTTTATTGTGTGATGAAAGCGGTCAAGAAGTGGCGGCAGTACATGCTGGTTGGAAAGGTCTCGATACTAACATTATCGGAAGTGCAGTTTCACACTTTGGCAGCGATGCAAAAAAACTCATCGCTTGGGTTGGTCCTGCAATCAGCGGGCCCTGCTACGAAGTTGATGTACAGTTGGCGAGTAAGTTTCGCCATATAGACGGTGCCATTGCCAATAGCTCTAATAGAGGGAAGTACTTATTAGATCTACCTCTAGTGGCACAGGTGCAATTGCAGCAAGCTGGCGTTGAGAGTATTACACAAAGTAACTTGTGTACTTACACTGACGAACAGCGTTTTTACTCCCATCGAAGAGCTACGCATCAAAACAAGCGCACGACTGGGCGTATAGTTAGCGTAATAGGCCTGCTTTAAATTGTTTCGAAAAAAGGCGGCAGTTTTAGTCTGATCACACAGTTGCGCTAGATCAAACTTCATACATTATTTGTTATCTTTTTGGCTAACTTTTTAATCTCATACTTGAATCGCAATTGAGCAGCCTACATAACTAGAACATAAAGAATACCATTCCGCATAGATCATTACCCACTCAGCGAGAGTTAAAATGTTCGTAATTGCGGCGTGTTACCGCAGGTATAGTTGTTCATTAATTAGGTTGAAATTATGAGACTAGATAGATTTACCAGTAAATTTCAGCTCGCAATATCCGATGCTCAATCACTCGCATTGGGGCGAGATCATCAATACATTGAACCTGTCCATTTAATGACTGCCATGCTAAATCAGCAAGGCGGGTCAGTACGCCCTTTGCTTGACCAAGCAAACATCAATGTAAATGCGCTACGCTCAGCACTGAGCCAAGCTATTGAGCGCCTACCTCGTATTGAAGGCATTGGGGGAGATGTTCAATTAAGTAAAGACAGCGGCATTTTGCTAAATCTTTGTGACAAGATAGCGCAGCAGCGAAAAGACGAATACATCACTTCAGAAATCTTTGTTCTAGCGGCGCTACAAGATAAAGGGCGCTTGGGGGAAATCCTCAAAAGCCTGAATATCACTAAAGAAGCTATTGAAAGCGCAATAGACGACATGCGTGGTGGCCAGAAGGTCACGGATCCTAATGCTGAAGATGTACGTCAAGCGCTTGAAAAATACACGACAGATTTAACCGAGCGAGCAGAACAAGGCAAGCTCGACCCGGTCATTGGTCGAGACGATGAGATTCGCCGAACTGTTCAAGTACTGCAGCGTCGAACCAAAAACAACCCAGTACTCATTGGTGAGCCGGGTGTGGGTAAAACGGCTATTGTTGAAGGGTTGGCTCAGCGCATCATTAATGGCGAAGTGCCTGAGGGCTTAAAGAACAAGCGTGTTCTTGCCCTTGATATGGGCGCGTTAGTGGCGGGAGCTAAATATCGCGGTGAGTTTGAAGAACGCCTTAAAGCAGTGCTTAATGAGCTGGCTAAAGAAGAAGGCCGCGTGATCTTATTCGTTGACGAACTGCACACCATGGTAGGTGCAGGGAAGGGCGATGGAGCGATGGATGCAGGTAATATGCTTAAACCTGCGTTAGCCCGTGGTGAACTTCACTGCGTTGGTGCTACAACACTGGATGAATATCGTCAGTACATTGAAAAAGACGCAGCACTTGAACGTCGTTTCCAAAAGGTATTAGTTGAAGAACCAAGCGTTGAAGACACTATTGCTATTCTGCGTGGCTTAAAAGAGCGCTATGAGCTCCATCACTCGGTAGATATTACTGATCCCGCTATCGTTGCAGCGGCAAGTTTGTCGCATCGTTATATTAGCGACCGCCAATTGCCAGACAAAGCCATTGATCTTATAGACGAGGCTGCGTCTAGCATTCGATTGCAAATAGACTCCAAGCCCGAAGAGATGGATCGTCTTGAGCGTCGTATCATCCAGCTAAAATTGGAAGAGCAAGCTCTGGCCAAAGAAACAGATGATGCGAGTCATAAGCGACTTGAGATGATTGAGTTAGAGCGTGAGCAAGCGGAAACCAAGTACGCAGAGCTTGAGAAAGTGTGGCTGGATGAAAAAGACGCCATGCAGGGCACTCAAACCATTAAAGGGGAGCTTGAGCAGGCTAAACTTGACTTGGAAATAGCGCGACGTGCATCTGATTTGAATCGCATGTCGGAACTTCAGTACGGCCGTATTCCAGAGCTTGAAGCAAAGTTAGAGCAAGCGGCTGAAAACGAAACTCGCGAGACGACGTTACTCAAAAATAAAGTGACGGACGTTGAAATTGCAGATGTGCTTTCGCGATGGACGGGTATACCTGTAGCGCGAATGCTTGAGGGTGAGCGTGAGAAGCTGTTGCGTATGGAAGACGTACTTCACAAACGGGTTGTTGGACAAGAAGAAGCGGTTGAAGCGGTTTCAAACGCAATTCGCCGTTCACGTGCTGGGCTTGCGGATCCAAATCGACCTATTGGCTCATTCTTATTTTTAGGGCCAACTGGCGTGGGCAAAACTGAGCTCTGCAAAGCCTTGGCAGGCTTTATGTTCGATACTGAAGATGCCATGGTGCGTATCGATATGTCAGAATTTATGGAAAAACACTCGGTAGCACGCTTAGTGGGTGCACCTCCTGGCTATGTTGGCTACGAGGAAGGTGGCTACTTAACCGAAGCGGTGCGTCGCAAACCATACTCGGTCATTTTGTTGGATGAGGTTGAAAAGGCACATCCAGATGTATTCAATATTCTGCTTCAAGTACTAGATGACGGCCGGTTGACTGACGGACAAGGACGTACTGTAGATTTTAAAAATACCGTTGTGATCATGACGTCCAACTTAGGTTCAGATATCATTCAAGATAAGCACAACGAAAGTCAGTATGACGATATGAAAGCGTCGGTAATGAGTGTTGTAGGGCAACACTTCAGACCGGAGTTCATCAACCGCGTCGATGATATTGTGGTATTCCATCCATTAGGGAAGGAGCAAATAAAATCTATTGCTAAAATTCAGCTTGCCTCGCTTCGCGCTAGGCTCGCAGAAAAAGGATATAAGCTTACTCTGTCTGCCGCGGCTATGGATAAATTGGCGGACGCGGGCTTTGACCCTGTATTTGGCGCTCGACCGCTTAAGCGCGCTATTCAAGTGCAGGTGGAAAATCCGCTCGCCCATCAGCTGCTTGCTGGTGAGCTGATACCCGAATCGACCGTTCGAATAGATGCAGACGAGAGCGGGCTCTTTATAGTTAGCAACTAAAAGAAGACGTATTAATCATTACAAAGGCACTTCACTCCAGTGCCTTTTTTATTGTTTTGGTATAACCTTTTCCTTTAGTTTACAGGGAGAAAAAATCTTGTGATGAGTTTTAGGAGTTAAGCATGCAATCAGCCCCAATTATTAACGCATTTAAACGCGTGCTCGGGGAAAGTAATATTGCTGTGGGGCAGCGCCAAACAGAACACTATCGCAAAGGGTGGCGCTCTGGTGAAGGTGAGGCATTAGCCGTCCTTTTTCCGCATACGCTAATGCAGTATTGGGAAGCGCTTAAAGTTTGCGTTGAGTATAATTGTATTATCATCATGCAGGCCGCGAAAACGGGGTTAACAGAAGGCTCTACGCCAAGCGGTGAGGATTACGACAGGCCAGTAGTGGTTATTAATACTTTAGCCATGGATGACATCGTGTTGCTAAACAAAGGAAAGCAGGTTTTAAGTTTTCCTGGAGCAACGTTATTTAAGCTTGAAAAGGTATTAAAACCACTGGGGCGTGCGCCGCATTCCGTAATTGGCTCTTCGTGTTTAGGGGCATCTATCGTTGGTGGTGTTGCCAATAACTCAGGGGGAGCACTAGTAAAGAGGGGGCCCGCGTATACAGAGTTATCGTTGTTTGCCCACGTAGACCAGAACGGCGAACTCACGCTTGTTAATCATCTAGGCATAGACTTAGGCGAAACGCCTGAAGAAATCATTGGAAATTTGTCGTCGGGCAATTTTCCTACAACGCTACCTACTACGGAAAAAAAAGCGTCAGCGAGTGATTATGTGCACATAGTTCGCGACGTAAACGCCGATACTCCAAGCCGTTTTAATGCTGACCCCACACGTCTTTATGAAGCAAGTGGCTGTGCCGGGAAAATTGCCGTGTTTGCGGTACGCCTTGATACCTTTGAAGTACCTACAAAAGAGCAGACGTTTTATATTGGAACAAACGATGCTGCCGTACTTACGCGCATTCGACGAGAAATTCTGTCGCAGTTCGACAACGTGCCAGAAGTCGGAGAATATCTTCATAGAGAAATGTTCGATATTGCTGATATCTACGGTAAAGATACTATTTTGAGCGTTCAGCGTTTAGGCACAGATTCGTTACCCAAAATGTTCGCGTTAAAAGGGCGGGTGGATGGCGTGCTGAATAAGCTACCACTACTACCACCTTATTTTAGTGACAGGGTAATGCAGTTTGGCAGTAAGTTCTTTCCTGACCAGATACCGCAAAGTTTGAGAACTTTCCGCAACAAGTACGAGCATCACTTAATCCTTAAAATGAGCGATGGTGGTATTGAAGAGGCAAAAGCACTGCTATCAAAGCTGTTTACGCAAGAGCAATTAGACGGTGGGTATATTGAGTGTAGCGACGAAGAGGCCGCCAAGGCGTTTTTACTACGATTTGCCGCCGCGGGCGCAGCGGTGCGTTATCAAACCTTACACCATAAGCAGGTGGGGGACATATTAGCCTTAGATATTGCTTTAAGGCGTAACGATGAGTTCTGGGTAGAAAAGCTGCCAGCGCATATCGCTATGCATGTAGAAAAGCCCCTTTATTACGGCCATTTCTTTTGTCATGTTTTCCATCAAGATTACATACTTAAAAAGGGCAGCGACGCTAAAAAAGTAAAAGCGGACATGTTGGCGTTACTAGATAGCAGAGGCGCTAAGTACCCCGCAGAGCATAATGTTGGGCATCTATATGAAGCGGAGGACACTCTGCAGCAGTTTTACAGAGAGCTAGATCCTACCAATACCTTTAACCCAGGCATTGGTAAGATGGAGAAGCATAAACGCAATTGTTCATGCTGTGTTTAGCAAGAGATAAAGAGAGCCCTATAGGCTCTCTAATAATGCTCTAGCTTGTGGACGCCTAAAGAAAGGGCGCTCTACATTTACTGCATACTCTAGCTCTTTCTTCGCTTCCTCAATTCTATTTAGTTTAGCGAGGGTATAGCCTAGGTGGTAGCGAATATTTGGGTCGTTAGCATCCCTGGCAAAGGCATCTCGAAGCATTTTAAGACTGCCTTCGTAATCTCCTTGCAGCGCTTTAATATGCCCGTAAGTATCCAGTATTTTGGCTGAATTAGGCTGCAATTCGTAAGCTTGTCGGGCATAGTTTTTTGCCGTAACCAGCGACGTTTCAATATGCATGATAGCCAAACGGTTATAGGCTTCGGCGGGGTTGAGAAGGTTCGGCTCCTCAATAAGCGCTTTATAAAGCGCTATCGATTCGTCAAATTCTTGAATAAAGAATAAGTACTGAGCCAACAGATTTTTTGCTAGCAGGTTATTCTCATTTTCAGCAATGAGTTTGCGAGCAGTATTCAAAAATACATCGACGAACTGTTCGTTCAGTGCATAGTTGTATATAGCAATAAACGCTTGAGCAAACGTAGAGTCTACGTCCAGTGCTTTTTCGAAAGCCGCGATTGCACGATCATTTTTGCCCTTATTTGCTTCTAAACGACCTTTCAAGAAATGATAGACCGGGTTTTGCTGCTGGTCTTTAGGAATGCTCGTTAGTAAAGACTGTGCTTTGTCGTTGTTTTGTAGGTCTAATAGCAGACTAGTGTAGCGCAACGTAACAAAAGTACTTGAATTCGCTATTTCATAAGCACGTGCCATAGCATCTAAAGCGTCTTCATCGTTGCCAATGCTACGAGCTTGGTCGGCATAGGCAATTAACTTACCTGCATCGTCGTTTATGAAATTTCTTGCAATGCTCAGTGTTTTCTCGGCATCAGCACGCTGGTTATTCCCTAACTGAAGCGCTGCTTTACGAAGAAGGTAGTCAGCATTGTCAAAGTCATCTTTAATAAGCAGGTCTAAATGATACAGTGCATTCTTTGTATCGCCTTGTTGCTGATATAAAGATGAAACGCGCTCTCTCGCTCCGATATTCGAAGGATTAAGCGTTAATATATCAAGGTAAATTTGCTTCGCTTCATCTACATTACCCGCTTTGGTCAAGTTGAACGCTTTCAGCATTAAGGTTTCATTATGCTGCGGTGACAGCTCAAGAAGTTCTTCTATTAACTGATTAGACGTATCCACGTTTCCTAAGCGACTTTCTGTCGCGGCCAAATTGAATTTAGCCGGAAAGAGGGTAGGGTTCTGCGCGAGCGCTTTTTCGATATTGGCTTTAGCTTCCGCCAATTGACCCTGTCTAATCAAAATGCCCGCTTTTAGGTTGTACACTTCAGCTTCGTCGGGAAACAGTTCGCTAAGCAGGTTGGCACCTTTTAGTGCGTTTTCAAACTGCTGTGCTTGTAAATTCATCAATGAATAAGTGAAAAGAAAGCCTGCGTTATCTTTGTAAGCAGGTAGGTTCTTCTCAAGAATACTCAAGGCTTCGGCTTGCTTACCCCTTGCAGCCATTAATTTGATTTTAAATAGCTGAAGCTTGTTTTCATTCGGGTACTTGTATTCAAGGTTTTGCAAAAGGCGCTCAGCTTTAAATGCTTTGTTTTGACGAATAAACAAATCACCTAATAGCAATGCTGAGTCAGGGTCTTCCATTAGTGCATCTTGATGACGCTCAAGCAGCGCAAGCGCTTGCTTATCCTGCTGTGTAGCCATATAAACTTGGCTCAGCATTAATACCGCCTGCAAATCTTCCGGCTCTTGTTGCAGATAAGCGCTAAAATCTTTTGCTGCAGTCTCCATGTTGTTGTTGAAGAAGTTGGTTAGACCGCTTATATAAAGCAGCATAGGCTGCGAGGTTATAAGCTCAGGGTCGAGCTGCGCCATAAAGTCGTTAAGCTCTTTAAGCTTTTCGTTGTCGATAGCTTGTTGGTTGTCTCTGCTTTGCAACCAGCTATTAAGTAAAATGGCCAAAGGATCGTTTGGCGTGTCTTCAATAATTTCATCAACGAATAGCTTGGCCGTATCATAGTCTTTCGCTTCTAAATACAAGTCCACTAGATTTCGCAGCGCTATAGGGTCGTCGCGGTTAAATGTCAGCGCTTTTTGTAAGTGTGCCGTTGCTGCGTCAGTATCACCCTGTCGGTACGAAAGTTGCCCTTTCAAGCGCCATGTTATGGCGTTCTCAGGCTCTAGTGACATAGCCTTGTCGACAAGGGAGGTCGCTTTCGGTAAATCTTCATTTTGAAGGGCAATGGAAGCTAACCCATTTATGGCTGGCACAAAGTTAGGCGTACGTGACACAATAGTGTTGTAGTCGCGCAATGCACATTGTTCGTCTTCTAGTCTGATGCACGCTGTTGCACGAATCATCAGCCACTCGCGCTCTGCTTCACCAGAGAGCTTGTTTAAATCAGAGAAATCTACAATTTCTTGGTACCTGTTAAGAAACAGCCAGGTGTTGCCTAGGGGTTCTGCAAGGAGATTGATATCAGCACCCATTTCCAGCGCTTCTACAAACTCCATTTCGGCTGCAGTTAAGTAGCCATTAATAAGCAATATTTCGCCCATTAATATCTTTGCAGCCAAGTTTTCTGGGTCTTTTTGTAAGCTATTTTTAAGGTGAATATAGGCTTCATCGTACTCGTTTTGATTAAATGCGGTGAGGGCCTTCTCATAGTCTTCTGATGTAGTAGCAAAACTGTTGAATACGATTAACGATGAGGCAACTGCAGAGATAATAGCGCGATGCACAACACGCTTTTTATTATTAAAAAAATCCATATAAACCTTCGATATTTAGCCTAGCCACTGGCTTTAAAATAGCATAAAAAAAGGTGGCCTAAGCCACCTTCTAAAGATACGTGTTTTCTAAGCGTTTTTAAACAATTAAACGCGACGCTTACGTCTATAAAGAACAAGACCTAAACCTAAGCTCATTAAAGCTAAAGCACCAGGTTCACTTACTTGTCTAGGTGGTGGGGTTAGCTTACTTTCAAATTGAATTGATGATATTTTGAAAGCATCATTATAGTCGTGCCCACCAATGTCTCCGAAGGTCTTATTGTAAGCGCCCACTAGCCAATAATTAGAATATGTATTACTTAACGATTGTAGATTTGCAGACCCATTATTTTGGCTTCCAACGATGTTGAAAGAAGCAGAGATAGCGTTAAGCGTTGTTTGGTTTGAAACAATAGAACTCCACGAGGCAGATTCTATCTCAGCCGAATTAGCGATTGATACAACAGACACTTGTTGATCATAACCTGCGTGCCATCCGAAATCGATTTGAGAGATGTTTACTTCTGAGTCAAAAGAAAATAGCAGATATTCGAAGGAATCTACAAACGTTCCGTTTATACTTTCACCATAGTTATCGATGGTTTGATGACTGCCTCTAGACTCCAGGTCATTTCTTATTCCATATCCCCAGCCGTTGACAAGTTGTGCTGTTGCAGATTCTACAGTGTCAAGATCATGAGTGACTGTGACTTGCCTTGGATAACATGCCCATCGCCGACATTGCCATTGAACATCAGTCTGTGATGAAGTTGCAGTATCCGCCCATGCGGATAGCGTTACATTCACACCGTCTATATCAATCCCTAAAGGGTTTAATACGTCTGAAGAGCTATGTGACATAAGGTCATATGAATACTCTTTAACAAGCGTATCTTCGGCTTTCAGGGAACTAACATGTAGCGCAAATAAAACAAACAGAGGAATTAATTTTTTCATTTTTACATACAACAACTACTACTACAGATAATCTTTCTTGGGCATAATTTGTGCCAGAATTAAGTTGTTGTTATTTGGTGTTTTTTTTCGCTGGTCTTGCTAGGTAGTAAAAAAAACTGACAGGTCGTACCACCTGTCAGTGATCTAAAGTCTAATTTCATTAAACAAGTTTTTTGCGGCGCCATATGACGAAGAGTGAGCAGGCCATGAGTAGGCCGATAGTTCCAGGTTCAGACACTTCGGTGGTATCTGGTGTACCCGCTGTTTCTGAGATAGAGAAACCGATATTCGCAAGTTTAAACGCGTCGTTACCTATTCTTCCGTCAGTTGTTTTACCAAATACAGTGTTGTATGCACCCACCAACCAATACTGGGCCGACTCAGTGAACGTAAAGTCTGCGCGGTGGTCTAAATATTCGCAGTTTTCTATATCAAACGACGCTGACGTTAATGCATCGGCTACGATATCACCCCAAGTATTAATACCCGAGGTCAATTTCGAAGTATCGCTTAATGCCGCTACAGATACTTGGCTATCGTTACTGCTGTAAAGCCAAGAAAAGCTGGCGCCAGTCAGTGTTACCGCAGAGTCAAACGATAGCAATACAAAATCATAGTCTCGTTCGACATTGGTCATTCCACTATAATAGGCATTTTTACTACCCTCGTAATAGTAGTTGAGGTTATCAATAGCATGGTCAGAGCTACCGTTATACCAAGCTTCATCATTGTTGGTAACGCCATAAGCCCATTTATCAGATATTTTTTCCAACTCGGCACCAACGACGGTCTCGCCAGTGACATTATTTGTATCCGAGAACGCAGACATTGATATATTAACGCCATTAACACTCACCGATGATTTAGTGGTTTCAATACTGTTATACACACCATCACTTACTAGGTCATAAGTATGCTCGCCAAGGGGGGAGTTACATACTTTGCTTTGGTCGCTATTGTTACTTGATGAGCCGCAGTAAGAATAGTTGTGGTTATTGTAGTATGTAGCAGATGCTGGATTAACGATAATCGAAGATAGCAATGCCGTGGAAAGTAAAAGCACAGTTTGCAAAGAAAAGTGTTTTGGAAGTAATAGCATAATTGCTTTCCTATAAAAGAAGCGCTTTTCGCTTCTAGTACATACTAAGATAGCGTTGCACCTTTCTATTGGCGCACACTTAGTGAGTACCTAATTTCAACATGGACTTGTATGATATATGAACGGTGACCTATTTAAGGTATGTTGCCGTATACCTAGTTATTAGTGTTTGTGAAATCGATATCTAAAACACACCGCAGATAGAAATGCCTGGAGGCAAGCTTAGTTGGGGAAGGCGCGCATATTGAATATATTCAATGATTTTTCTAATTGAGCTTATTCAAGGATTTTTAGTAAGGAAGCACGCTGCCTTTTTACTTTGCTATGCGTTACTGGATATCTGTGAAATAATTAGCCTTATTATATGTAGAAGTACGAGGACATATGTCTGAACAAAAACGTAAAGGGATATACTTACTTCCCAATTTATTAACAACAGCAGGTTTGTTTTCAGGTTTCTTCGCTGTTGTGTCGTCTATGAACGGCCGCTTCGAAGCTGCCGCTGTTGCTATATTTGTAGCTATGATTTTTGATGGCCTCGATGGTCGTGTAGCACGAATGACAAATACGCAAAGTGACTTTGGTGCTGAATATGACTCTATGGCCGACATGGTTTCATTTGGTATGGCGCCAGCACTCGTGGCTTATAACTGGGGGTTAACAGAGCTTGGTAAATTGGGCTGGTTAGCCGCTTTCGTCTATGTGGCGGGCGCAGCACTTCGTCTTGCACGCTTTAATACGCAGGTGGGAATAGCTGACAAACGTTTCTTCCAAGGTCTTGCTAGCCCAGCTGCTGCGGCAGTTGTTTCCGGGCTTGTATGGGTTGGCGTAGAATACGATGCGGTTGGTACTGACTACGGCTTATTAGTTGCAGCAGTTACAGGCCTAGCTGGCCTCCTTATGGTGAGTAACTTCAAATATAACTCCTTTAAAGAAGTTAACTGGCATGGCAAAGTTCCTTTTGTAGGTCTATTGCTGGTGCTTCTCATATTTGTCGTTGTTGCAACCGAGCCAGCACTGGTACTTTTCTTAGTATTTGCACTTTATGCGCTGGCAGGTCCAATTAATACATTTAGAACCGTTGATAAAGTAACGTTAGATGATGTAGTAGGCGATCACGAAGAAGACGCGGATTTTAAAGGTGATGCTAAGCGGGAAGATGAGCATCAAGAAAATAAGTAGTCTTTGCACTCTATCTGAAGATAACCTTGTAAAAGGTAGGCAGCAATAGTTAGTGTGACTCTAGATTTACTCAGCGAAATTGTAGCAGTTTTGATAAAAGCGCTGGTTAAATACACGTTTAGATTAAAAAGCGACCGAAAGGTCGCTTTTTTTATGTTTATTTAAAAAAGTAGTTGACGTGAGCGCTCATTTCCCTAAAATGCGCATCCGCTTCGGGGGAAAAGCAAAACAGCAATCCTTCTGAAGTAAGTCTCTACTACCTTTATAGGCCAGTAAAGACGGGAGTTTAGAAGAAACGCTTCAGAAAATA
>Ga0208334_100501_pt1 | contig 12974 bp, 8 predicted proteins | sample DeeseametaMP0900_FD_184201 | JGI IMG/M metagenome (GOLD analysis project Ga0208334, IMG submission 184201) | Marine microbial communities from the Deep Indian Ocean - MP0900 (SPAdes) | ecosystem: Environmental > Aquatic > Marine > Oceanic | place: East of Durban, South Africa, South Indian Ocean...
TATAGGTCGTAAAGGAGGAAAATCTCCTTCTGTTAAACTGACTGAGGAAATTATAGACAAGCAACTGACGGCTCTAAAAGGGGTTGTTGAAAGCATTGACCCCGTGAAGAGGCCGGGTGACATGTTGGTTGCAAGACAGTTTGCGGCCCACCTTCAAAAATCGTTAACTCATAATGAATTTATCCCTGAACACATAACAAGGGTGAATGAACTGTCGAGGAACATTGCCGCATCTTGCGCAAGCTACGCGGGTGATAAAAGTTATGATGTTCGTGCCAGGTGGGTATCCCTTGATGGTGTAAGACATTTTAGATGGGACACAGCAGGAGGACGCAAGATAGCTCAGCGTCATGCTGACATGGCGACATCGATAGCACAATTTGCTGACGAGGCATCTCAGGTTTCAATTTCTCCGGAGAGCATGTCTGAGGCGAACGCTACTGCGCAGCACTTATGGTTAGCTGAAATGTTAACAGATGAGCTTGCCGGACCTTCGGAGAGCAATGCGTACCAGAAATGCAAAGCTGATATTTCTGCTCACGGCTTAAATGCTTTTCTTACCTCTGAAGAAGATGCGTTGGTAACACTCATTTCAGGAATGAAAAAACTGGGTTTTGATACGCTTGCGTCGGTCCCTAACATTGCCGCTTCTTTCCGTGATATTGAAATTGATATTGCCAAAGCACTTTTGGAGCCGGCGGTCGCCAGCACTTTTTCGGTAACCGATGAAAAGCTTTCCGATATTGCGCAAAAAATAATGAATACAACATCTGAACCCGTTTTGAACTACAGTGAAGATTACGTGTGGGATGATTCACCACTTATTGCCGAAGATGGAAGAGGGAGGTTCTTTGAGGTTCTGGACAGGTTGAACAAGCACCCTGCGCGCTGTGCTGGTGACGGATTAAAGCCCAGTTATCTCCGCACTTATTCGGTGGGGATAAACGAGTACATCAGCGAAGATGACACAATACCGCCAGCATTGAGTCCCTTGTCTGTCGCCATTAATGCGCTCAAGTCATGTTCAGGTGAAGAATGGCCATTGCTTCGCAGAAACCTTTCAGAGACGCTGTATAAAGTAAGTGAGGTTTTTGGTGGTGAGGCTATTCAATCACACTTATCTGTAAGAACCAGTGCTGTTATAAACGGCGTAAAAAATCAGCTTGAAGGAAGCATTCGTACATCATTAGCAGACTCTTCGCAGCAAGGTAAAATGCTTGATGTCATGATGGCATCAAAACCTGAAATAAAAGCCTTCATGGATCTTATTGTGGATAATGCTGAAGATGAAAAGCCAAGCGCAATATTGATGTCTGCGGCCAGAAGGGAGCTTGCTGAATATTGGATGGGCATGGGGGAGTCGCTGACGCCCTCTAAATATTCACTGGTTGCTTACGGGCCGAAGAAAGATAGTGTGATGGTACCTCTTGGGGAAAGCGCGCTATCTGTTCGTGAAAAGTCATTTTCAAGTATGGTTTTGAATCTTCACCAAGCAATGAATGAAATGGTTCCTGAAGGGGTTAATATACCGCGTTCAAACAACCAAGGAGCCGTTAAGGATGAACAGCTTCACGATGTGTTGTCTAAGGTATATACTGTATCCCCTTCGCTGGCAGAGTCTTTTGTTGGGGGTCTTGCCACACTGGTTAATTACGATCAGGTTTCCGGTAAGCAGACCAATGCGGAACTCTGGGGGGATGTTAAAAATGCAATAGGCAGGGTTCTTGTGGATGTTGTGGCGCATGAAAGGTTGGGGAATCCAAAGGATTACTTGTCACAAATGGTTGAGATCAAAGAGCCTGATATCAGCATTAGCCAACAAGTGACTGAATCGTCAGAATTGTCCGCAGAGATGGACAAACTCATGAATGAAAAGCCTGAATTGTCAGTAGAGATGGATAAAATCATAACTGAACAGCCTGAGTTAAAACCTGATGATCCTGTTAAAGAAAATCCGGAGTTAGAAAAAATCAAGCAAGTTGATCGGGTTGATTTTGAGAAAATAAACAAGGATGTTCCAACAGCGGACGGCAAACATCTTGAAGCCAGGCATCAAATGAAAATGTTTTAAACAAAAAGCCCGCTGACGCGGGCTTTTTTATTTAAGATTTTCGACCACCCCGTACACGGGTTTCAAGCTTTATGTCACGCATCATTTTCACCTCAAGAATACCCGGAGACGCCCTTAATTCGCGGATGTTACTCATCTTAATAAAAGAAAGCATTAGTGCGTTGTGGGCTTTTCTTGCCCAGCTTGAATTGCCGGCCGGTCCATTTAACCTTCTCGGATTTTCATGATTGATTGCTCCGGCGGCTTTTAGTTCTTCTGATATGTTGAAAACAACAGAGTGTATTTGCTGTCTGGCAGCAGCCTCATCACCAAAGATCTCAACCATTCTTCTGAATATGTAGAATGGCACAGTGATATTCTTTTTTGCTTTAACTGAATTAATCGGAACGGAGGATGTGTTGCAAAGAGAAATGTCCATGGGTTCCTTTTCGCTCAGTACGCTGTACAATATTCGGCTTTGTATCGCAGCCGATATGTAACTCTTCATGTCATCAGAAAGATTGGCTTTGGCCACATCGCGATGAACAGATTTTGCGATATCACGCAATTCTTTTAAAATTGCGTCTCTTACGAGGAAAAAAGAACTTTCTTCAACTTTAGCCTCATCATCAAAACCCAATGAAGCCAGTCTTTTTGCTTTGTAAGCATAAAACAGAAATGGCGGTAATGAGAATGAGCTTGCGCTTTCACTGCCAGGGTGAGAATACGATATCGACATCGTTGAGTAAATAGGACTGGTTGGTGAAGCCAGTTCAGTAAGTGTGTAAACTTCAGGCATGTGATTCTTTATCCATTGTAAGCTTGATTTTTTATGCATCATAATACAATTTAGGGTTTCAATCAATGCTGAAATGCATTATAATGAAACAAATGGAAAAGAAGAAGTGAATAGTTTACATGTCAATTTTTATAGGCTCGACAAAAATTGAAGTCCCTCAGGTTTCTTTGCGATTTCGCCGAAGAAGCGACGCAGTATACCGCGCAATGAAGCAGCGCGGGGAGACTGATATTGTTTCGATTATTGCGAGTAACAGGACTTCAGATGCATCAGCGCAAGAATATGAGGCTCTTATCAAGCCATCACTGCGTGATATGAAGTTCTGGAAAATGGCTGATATCGACAAAGCCGCAAAGCGCATAAACGATGCCTATGTAAACAATGAGGTAATTGGTCTGGTAACGGATTTTGACGTGGACGGCATTTCGTCAGCGGTTGTGATGTACCTGGCTCTTGTTAAATACATGAAGTTCCCTAAAGAGAACATTCAAATTCACGTCAACAACCGAATGAAGTATGGTTATGGCTTCAATCCAAAAGCATTGGATGCTGTCATTGAGCGTGCGGGGGATGACATTCCTACATTGCTAATTACAGCTGACCAAGGTTCAAACGATAGTAAAACAATTCGTACTTACAAAGACATGATGGCGGCTCGCGGTGCCACTCACGCATCCGTTATTGTGACAGACCATCATCATATTGATAAAAACGAGCACTGTGAGGAAGCGATAGCCTTTGTGAACCCTCAGCGTCCGGATGATGAGTTCGAAGATCCAACAATCTGTGGGTGTGTAGTTGCCCTGCTTGTTATGTCTTATGCAAGAGATCAAATGATCAGAATGGGAACGCTGCCGGAAAGCACGCCAAAATTAACCCCTTTACTTACTTACGCATCATTAGCAACAGTTGCCGACTGTGTTTCTTTGAAAAGCGCTTACAATCGACGAATTGTCAGACAAGGACTGAGAGATATCAATCAAGGGTTGATTCCTGCGTGGATGGTTTTAAAAGAGAAGAGCAAAAAGAGCTTAATTGAAGCAGAAGACCTCGGTTTCACCTTGGGGCCGGCTATTAATGCGGACAGTCGCACGGGTGGTGATGGCAGTGATGCTATCAACTTCTTGTTGTCAGAGACTGTCGAAGAGGCGCGTGTTCACTATGAGAAACTTCGTAATCGTAATGATCGCAGAAAAGAAATTGACATGAACATGCAAGAGGCAGCTCTTGCCGAGGCGTCTCATCAATATTACGACCACAACAGAAAATCGCTTGTTGTTTACCTGCCACATGGCAGCCATGGTATTCACGGTATTGTTGCCAGCAGAGTAAAAGAGGCTTTTAGTTGTCCTACTATCATATTTAGCCCGGTTGATGTTAAGGAAAAAGATTCTCCTGATAAAATCATCACGGGGTCAGGTCGATGCATTGACGATCTGAGCATTATTGCCATGGTAAAAGACAGGGTTGGCGAAAAGGTTGAATTAACTGGCGGTGGGCACCCGGCAGCCATGGGGCTCAAGATAAAGCTCGGTGATCTTGAACTTTTTCAGAAAGAATTCGATCGTGTTGTAAAAGACGAGGCTGAAAATGCGTCTCTCGATGATATGGATTTCAGCCCCAGCGTCATGATCGACCATTTATTTCAGGATAATGAACTGAAAATGCTCGATGACACAGAAATATTATCTTCGGTGAACCGCCTTAAGCCTTACGGCCAGCGCTTTGAAGAGCCCATTTTTGCAATTAATGGGCGATTTTCAGGAACGGGCAGGAAATTTGGGGCAGCCCATAACAAAGATAAGCATTTGACTGTGGAGTTTATTGACGCCTCAGGAACCAAGCGAAGTGCTGTTGTGTTTCATTATGAAAAAGCACCTTGGATTGATGAGTTGGAGGTTGGTGGTTACTACACTTTTGCTGTAACTCTCAATTACGACAATTACAACAGTTGTTTAGGTATGCTGATAAAATCTGTATCTCCGGGTGTTAACTCGGTATTAAAATCAAAGTAGTGGCAAAGAATTTATCTTTGCGTTGTAAAAAGGGAAACGTTATGGAAACACCTTCTGGTTTCAAAAACAATGATTTCAGTTCAAAAGAAATTGATTTAATGCATTTTCTTTTTGAACGGCCAGCGTCATCAGACAAGGAGATCTCTGCGGCTGTTGGGTTTGACTCAATCACCGCGGTGGTTAACGTCACAGAGAGAATGAAAGGTCTGGGGCTTGTACGCGAATGCGCATCATATCTTTACGAACTGACCGATCTTGGTAAGTGTCTTATTGGTAAAATGACACCTAATGCGCTCGTTCAACGACAGTTGGATAGAAATTTCAAGGGGCTGAGGCCACTTCAGCGTAATAGCAATGGCGCATGGGTTAACGTGGAGCAAAAGGCTAAGCCTCACCTTGCCGTTGTCAACAAAGAATCAGGCTTTGCCGAACGTTCATCTACTTCAGTTAATCGTGATAGTACTGGTAAATCTGACGTTGAAAAAGCCGCTACCGAAAAAGCTGCTGCCGAAAAAGCTGCCGCTGAAAAAGCTGCTGCCGAAAAAGCTGCCGCTGAAAAAGCTGCTGCTGAAAAAGCTGCTGCTGAAAAAGCTGCTGCTGAAAAAGCTGCTGCTGAAAAAGCCGCTGCCGAAAAAGCTGCTGCTGAAAAAGCTGCTGCTGAAAAAGCTGCTGCTGAAAAAGCCGCTGCTGAAAAAGCCGCTGCTGAAAAAGCTGCTGCCGAAAAAGATGCTGTCGAAAAAGCCGCTGCCGAAAAAGTCGCTGCTGAAAAAGCTGCCGCTGAAAAAGCCAGCGGAAGCCAGGACAGAGTTTCATCTCTACTTAAAGCTGCGCTATCGGTAGCAAATGAATACCCTGAATGCTTAACAGAGCGGGAACGTAAAGAGCTAACTGGAGTTGCTGAGGGAAAAAATGCTTTTTCTTGTGCAAAACAATTTGTGGTGCGTGGTTTCATTTCAATTAAAAACGGAAAACACGCTATTACACCGTTAGGCAAAGCGGCCCTTGAACCTTTGGGTACGCTGGGATTAATGTCTCAGTGTTTTAAAACTCGCGCTGAATATTTGATTATCGAACGTTGTCGATTGGAAAACTTGGGTGTAAGCCCAATACAAGCGGCCAAACTGCTTTCCTTGTCAGGCGTAGAAACAACCAAGTCAGAAGCTGCTAAGCTGATGAAAAGCTTGGCGAAGCGTGGGCTGGTAAGTGATATTTCTGTGAATGGTTGCTACTACTTTAATGCGGTAACAAGAGCAGTTTCTGGGCACAAGCTTCCTCGCGGGAACGATACGAGAAAAACCATCCTTGCGTTAAGTGATAACCCGGTTGTCAAACTGTGCGCCAGTGGCGAACTATACCGGGAAGAATTTGTTCTGGGTAAAGAACAACGCTCCTTGCGCGATGCATCGAAAGCAATCTTAAATGCGGCCACATTGCCAGGTGATGAAAGCCAGGGTGGTTTGCCGGCGTCATCTGATCAAGTAGAAATGGATCTTGAAAACAAAGAGACGGAAAAACCTTGTGTGAATGAGGTTGCTGATGATCATTTGAAACCTGTTGTTACAGTAGACAGTGCGGAAGATGGCAGTACAGATTCGAAAGATGATGTTGAAAACGAAATTGAAAATGAAGTTGGAGAAGTTATGGCTGAAGAAACGAAAAACAAGTATGGAGCTGCACTTGAAGAAGTGAAGCGCGTGGCGGAAAGTGCAAAGCGCACAATTCCTGCTTTCGACGATGTGGATGATAAAAAGCTGTTCATCAAAACATTGCGCGAAAGTCTTTTCTTTGAGAAAAAAGATGGCGATGCAGCGAAACTGCTCGCTGCTATCGAGGCCGACTACGGTAAGATCTCGAAGTTGCAATCGTAACCAAGAGTAAATAAAAAAGCCCGCATAAGCGGGCTTTTTTGTTGTTCGTTAATGATAACCTGAATAAGTGACAGGTCTGTCTGTTTGTTTTAAGAGGCTTTCTTGTTGGTGGAGTGCGGGAGACCTATCATGCTGCCATTTTTATTAACAACAACCTGGTTGCGCCCCCTTTTCTTGGCTTCGTAAAGTGCTTGGTCGGCCAGTTCAAAAACAGTTTTTGAGTTTTGCTCTTTTTTATAACATGATATGCCCATGGAAACAGTAACCCTAAGCTGTGTGTCTTTGTGTTTGTAGTTTCTTTTGGCAAGAGAGCTACGGCATATCTGTGAGAACGTGACAATATCCCTCAGCCCCATATTGTGGTAAACAAAAACAAACTCTTCGCCGCCGTAACGGTATAGCTCAATTTTTTCTTCGAGATTTTTTGTTTTTATTATTTGCTTCATAAGATCAGCAAATTTTCTTAATACCTGATCGCCAACCTGGTGACTGTAGGTGTCATTGATTTTTTTGAAGTGGTCAATGTCCATTACTACGATGCCCATTTTGTGCGGTTCGTCGCAATCATCCATTGACATATCAATAGTATGAGTTGCCTGATCATAGGCTCTGCGGTTTGCAACTTTCGTGAGCTGATCTACAACGGATAAGTTGGCCATTTCTTCAAGTGCAGTATTGAGCCTTTCCTTTTCTTCACAAAGCTTTTTATGGCTAACTTCGTGCTGTCTTACTTCAGCACGAAGATTGCTCATGGTTCTTTGTTGTTGCTTAAGGTGAGCGTCTTGTCTCTCCATAACCTTGACAAAGCCATCTCTCATGTGATTTACATTGTCTGCTATAAGCTTTTTCAGGCGTACAGGATCGTCTTCCGAATCAGAAGCATCCTTAAAACCTTGCATGAGATTAAGAAGGGCGTCTCGCTCCTTTTCGGAAGCTCTTTCAAATATTGAATTTTGGGAGATAGTTGATGAAAGGGTTTCATGCATCGACTTTAGGTGAAGATGAAACGTTTTCAGATACTCAGATTCAGTATTGTTTCTACGCCCTTGCAACCTGGTTAACGCCCGCATTGCTTCTTCCATTACGCCTATTGCGTCGAAGAAATCAACAACAGCACGTTGATTCAGTGCTTTGATGCTCGCGTTAACTTTTATGATGTCTGTGTTATCAGGGTATTCCTGTGCCAGTCTGAACATAAGAGGGTTTATCGAGTTCAGTATCTGTTTACTTGAACGGGCGACGTCGCCTGCGATGATGTTCGAGTCTGAGCGTTTTAATTTCTTGTGTTCATCACCAACAATTATTTTTGACTGCTCACGAAAATGTATCGCGTCATCTGCAAATGACTTACATAGGGTGAACATGTCTTTTATTACATCTACTGGAGAGGCACCATCGCCGATATCGAGTTTCTCCATTGCATCTCGTTGAGATGCTGAAACATGCTCAGATAACTGGAATGCGTGTAGCTGTTTCATTACTTCCTGGGCAGCCATTCTGTAATTAAGAAGGTCCTGATCCCGGGCATGAAGAAGGCTTTGTGTGAGTTTTCTTGTTTCAGTAACCAGCTCTACATCATTGATTGCATGCGACTCCAGACGGGTAACGAAATTTGATATTCCGTCCCGCTGAGATGGGTGCACTTCCATCAATGTTTTAAGGGCGCATGTTAGCGCCTGGAGTTGGTTTTGCTTGTTTGTCATTACTGCTTATTGTCCATGCAGAATTTTAATACGTTTCTGAATCCACTCACACATATCTTTGATGTCCCCATTGGGACCGGTATTCATGCTATGAAGCTTTATCATTGCGCCTTTGTATAGCTTGGCTGAGAAAAAGTTAATCGCAAGTATACCTGCTTCCCAGTCAAGGTTGGCCCACGTCTCATCAAGACTGAGATCAATACTGCTGTGCTTCCCTTGCAGACACAACCTTTCATAAGCAAAGCATGTAATAAGACACAATCCGGCGTAGTGCCAGAAGGACCAGTGTTGATGCTTTGTTAAATCATTCTTTATGAAATAAAGCGTGTCGATGAAAATATCTTCAACCCGCTGCCTGTTTTTCTTGGACAGTTTCTTTATTTGTCCTTGGCTCAACCATGAGGAACGGTCTCTTATAAGCACATCAACAATAATGTCTGAAGCACCGCGAATGCTTTTAGCATTAAGCGACATAACAGGTGTTACATCATTGTTTACAAGATGAATTTCCCTTTCAAATAACTCTGATAATGAACGTAACGTACTCATTTTCCACACTCCATGTGATTTATGTCCATCTTACCATAAGCGGATTGTTTTTCCAACCACAATTGTGATGGTTTCTTAAACATTATCCGCACGGCAAAGCTTTTTGACTGTAACATAATGAAACAAATACACAAGATTGACTTCGGGCTTTTTTCGCGGTAAAGTGAAAAAAATTATGGCGACAAATTGTTATACAATAAGGATGTTTTGTTTCACATGAGGATGTGGTTGTGACTGTTTCGTTGACAAAATCTTGCAGGGGGTTGTGCTCCCAGCTTGAAGGGAGCTGTATGGGGCTTTGCTCCGGTGACTTTGCGAGCAACCAAAAAGTTTATGATGGCAGCAAAATGCAATATATGAGCGACCCTTCATTAAGCATAAAATGGAAGGATATACCTGATTTCGAAGTGGGTAGCCAGGTGTCGACACGGAAAATATTCAACCTCAAGCTGGACAAAGCTAAACGGGAGGGTCTCGCACCCCCGCGCCCTAACAGGCTTGAAATATTAGACTACAACCACAGAAAATTTAACGCCATGGTGACCGGTTCCACATGGGTTAAAGTGGATGAAATTGAAGGGTACTCCGCTATTCAGCCGGAAATGTTTGAGATTTTGTTGCCGGAGATCGAAAAACGTGAATCAGATGCGCTTGAAGCGCTAAAGAAAACCAATTGCGCAATCGCTGTCATGGAAAAGTTTGGTCATGAAAGTGATGAGTTTAAAGCAGAGATTAGCGGGCTCGTTGAGAGTGCGCCAGGCAGTATTTTATCTAACATTAATCTGTCTACCTCAGCAAACGTGCCGGCCGCGATGCGAGGGATGGAAAGGCAGGTGAGCAGGGAGCTTCAGCAGGCAGTGTACGACTTATCCATGGTTAAAGCAGCCCTCGGAGGTGAGCCGGTAAAAAGAGACATTCGCCTTGATGCAAACAGTGAGCTGCAAACGGAATCTTTATCAGTGAGATTTAAAGATTTAACGCCAAACAGGCAAGCACAAAGGCTGGCTGATTTGCGCGCAAATGAAATCAATCCGGTGCAATCAAAACTAAAAGTTATGTAGGGGGCGGTATGTCAAAAGGTAAGCAGGAGAGTTCCCGGGTAGGGGATGGGGTAAAAGCTGTTCAGGTTACTTTGCCAAAAATAGTAGCGGAACGTTTGAGCCTTTTAAGAAAGGCGGGTAAGGCCGGCACTGAATTCAACAAACTGCTTGCTGCCGTCATAGAGGGACAGGTTGCCGCTTGCGAACAGCGCTTCAATATTCCCAAAGACGCTTGGAAGAGCGCTAAGACATGTCCTGCTTGTAGTTCTGGCGTTTTAATTGAAAAGCGGCCAAACGACAAGACTCGCCCACCATTTATTGGTTGCAGCCGATACCCGGATTGCAGGCATACAGAAAATTACAGCAAGTAAAAAACAGAGTGGCTATTATGAACGACAAGAATAAATTGATACTGGAGCGTCTCGGAGCGGAACTAAAGGTTGCGCCAGTTGAAAAAGACGATGCCGCTTACAGGGGCTTGGAAATAGAAGCAAGCGCTCTCCTTCGAGTAAAAGAGCCGTTGATGCGGGATGGCTACAACTCTTTGCTGGTTACCGCCTTTAACGGGTTGACATTAACGGTTGTTACCAACAAGCAAAGCAGATCTATGTCAAGTGGTGAGAAGTATCGCGCCCTGCTTGCGGTTCCGCTGCAAAAAATTGAGGTTGAAAACCTTGAAGAAGATCAAATGGGCACAGGTGAAGTTGTTGTAGATGTTGTGATGGAGTCGATGCTGATACGTGGCGGAGTTCAAGTGGCAATTTTCAATATTGTCGGCGTAGAAGATACGCGCTATTTCGACACCATTTACAAGGCTTTACATAAGCGACAAAGCATTATTTCTCGTATTCAACATTCTCAGGCAGAATAATTTTGAATGTATCCGGAACACTGAAAAAGACAAAGTTTCTCAGTGAAGAAACGGGGTTTTGCGTTCTTCAATTTACGAAGGATGATGGAACTTCGTTTATCGCAAAAGGGAAGATGGGGCATCAGTACTCAGGTTACAAACTGGATATGATCGGGCGTTGGGTGCCCAACCCTAAAGGTGGTGGCCAGGTCTTTGAGGTTAGCCATTACACCGTCCAGCAGCCGGAAACGGAAGAAGGGATTTATCTCTTTTTGACGTCAGGCATATTTAAGGGGATCTCTAAAAAGATTGCCCGTGCACTCGTTGACGAATACGGAGAAAAAACCCTTTCTTTGATGAGTTCTGACATTAATGTTGTTATGACTGTGGGAGGGGTGGGCCCTGCAACGTTTATAAAGATACGTAACTCTTATCAGGATGCAAAACCCAAACAAGAAAGGGTTTTTGAGCTCATGAATACCTACGGGTTCATTTTTACTGAAGCGACAGCTATCGTTGAAAGATTCCCGGAAAATGCGCTTAATATCATTAAGAATGCCCCTTATTCAATGTGCAGAAGATTGGATAAGATCCCATTTGTTAAGTTTGACCAGATAATTATCGCATCAGGCCGGGACATTACGGACCCCCAACGAATACGCGAGGTGATTCTTCATCAACTCAAAAACTGTTATCGCGAGGGACACACCTTATTGACACGCAATGAGGTGATGAGCGCAGCCTCAAGGTACCTTAAGATTGATTACTATCTGATTGAAAATGAATTGCAGTATCTTATCGATAAAAGGCGGCTGTTTGTTTCAAGCAGTCCGCGGGGTGACCTGTTGCAGTCAAGGTGGTTTTATTCAGCAGAGAAAGAAATAGCCAACCGGCTCTCTATCATCGAAAGTACCCCGGCAGAAAAGGCACTTACCTTTAACCCTGACGATCCTCGATTGGAAAACCTCAAGCAACACCAGAGAAGAGCCATTGTTGCGCCTTTCTACAGCAAGGTTTCTATCATCACGGGCCGACCTGGTGCGGGTAAAACGACGTTGCTTAGGACGCTCCTTGATCTTCTTGAGGACCAAAATTTGTCTGTTTTGGCAGTTTCGCCAACAGGTAAAGCTGCGCAACGATTGAGAGAAGTAACGTCGAGAGATTGTTCGACCATTCACCGGGCACTGGGAGCAACGCACCTAAGCGATGAGTTTCTTTTTAATGATCTCAGAACGCTGGATGTAGATGTAATTTTGGTAGACGAGACATCAATGCTTGATACCAGTATACTGAAAGCCTTGTTGCGAGCGGCGGCATTTACGACAAGAATAGTACTGATAGGTGATGTTGAACAGTTGCCTTCTGTCGGCCCCGGTGCAGTTTTCAGGGATCTTATAGATAGTAAATGTTTTGCTGTATATTGGCTGACACAGGTACTGAGGATCACAAAAGCTGACGGTAGCCTGCCTACTCCGCTTGCGGTGTCAAATGGCGTTCGCGAAGGAAAATTTATCAATCCGCCAAATGATGACGAATGGGCTTTTTATCCCACTTTGAACAATAATCAAACCATCGAAAAAGTGCGAGAGGTCATCGCCAACTTGCGCGCCGAAGGCGTGGGTTACAATGACGTTCAAGTATTCGCTCCTGTCAATGAAGGCGATATGGGCGTTAACACGTTGAACTATGTCGTCAAACAGTGCTTCTACCCAGATGGTAAAAATGAAATTGAAGTCGACGATAAAGTTATGCAGCGTGAAAACAACTACGATTTGGATGTTTATAACGGTGATATTGGTATCGTCAGAGAGATTTACTCAGAGACGTTAAATGCGAAGAAGCGAAGCGCTGATGATCCTGTGATGTTGGCTGAAATGGGAACTAAGCTGGTGGAGTACACCAAAAAAGATCTTTATCATTTGACATTGGCATACACTATCACTGGTCACAAGTCACAAGGATCAGAGTATCCTCATGTTATCATTGTGATACCGGACAATCACATAATGATGATGGACAGGTATTGGTTCTACACGCTCATTACCCGATGCCAGAAAAAAGCACATGTCATAGGTAACATGAAGGTTATTCAACAAACGG
>Ga0208334_100502_pt1 | contig 12972 bp, 10 predicted proteins | sample DeeseametaMP0900_FD_184201 | JGI IMG/M metagenome (GOLD analysis project Ga0208334, IMG submission 184201) | Marine microbial communities from the Deep Indian Ocean - MP0900 (SPAdes) | ecosystem: Environmental > Aquatic > Marine > Oceanic | place: East of Durban, South Africa, South Indian Ocean...
ACTTAAAAAGGGTTAACCGAATACCCTTTTTGTGCCAGGCGCGCGTGGGCTGTCATGGCTGACAAATCCATTTTCACTCCGTCTATCAACGCATTTTTTTCAACGCCATGGGCAGCGGCAGACTGCCCACACACTATTACGTCTACACCTTTCTCCATCAACGCTACAAGTAGCCTTTCGTTTCCATTAGGTAAGCCCTTACGCTCTTTGAAGTTTGCAGTTTTAAGCACTTCTTCTGTGGCAGAGCCGTGAACGACAAGCGCAAGCGAAAGATTTTCCTGCTTAACGCCGTTGGCTACGTGCATATTGATAAACCGTGCCAGCGACTCAAACTTGCGGTTTACCTCACCAGGGCTTGCCGCTTTGGCTACGTCAAACGCAACCTTGAATGTCTGATTTTCAGGAAAACTTACGCCCTCAACATGAGCATGCTTGCCGAAAGTGTCAAACACAGGGCCATAATCAAAATCTGATTTAGCTGAAGCTTGCCCAGCTACTATGAGTGCTGCTGCAAACCCCAGTGACGCGCTGCCGATCCCTTTTGTGATGCTCATTGCTAATTCCTCGAACTTTAACGCGCAGGTAGCGCTGTCTTATACACTTCAAATATCATGTCGCTAACATCTCTACCCGCATCTTGTATTTTGCTATTGGTATAGTAAAGCGCATTGTTGTAGATACTAAAGGTGTCAGCCCAATTCACCACATCACCTTTCACAAGGGTGCGAAGGTCTAGACTTGGCGTAAGGTACTGTACTTCTTGCTTTTCTAGGTCAGCTAAATAAACATTACCTTGATGAAAAATCATGCCATCTGGTGCGCCTGTCGTCGCTACTTTTCGCACTTTTTCTGCCAACACGTCATTTGACGATTTCTCGATGTCAGATGTGTTGATGGCATACAGCGAATAACCAGACAATGCGTGAAAATATAGTGTGTCGTTTAACGTATCTAGCGCGATCCCGTCAGACTGAACAGGCATAGTAAAGGGTTTGCCCTGAATACTTAACGCATCGACTTCAGCTTTAGTGGTTTTATGGTTATCTAAAATACGATAGCTGGTATTGTCATCAAGGTTATATACCACTAAACCCGCGTGAGCCGAGTCGGTCATATAAATGCGATTCGTTTTTTCGTCTACTCGCAAGTCATTAATGTACGAATCAGGATGGTAAGCGTCTTCGCTAAGTATCAAGGTCCCTTCAATTTCGTTTGAGGCTAAATCAACGACAAACAAGCGAGGTGCATCCACTACACCTTTAAACTTGGGGTTTCGGGTGTCCAATACATACAGCTTATCCTTGTGCGCAACCACTGACTGCACCGCTAAAAAGCAGTCTTTTCTTACTTCGCTTTGTGCCACACATTCATTTGTTTGGCTATTAGGGTAAGCGACAAATTCTCCAGTGTCGGTAACCTGAGCTACGGAAAAGCGAACGCCGTCACGCCAGTTAGGCGCATTCACAAATACACGACCATCATTACTTACCGTAACACCGGTAATTTGCGTGCCCTTTATGTCGCCCACTAATTCAACATTCGCGTCTGGTGAATGTTGCGCGATTGCATTTACAGAAAAAAGTGCGGCGACACTCGTGGCAAGTACCCCTTGTTTTATACGCTTTGTATTCATGTCCTTTTACCTTTAATTAGTGGCTTAGCTTGTCAGCACACACCACAAAGTGGTGCGCATTAACAAAACTGAATGGAATAAAGCATACGGTCTTATTGTGAATGTGGAACACCTTTTAGCGGCTTATCTATGCAGGCTGACGAAAATCAAGTGGTGAAACTAGCTTTACCACTTATGAGATCCAAAACACGGTATGCTCTCGTTTAAGTTAAGAGCTAACAAACTTTACTGAAAATTATGCACAGCAGTATGATGAAAAAACGTGAAACTGGTTTAATGCAAAAGACAAAGTATTTGAAACAAGTGCTACTTTTAACAGCATGCATGGTCGTGGTTGCCGCATGCAGTAGCAGTAAGCCTCAGGTAAATATGGATGAAACACAAAACTTTGCCGATATTAAAACGTTCTATATTCAGCCTCCTCTAAACCCAATCAACGCGACGCTGGCCAATCACCTTTCCTCAGCCATTACCCAGCGGCTCATTGAGAAAGGCCTCACCCCATCTTCAGAGGAGGACGCCGATATCGCGGTGGGATACCTACCTTCCACCACCACTAAAGAGGATGGCACCACCTTGAATCTAGGGCTGGGCACCGGAAGTTACGGTCGCTCTGGCGGCATTTCATTGGGCAGCATTTTTAGCATTCCGGTTGGAGAGCAAACCACGCTTCAACAAGGGCTTCAAATTGACATGGTTAAAGACGGTACATTTGTTTACAGCGCGTCGGGAGCGGTAGAGCTGGAGTCGAAAGACAGTATCAGCATTCAAAATAAACTTGATGAACTCGTCATCAAGCTCCTTGAGCAATATCCGTCGAACAGGTAGCTCATACCTGGGTCAGCAATAAGAGCCGACTTCTTCGCTAGGGGCTTGCAAGAGCCCCTACTCCATAAAAACTCTTCATAACGATGAACTTGGCGCTGATTTTGCACCTTATCTTGCATATGAATGCCTATATTAGTCCCCCACTTTTATGCCTCACGCTATGAAGTGAGCTACACAGAGTCAGAAATGGATACCACATACAGCCACTTGTCATCTTCACCTTCACTATTCAATTACTTGGGCGACACAGCAAATGCCCAAAGCGCACTTCAAGATGTTGTAGAAAAATCCAAGCAGGCTAATGCTCTCGGTGATGCGTTCAGTGCGTTTAATGGTGAACTACAGGGCAATCAAATTGACACATATCTTGAAAAAATAGAAAGCGGCGAGGCCTCACTCAACGGCAACACAATTGCAAACTACCTCGATTTTAATCGGCAAAAGCTTGCCTCGGAATTAAGTGATTTAGCGGCAAAACTTGGTATTTCAGACGATACAAAGCTAACGGTGAGTAAAGGCGAGCTGGTGATTGAAAGCAGTCAGGGCGAGCAAGAGCTTGATAAAACCACGTTGCGCCTACAACAGTACCTAGAAAAGGACACCAACCTTACGTCACTTATTCAACAAACATCTCGTCTGTCTCAGTTCAAAGAATGGGGAGATGCCACGTCATTTGCATCAACACTACAAGAGAAAGGCACTGACGAAGCGACTATCCAGTCATTTTTAAAAGAAGCTCGCACGTCAGTGACGTCTGACAATACGCTGATATTCAATAAAAACGGTTTCGGCTTTTCTTCCGATGGTAAAACTGATGCGCTAATTGATGCATTTGATAAGCAGTAAGGGCAATTTTACAAAGTGAATAAGTCTCTATTCATTACCTCCCTCTTACACGAGAGCAGATAAGTACGGAATATCACAAATTAAGAATCACTTTTTCTGTGCGAAATTAGAGGAAGTCGACGCGAAATAACGCTATGCTTGGCTGCATGATGAAGTGCAGATTGACATAATGGCAGCGCAACAGCCGCTTTCCGTTCAGCAAAACCTTACCATTAGGTTATTGCGCGTATTGCGATACAACAAAGCACGTATTGAGCGTGCACTTACGCTCATGCCTGAAAAGCACAGGCCGCTTTTTCATGTGCTTCCCTTTCTTGTACATGTTAACCACGAAGCCCTTCCAGGATATGTGGCCCCACTCACCTCGGGTGAAACCGTTCCATTTGGTATCAACAATTACTCGTTTAGACCTGATGTAGAACAAGCTTTGCAGCGCTGTTTTCCTGCACAGAGTCACTTGTTTTCAGACATTAAGCAAATTTGGCCAAGACAGCGGGCGGTTGATGCACTGGTTTTAATGGGTAGCGTGGGGACTATTGCTCAGACTGACGACTCAGACTTTGATTTTTGGGTGTGTATTGACGGTAAACGTTTTTCGACTACTGAGCTGACTTTACTTCAACAAAAGCTAACAGCCATTGAAAAATGGGCGGATAACACCTTTGGTATTGAAGTGCATTTCTTTTTATCTGAGATAGATAAAGTTAAGCAAAACGATTTTGGCGTCGCTGAAGGTGAAAGCGCGGGCTCGGCGCAAGCCCTGTTTCTAAAAGCTGAGTTTTACAACACCAATATAGTAGTAGCAGGCAAAGCGCCGTTTTGGTGGCTTACTCCAGAGAAAACAACAGAGAAGCAGTATCAGGCTATTTACAATAGTTTGGAAAAAGGCGGCTCACCAGACGTAGACTGGTTCATGGACTTGGGTCACCTAGAGCGACTAGACGCAAGCGAACTTTTTGGCGCCGCCATCTGGCAATTAGGCAAAGCCATGGACTCGCCATTCAAATCCGTATTAAAAATGGCAAAGCTTGAAGTATACCTTGCCAATATCTCTCACGGACAACCACTGTGCAACCTTTTGAAAAAGCATGTACACCGCGGTGCTGAAGCTCCAGGGCATGTTGCAGATATCGACCCCTACGCACTCATGTTTGACGAACTCATCGCTCATTACAAAGCCAATGGTCAGGCGGAAGATATTGCTGTATTGCAGCAGTGTTTATATTTGAAATGTGGGTGTACATTGAGCCACCCGCTTGTAGAAGGTGAGCAAGCGAATTTCAAACGCAAAATTATGGCCTCGTATGCAAAACAGTGGGGGTGGAGCCGCAAACTACTTGCCCACTTGGATAACCAACAAGATTGGACATTCAATGAACGTGTGCAGCTGAGCCGTCGAATTCACCGCTTTTTATTAAAGTGTTATCGCCGCATCTCCAAAGAGATTAGTCACCATCAACAGGTGATGGATCAAAAAGACATGACCGTTCTAGGTCGCCGATTAAGTACCTATTACGCTAAAAAGCCGGATAAAATTGAGTTTTTGCGACGCGCTTTTGACGAAAGCCTTTACTGTGAAAAGATCACCATTGCTATGCGTCAGCTCAAAAATGGTGATGAAGTATGGTCAGCTTATGCTGGTGATTTACTGAGTAAATCGGGCATTATCGACGATTCACAAAAAGTTACTCAAGCGGCTAGCGCCATTGCACTGATGGTCTGGCTTGTGTCGAGCAAAATAATAGATACAAACAGTAAGGTTTATCTCGATTACAATTACGGTGAAGTGAGCGAACTAGACTTGAATGATTTGCTTAAGCATTTGTGCAAGTATTTTCCTCCAGTCAAAGTGTCGTCACTACCGCGTAATGACTTGCTGGCGCCAGAACGCATAACCGCATGTTTTGCCATTGTGAACTTCCCCACCCTACGCCAAAAAGCCACGGTAGAGAATGTATCCATCCTTTATACGACGTCTTGGGGTGAAACCTTTTTGAGACACGGCAGCGACGTGCTGGATACGCTGTGGTACGACTTACAAGAAGTAACCCCAAAGCCGCCGTGCTATGTAATGGTGCCACGTGGAAATCAACAAGCACGAATACTCGGCGAGTTCTTAGAAGCTAACGAGCTTAATTTCACCGTTTTATACTGATACACCCAACGTAACGCTTTCAAAGAAGCGCCAAGCGTAGTACTCCATCTCACACTATCTCTCCGTTTAAAAAACATGCAGAAAAAGCTTGCGCTTTAGAATTACAAGTGTAATCTAAAACCATGGACTACAAATGTAATCAAAATAACAGACGTCGTAATTATGAGTAAAATGTCAGACAAACCCGAAATTTCAAACGCTGAATTTGAAGTGCTGGACGTACTGTGGGACGACCATCCTGCCACGTCGAACGAGGTTATTGCGCGACTTAATGACAAAAAAGACTGGCACGAAAAAACCGTCAAAACCTTGTTAGGCCGCTTGGTAAAAAAAGAAGTGTTAGGGTTTGAAAAGCAGCAGCGCCAGTATCTTTATTATCCGCTGATTGCTAAAGAAGACTATACAAAGAAAGAAACCACGAGTTTTGTTAGCCGACTGTTTAAAGGCAAGATCGCCCCTATGGTCGCCGGTTTTGCAAATCAAAACTCGTTATCTAAACAAGATGTGGACGAGCTCAAAGCCCTTATCAAGAAATGGGAAGAAAACAATGATTGATTGGATTATTGCTCAGCAGGGTGTTTTGTCGCTAGCGCTTGTTTTACTCATGGTGTGCGAACACTTTTTCACTAATAAAATTGGGGCTTCGCTTACCTATAAGCTATGGGCGCTGATACCAGCTTGCCTCATAGTCAACAACCTTCCAATGTCGCTGGTTAACATTCCATCAAATAGCTTTGCTCGCTATGTGGTTGGCGTTAAGCCCACATTAAACACCGTTGAGTTTGAAACCTGGTTTACTGTATGGGCAATTGGCGTAAGCGCAATTACAGCCTATGTCTTAGCGCATCATCTTAAAATATGGGCATCGATAGGAAAGCGCCACGCTATCCACACCAATGCCTACTATTCCAGTAAAGCTACCACACCTATGCTATTTGGTTTTATCTTGCCAAAGGTGCTTATTCCCTTCTCATTTAAAAGTGCATTTTCGATTCAACAACAAGCACTGGTATTAGAGCACGAGAATGTGCATCGCAAACATTACGATCACCTGTGGAACGCGTTAGCGCTGGTTATCGCTATTGTATTTTGGTTCAACCCACTGGTTTGGCTTGCGCTAAAATCCTTCAGAATTAATCAAGAACTGGCTTGTGATCACGCAGTACTGAAAGACAAGACAGACAACGAAAAACTTACCTATGCAAAAGCACTCGTGCAGTGTGCCGAGCATGGTTCAGACGCCCTGCACTTTACACGCGGGCTTTACCCAACCTTTGGAGAAAAAAGGACTATGATCAAACGTTTAAACGCGATAAAGCAACCTATGCGTAACAATAAGGTACTGGCTGCAGGCGTACTTTCAATTGCCGCCATGCTCACCATCAACACGGCTTTAGCCAATGCGCCAGTAGCAGAGACAAAATCTGAAGCTAAGATTAACCAGGCATCGCCGGTTAAACGCGTTCCACCAAGCTATCCAGAAAAAGCAGCGCAGCAAAATGTAGAAGGTTTCGTTGTACTCTCTTTCGATATTACAGAAACGGGCGCTACAGATAATGTAAAAGTAGTAAAATCAGTGCCTGCTGGCGTGTTTGATAAAAGCGCAAAAGTTGCCCTGAAACAATGGGAATACAAGCCTCGTATTCAAGGTGGCAAAGGCGTGAGGCAGACCGGCCTTCTGGTGCAGCTAGACTATCAACTTGGTGCCTCTCTTGATACGGCGAGTGTTGAAAAGAATGCTTCCCCTGATGTAGAGCGTATAATCGTTCCACCCAAACAGAGCAAGTAAGCCCCAAAATTATCAGAATACTAAAAGGAGCGTATCGCTCCTTTTAGTGTTTTGTCTAATTGACTTAGTTCCTGCCTGCTGCACACTACCACTCGATCACCCAAGTCTCTTATAAAATGTAAAGTGCCTTTACAATTTCTATAGAGAATTTACGACCTCACTACGTTAGAATGTGAGTATTCACACACCTGAAAACTTCTAATTTATGGAAGGTTTAAATAGTCGATAGCGCAATTGCTACGGTTATTTTCAATCATGTTACTCCAGACGGGCTTTCGCTGCTGGTGTACAAAAAGGAAATCTATAATGAATCGTATCGTTTTAGCACCTACAGTGCTTGCCCTTACTTTTTTTACTACTTGTGCTAATGCCAATATTGATCAGCTTAAAGGTCTGTTAGGCGGTAAGAAAGCGGAATCGACAGTAACTTCCAGTAGCCTAACTGAAATGGCAACTAGCGCAGCATCTAATATCGACTTGGCTAGCTTAGTGAGTTCAGTTGCAGGTAACCTTAACGTGTCTGAAAACCAATCAGAAGGTGGCATAGCGTCAATTATGAACTATGTACAAGGCAACCTTTCAGGCGCTGATTACGCCCAGTTGGCAAGCAGCATTCCAGGTATTGATAGCCTGCTTGAAGATGTTCCCTCTCTTAGTGGTAACTCAGCAGCAAGCTCAAGCTCTTCACTATCAGGCTTACTCAATAAGGCCTCTGAGTACAGCTCTACACTTAAATCGGTAAACGACTTAAAGCAACAATTTGAAGCGCTAGGCCTTTCAACCGATATGATTGCCAGCTTTGTCACTCAAATCAGCTCGTATTTAAATGTAAATGCAGATGAAGAAACACAGGCGTTGTTTAAATCTGGCCTAGATAATTTGCTAACCGCTCTGTAACCTGTCTAAGGCGTATTAATTCTCTTCTACAATCCAAATTAATACGCTTTAACTTTTTTGCAGGGGCTTTTAGCTTGGTGAAATAGCAACTCCTGTTTATCTTTTTACACTCAAATACACAGCCTAATCGCCTATGCAAAATGCAATGTCTCGGTTTTCTACGCAGCCCAAATGGTTTCGACTATCCACTTATCTTGTTCTCATCTACCTTACTTACGCGCTTCTTATCGGCGTAGTTACGCCTGCGGTATTAAAGGCAAAGTTACCCAACATAGTGAAAGAAAACACTGGAAGAGATGCTGCTGTTGAAGATATTGCAATCAACCCTTTCTTGCTAAAAATAGAAGTGACTAATTTTGTTATCTATCCAAATATACACTCTTCAAATGAAAGCGAAGATAACGCCGTAATCCAGAACCAAGAAAATCATTTCTTTAGCGTAGGCAATGTTTCACTGGACGTTGGATTCTGGCAATCACTTTTCACCTTCACTCCTGCCGTTGAATCGCTAACCATAGACGAACCTTTTGTTTCCATTGCACGTTTAAGCGAAAGTGAAGACACACAAATCTTCAACTTCTCTGACATTCTCACCCACATAGAAAAGCGCAATACGAATGTCCCCACCGAGCCTGAAGATGCTAGCGAAGGACAAATTCCCCGAATTACGTTACGTGACTTTGCGCTTAACGAAGGGCGAGTGGTTATTGAAGACAAGGTGACCAACACCCTGCTTGATTACCCAGAACTGAGCGTTGACTTGCAAGATTTGGATACTCACGCTTTGATCAGTTCAAGTAGTGTTGGCAACAAAAACGCTAACCCTAAAAGCGATAAAAGTGAAAGTGATCAATCAAAAGGTAAGTTAGCGTTCAACCAATATCAATTTAACTTGCTCACCGCAGAGAAAGGTAACATCGCCATTGATGGCGAGTTTCAATTATCTCCACTAAAAGTTACGACAGACATCACGATAAACGATGTAGCGCTTACGCCGCTTTGGTCACTTTCGAAAGATTTGATAGAAGCAGATTTAGTAGACGGCAAGGTTAACTTAAGCTTACATGCTGAAGTTTTTGAACAAGATACAGCCTTCCAGTTTATTCTAGAGCGTGGCGAATTTGCTGTTAACAACCTTGTGTTTAACGCTGGTTCTTCGCCTGCCACAACAGGCACCGCCAAGAGTTCGCAAGAGATCATTGCCATACCCGCGTTTGCCATACACGATATAAACGTAAACGCATTAGAACAGCAAGTTAGCATTGCTGAAGTTGCTTTTGACAACGTTCGAGTGTCGGGCCTATTTGACAAGTCAGGGCTTGATTTACAGCGCCTGTTTACCCCAAAAAGCTCAGCAGCAGATGCTACATCAGCTAACGCTAACCCCAGCGCAGCGCAAAAGGGAAATAGTGAAACAGAAGATGAGGATGTTTCTAACGTAGCAACCGACAGCACAGAAGAACTAGCACATGACACTTCGTGGTATGTTGAGCTTCACCAATTTGCATTTAATGACGGTAGCATTGACCTTTTAGAGCGTAGCGTAAGTGACGGGACCTACTACCGCATCAGCAACCTCAATATTAAAAGTGGAAAAGTCACTACTGACTTCTCTAAACCTATTTCCTACACCACCAGTTTACATATCTCTGCCGACCCACAGACGTTTAGCGACACATCCAAAGGTGCACTAAGCAGTAGCGGCAGCGTAGTTATTGCAGAACAAACTGTGCAGGGTAAAGCAGCAATTGAGCAGCTGGTGCTAAGTCAGTTCCAGCAGTACGTTTCACCTCACGCAAATGTGACCCTTGAGGATGGGCTATTTAATTTAAACGTTGAGTTTGATGGGGCATTTAAGAACGCCGCTGATAAAGACAATATCGACTCACTAAACGTTAAGGCGAGTACTAGCATTAATAATTTAAGCGTACTGGATGACGCCAGCTCTCCCCTACTACAGTGGCAGTCCTTAAATGTAGACAACATCGAATTTGACCACGCATCGAACCAGCTAAGCGTAGACAACATTCACCTACAAGCGCCATTTGCACGACTTATTATTGATGAAGCTAAACAGACCAATGTGAGTAAGCTGATTGTCGCTTCATCAGACAAGTCCGCTAACAGTGAAAGTGCCAGCGAAACTGGCAGCGCAACCACGTCGAAAGCATCAAACGCAAACGTGCATGCAAGCACTACAGCTGAGCCTTCACAAGCCAACGAATTGGCCATTGCCGTTAACACCATATTAATAGAAAACGGCAAAGCGTACTTTGCTGACCATTCATTAACGCCAAAATTTGCGTCTGCTATAGAAAGTTTAAATGGCAGAGTATTGGGAATTGACTCTCGCTCAACTTCCCCTGCCAATGTTGATATCACCGGAAAGATAGACAACTATGCTCCGGTCAAACTAGCAGGCACTATTCACCCATTAAAAGATGATATAGACCTTGATTTAGATTTTTCAGTCAAAGGCGCTGAACTCACTTCAGTTAACCCCTACTCAGGCACCTACATGGGCTATTACATTGACAAAGGCTTGCTGTCATTAGCTGTACAATACAAACTAAACGGTAAGGCGCTGGAAGGTAAGAATCATGTTGTTATTGACCAATTAACGTTGGGCAAGAAGTCGAACTCTGATCAGGCATTAAGCCTACCGCTTGGCCTTGCTATTGCGTTATTAGAAGACAGAAACGGCGTTATCGATTTGGGTTTGGATGTGTCTGGCGATATCGATAGTCCGGACTTCAGTTTCGGCTCCATTATCCTCAATGCTATTGGCAATATTATTACCAAAGCTGTTACTGCACCCTTTTCGCTACTTGCGAACCTGGTTGGCAGTGACGACGAACTCGACAACGTTGAGTTCGGGTTTGGAGAGCATTCGCTAGATGCGGACGCTCAAGAAAAACTGAATACCCTTGCCAAAGCCCTTAAAAAACGTCCAGGACTTAGGGTTAATATCGAAGGTACTGTCAACGCCATGTCTGATGCAAGTGCCCTAGCGCAACGTCAGTTGAACACTACACTTTTAACAAGAAGCGGCTATGCTGATGCATCTGCTACTTCCGGCAACGCTAGTACTAACGAAAATTCTCTTGCTGGCGGTGAAAATGAAAGTTCCAACACCCCTGGCAGCGTACAGCGCGACTCAATAAGTGGCAGTAATATCCCACTGGAAGGCCCGTTAGCCGATGCGCTTTTATCCTACTATGTTGAGGTGTTTACACCTGACCTTAATCAAGAATATGACAACATGGTGGCGCAGCTTTACCCTGAACTCGCAAATTCAGACAATGAACAGAGCCAAAAGAGTGCTGATAACAATAAGGAAGTCATTAACGAAGAAAGTGTAAACCGAGCATTAAGCATTGCCCGATACAACAAACTACGTAACAACATTGATATCCCTGAAAGTGACTTAATCCTTCTGGCTGACGCGCGCAGTAAAGCGGTGAAAGGTTATTTGGCAAATGAAGCTGAGGTAGAAGCGAATCGCTTATTCTTGCTTAATACTCAGCACGACTTACATACCGAATTTAGCGGTGTGGAATTAACGTTAGAAGCGAAGTAATGAACGGGTTGGCTTGAAAATAAAACCCTATAATTTAGGGTTCCATAAGGTCACTAAACAAAAAAGGGTAGCTTATTCAGTTAAGCTACCCTTTTTTGTAAACAGTGACTTCTGATACTACTTGCTACTTAAAACCCAGCTAGCAAATGGTACCGTAGTGCGTGCCTCGCCTACTTCTTCAAATGGGGCGCGCAAGTTGCGGATACGTTAGACGCGTTGAAAATTTCAATCCAATAGCCGTCTGGGTCTTTGATAAATGCGATCCCTTTCATAGAACCATCATTAAGCCCTTTCTGAAAAGGAACGTCTAGTGATGCAAATCGTGCACATGCAGCTTCAGCATCAGGCACATGAAAACCAATATGCCCAAAACCTTTTGGCTCTGTATTTCCGTTATGATAATCAACCGTTTCTGGTGTATCGCCCCAATTGTGGGTTAGCTCCAACATGGCCGGGCGACCAAAAGTTTGCTGAGTACGTTCGTCTACATCGTCAGAAATATCAGAGAAATCATCACCTGCCGCCAAAAAATAAAGGCTGAACTTCATTTCTTCAAAATCTAGACGCTTAATTAGCGTCATTCCCATAACTCGCGTATAGAAATCTAGCGAACGCTTGGGGTCGGCAATGCGCAGCATAGTTTGGTTGAACACAAAACCTTGTGTCGCGGCATCTTTCTCTTCATACAGGCCTTCGGCCTTATCGAAATGTCGGCTCATAATAGTCGTCCTTAGCGATATAGATAATTAAGGCAAGGCAATCTTGCTTTGCCTAAAAACGAGTGCATAGAAGTGAGGGGTAATTTTCTTTTCACAACAGCACTTAGTCTATCCTCTTACGCGCTTTACCTCAGATGCGTTTTATACAACGTCTATTTTTACAGCGCTTTTATTTTTTAGGGAGCTTTCCCCAAACCGAACCTGCATCACTTTTTTTCACTGGCGACACTTTAGAATTGGTGTTTTTGCCAGCCGCTTCTTTTTGTTTACTAGCGCCTTTATTAAATGAGCCTGACTTAGTACCAGAAGTGCTTGGGCTATCTGATTTTTTAGGCGAAGTTTGTCGCGTGGACTCCGGTCGATATTTTTTCACCATACCTTGCAACAAATTGCGAACCACTTGATCGCCAGCAGGTTTAAAGTTGCGATGGTCTGGCTTTCTAAAAAACGCCGACAGCTCACCTTTACTCATTCTAAAGTCTGCTAATTTAAGCACCGCTATCATATCGTCATCTTTATAACTCA
>Ga0208334_100518_pt1 | contig 12635 bp, 9 predicted proteins | sample DeeseametaMP0900_FD_184201 | JGI IMG/M metagenome (GOLD analysis project Ga0208334, IMG submission 184201) | Marine microbial communities from the Deep Indian Ocean - MP0900 (SPAdes) | ecosystem: Environmental > Aquatic > Marine > Oceanic | place: East of Durban, South Africa, South Indian Ocean...
TCCTGCACTATCAGAGTTTAACCAAACTAAACTGATTGCAAAGCTGGGTCAATCCGGCGTTAGGGTTAAAAACCTATATAGCGAATATGTTCACCTAGTAGACTCCCAAGGTGACTTGTCTAAGCAGCAAATAGAGATTCTCGAGAAGCTGCTCACTTACGGCCCCGCGAGGCAAGCACAAACACCTTCTGGAACCCTCTTCCTTATTACTCCTCGCCCCGGCACTATTTCTCCCTGGTCTTCTAAAGCCACCGACATCGCTCACAACTGTAGTCTAAAAAATATCAATCGTATAGAACGCGGTTGCGCGTTTTATATCGAGACCGACGCTACATTGAGTGATGAAGATTTTGCACTTGTTGCTAGCTTCTTACACGACAGAATGACCGAGTCAGTGTTCACCCATACTGACGATGCGGCGGTGCTGTTTGCTCACACCGAAGCCAACACCTTTACCAGTGTCGATGTGTTAGGTGAAGGCAAAGAGGCACTGGTTAATGCAAACGTGTCGTTAGGCCTTGCATTAGCCGATGATGAGATTGACTACCTATTTGATAGTTTTACCAAGTTAGGCCGAAACCCTACCGATGTAGAGCTATACATGTTTGCCCAAGCAAACTCGGAACATTGTCGCCATAAAATCTTTAACGCTAGCTGGACCATTGACGGCGAAGACCAAGAAAAATCGCTGTTTAAAATGATCAAAAACACCTACGAGTTGTTGCCTGATCACGTGTACTCAGCTTACAAAGATAACGCAGCAGTAATGGAAGGCTGGGAAGCAGGGCGCTTCTTCCCGAACCCTCAGTCGCATCAATACGAATACCATCATGAAAATATCGATATTTTAATGAAGGTAGAAACTCACAACCACCCAACGGCAATTTCACCTTTCCCTGGTGCAGCAACAGGCTCAGGCGGTGAAATTCGTGATGAAGGTGCTACAGGCCGTGGCTCAAAACCTAAAGCAGGCTTGGTTGGTTTTACTGTATCTAACTTACGTATTCCTGGTGCTGAACAGCCGTGGGAAGCAGAATATGGCAAGCCACAGCGCATTGTCAGTGCCCTTGATATTATGCTTGAAGGCCCACTGGGTGGTGCTGCGTTTAACAACGAATTTGGCCGCCCAGCGCTACTGGGTTATTTCCGTACCTACGAGCAAGAAGTCAATAGCTTTAACGGCGTTGAAGTGCGTGGTTATCACAAGCCCATCATGCTTGCGGGTGGCTTAGGCAATATTCGCCGTGATCACATCGAGAAAGGCGAAATCACCGTAGGCGCTAAGCTTATTGTGCTTGGCGGCCCTGCCATGAACATTGGCCTTGGTGGCGGTGCTGCGTCTTCAATGGCCTCTGGTCAGTCGAATGAAGATTTAGACTTTGCCTCCGTTCAGCGTGATAACCCAGAAATGGAGCGTCGCTGTCAGGAAGTGATCGATGCATGTTGGCAGCTAGGGGATAACAACCCTATTCAGTTTATCCACGATGTGGGCGCGGGTGGTCTTTCAAACGCACTGCCAGAGCTTGTAAACGACGGCGGCCGAGGCGGTAACTTTGAGCTTAGAAAAGTATTGTCTGATGAGCCTGGCATGACGCCACTAGAATTGTGGTGTAACGAATCGCAAGAGCGCTATGTTATGTCGGTTGCGCCTGAAAATATGCCTGTGTTCGAAGCGATTTGCGCCCGCGAACGCGCGCCGTTTGCGGTGGTAGGTGAAGCGACTGCCGAGCAGCACTTAAACCTGAACGATAGCCAGTTTGAAAATAAACCCATCGATATGCCGCTAGATGTGCTTTTAGGTAAGCCGCCTAAAATGCATCGCGATGTGAGCTCCAAAAAAGTAAGCTCGCCTGCACTAGATGACGCGGGTATTACATTAAGTGATGCAGCGACGCGCATTCTGTCGTTACCCACAGTGGCTGAAAAAACATTCCTTATCACCATTGGCGATCGCTCGGTAACGGGCCTTGTAAGTCGTGACCAAATGGTAGGTCCATGGCAGGTACCGGTGGCCGATGTAGCGGTAACGGCAACGGCGTTTGATACCTATCACGGCGAAGCCATGACAATGGGCGAGCGTACACCCGTTGCATTGTTGTCGCACGGCGCGTCTGCACGCCTAGCAGTAGGTGAAGCGTTAACTAATATTGCGGCGGCAAATATTGGCGATATTAAGCGTATAAAACTTTCAGCCAACTGGATGACTGCAGCCGGTCACCCGGGTGAAGATGCGGGCCTTTATGAAGCGGTGAAAGCCGTGGGTGAAGAGCTTTGCCCCGAACTTGGTTTAACCATCCCAGTGGGTAAAGACTCCATGTCGATGAAGACCGCATGGAATGAAAATGGAGAAGATAAGGCCGTAACTTCACCGCTATCTTTAGTTATTTCTGCTTTCGGTGCAGTCAAAGATATTCGCAAAACGGTAACGCCACAGCTTCGCACAGACAAAGGCGCAAGTCGCTTATTGTTGCTTGACCTAGGTGAAGGTAAAAACCGCTTGGGCGCGAGTTGTTTAGCACAAGTATATACACAGCTTGGTGATAGCCCAGCTGATGTGGTGTCTGCTACGCGCCTTAAAGGCTTCTTCGATGCCATGCAGGCCCTTATCGAAAAGGGATTGGTGCAGGCTTACCACGACCGTTCAGACGGCGGTCTATTTACCACGGTCGCTGAAATGGCCTTTGCTGGTAAAACAGGTGTAAGTATTAACCTTGATAGCCTTCAAGGCAACGACATCGCTGTACTGTTCAATGAAGAATTGGGCGGCGTAATTCAAGTGCTTGAAAGCGACCTAGACGCAGTTAACGCTGTATTAGCTGAATTTGACTTAACTGAATTGACGCACGATATCGGTACGCTTAGTAGCACGGATATGATTGAGTTTAACCGCGACGGCGTTGCTGTACTTGCGGATAGCCGTGTATCCATGCGTACTACCTGGGCAAAAACTACGTTTGAAATGCAAAAGCTTCGTGATAACCCAGAGTGTGCAGAGCAAGAACACGCTGCGAAGCAGGATGCTGCAGACCCTGGTTTACATGTAGCACTGTCTTACGATGTTAACGAAGATGTAGCCGCGCCTTATATTGCCAAAGGCGTTAAGCCGAAAGTGGCGATTTTAAGAGAGCAGGGCGTTAACTCCCACCTTGAAATGGCGGCTGCATTTACCCGTGCAGGTTTTGACGCTATCGACGTGCACATGAGTGACGTGTTGGCGGGTCGTATTACTCTTGAGCAGTTTGCGGGTCTTGCTGCTTGTGGCGGTTTCTCTTACGGCGACGTATTAGGCGCAGGTGAGGGTTGGGCGAAGTCTATTTTGTTCAATAGCATGGCGCGCGATCAGTTTGAAGGCTTTTTTACCCGCAACGACACCTTTAGCTTAGGTGTATGTAACGGCTGTCAGATGCTATCGAATCTTAAATCATTGATCCCTGGCACAGAACACTGGCCGCATTTCGTGACTAACCAGTCGGCGCGATTTGAAGCCCGTGTCGCTATGGTTGAAGTGATGGAGTCTAAGTCTGTGCTGCTAGATGGCATGGCGGGCTCGCGTATGCCAATTGCGGTGTCGCACGGTGAAGGTCAGGCTGAATTTGCTAATGATAATGCGCTATCGCAAGTAGGCGAGCAGGTGGCTATGCGTTATGTAGATAACTACGGCAAGCCAACAATGCAATACCCAGCTAACCCGAACGGTTCACCGCAAGGTATCACTGGTTTAACGTCTGTAGATGGGCGCAGCACTATAATGATGCCGCACCCTGAACGTGTATTTAGAGCCGTTGCAAACTCATGGTGCCCAGACGATTGGCAAGAAGACGGTGCGTGGATGAGAATCTTCAGGAACGCCCGTAAATTCGTTGGCTAGGTAAATTGGCTATTGAGTAAAACAGGGGGAAACCCCTGTTTATTTACCTTAAATATACCGATTAATAAATGTTCATACTTTAGAATGACGTCAAACCTTTGGCAAAGTGTCAAAAATCTGATTTTTGCCCTTGTCATCAAGTTGTCACTGATCTATTGTAGTGCAAGCAAGGAATGCGGCTTGGTTACAGGAGTTGAATTAGGGTTGTACTGGCTGAAGTATCATTGCTTCGCTGGTTTAAATAATAAGAGACGACCAATGAATCGTTCTTCAAAAGGGTTTGGCTTAACCGGAGTGGCTGTAGCTGTAGTGCTGATGTTCGTAACTGCTGTTTTTAGCACATCTGCGAAATCTGCCGAAGCTCCAACAACGCTAAGTGTGCTGTCTTCAGTTAAGTAGTCTGAAAGAAAAATTCTAACGCCCGTATCAAGTCACTTGATACGGGCGTTAATCATTGGGGCTATTAAAAAGCTTTTTGCGTATTGTGTCGCATAAAAAAGCTTAAAACGAGACGAACGAAATGCACAGCCGAAGCCTGCAAAACTTGTCTCTCACTTTATCCTTTCTTATTTTTTTCTCGGTTAATCAGTTTTTGCTGAGGGTGCTTTTTCAGCAACACATAAGTAGCACCAAATCCGCCATGCATAGGCTGTGCGGTATGAAATGCAATCACTTCATCTAGCTCTCTTAGCCAGTGATTGACATAGCTTTTCTTGAGTGCTGGAAAAGGCTTGCTATTTTCACCGGTTCCATGTTTTATGAGCAGGGCACGAACCCCACGTTCGTGACTTGATTTAATGGTGCTATAAATTAGGTCGCGGCTTTGCTCCAGTGTCTTTCCTGATAGCGTTAGGTTGGTTTCCAACGGATATTTACCAAGACGCAGTTTTTTAAACACACCATCTTGTATGCCTGGCTGCTGGAAATGTATAAAGTCATCAGGCGGTATTGGCTTTACACCATCCATGCTCAGTGGATTAGCGAGTTTGTCGCGAACGCTTAACTTCAAGGCTGCTCGCTTTTGTTTTTCGGCGAGCGCCTTTTCAGGGTCGTGTAATAAAGCCTTGTCATCTGAAGTAATAGGTTTTACATCTTGCATTTCAGCAAAAAACGAATCGATATCGTCGTTTTCAAAGTGGCTCATATTAACCCCCACACTAACTACTATAATGCTATTTATATGTTATTTTGTGCCTTATGATCTATTGCAATGAGTGCTTACTGGAAAGCTAAACGCACAGAAAGAATGTCTTCTAAAAAGGCAACGGCTATAAAAGTGGGGATTAATTTTGAAATTTCATCGTTTAGAAGATGGCTCCGGGCTCAGATAGTGCCTCTATTGCATACCATTCCTCTTCGGTAAATGCTGAATCGATAGGTGTTTCAGCATCATCGCCAGTTTCTTCTTGGGGGGACGAATTGAAAGTCATTATGCTCTCCTGTTTGGAAGAGTATTGCTTAATTCGATTAAATTACAACCAAAGTAGAAAAGATAAACATGATGATAGGGGAGCGAAATGTATAGGAAGGTTTACTTTATTTCTAGTTTAAGCCAGCCAAAATGGCGTCCCCAGCTGGAATCGAACCAACATCTAAGCCTTAGGAGGGCCTTGTTTTATCCATTAAACTATGGGGACCTAATGCGTGACACCTACATTATACGTAGTTCGATAAAATACGAAACCCTTATATTAATCAATGATGTGCAGCTGCTTCGAGGGAAATCTTTTATACCTTTTAAATTCGGTGGTTGTACAGAGAAGACAAACGTTATCGGTTTATCATTTCACAAGCAAAAAAAAGCCCTGATGCAATGACATCAGGGCTTTAAGGTTTAAACGTAGGCTACGTTAAATGTCGGTAGGCGGTAGTTTATCAATGGCTGTCTTGAGCACGTCTGACTCCGTAGGTGAAGCCGTTCCAATATCGCTGCCACTTTCTTTAGACGTATCACCAACAACGGTCTCAGTCCCACTTAAGGAAGTGCTATTGCCAGTTGCGTCAGCAGACGTTGGCTCGGTAGCAGGTAGAATTAAATCTTCAGGTGGAAGATCGATATCGACTACATCAACCGTAACTTCAGTGACAGGACCTCCCGAAACAATATCACCTTCTTCAGGAAGGGTGATTGTGTCTTCCGGTATTGTTCCTGAAGTAACAGGCTCAGGCGCTGTAGTTTCAGGCGTTGTTGAAACAGGGTCGCCAATATCCACAGTCGTTGCTGGTGGTCTCTGGCGGGTTCACCGTCACCACAGGCTCACCCATATCAACGGCGTTACCGTCGTTTATAGCATCGAGGGCCTGAACGACGACATTTTGACTTGCCGTGCTCGCCGAATTACCGACCTCATCTGTCACTGTCGCCACTACGGCATAGGTGCCTGCTGGTAGCGGTGTGCCAGTTAAATCCAGGCTCCAGTTGCCGCTGCCATCAATAGTAAGTTCAGGGTCAGTGCCAAAGGTATAGGACGTTCCATCAACGGTAACAGTTAGGGTAGTATTGTCACCAAGGTCCACCGTTCCATTAAAGATAAGCGTGCTATCGCTAGTTATAAAGTCTCCAGCCACGCCAGAGTCGTTTGAAATACTATCGAACGTCACCGTTTGGCCATTATTGTTTTCATCAATACTGGTATCGATAACAATCGAACCTGTAGCTGAGTCAGAATTACCCACAGCGTCCGTAGCGGTAACCGTTGCCGTATAATTACCTTCAGCGAGTAATGCGACAATATTGTCAGCTAATGTCCAGGTACCGTTACCATTATTGGTAGCGGTGTAGTCATTCCCGTCAATAGTCACCACTACAACCGCGTTCGGATCGTTTACCGTACCGGTAAGTTCTGGCGTGGTGTCGTTGGTGGTTAGATCGTTAATGGCTACCGTAGGTGCAGTGGTATCAATTACTAAAGTACCTGTGTCGGTATCGGTATTACCCGCCTCGTCGGTCACGCTGGCATTAATCGTAAATTCACCTTCGGCCAATTCAGCCGGTACGTCTGCGCTGTAAGTTCCGTCAGCCTGCACAATGGCGGTCACGGTTTGCGTGTTGCCCGCGCTATCAGTAATGGTAAGGGTAACGGTACTGCCCTGCGTCGCGTCAGTGGTACCGGTAAGGGTTGGCGTGGTATCGTTATCCGAGCCTGGCGCATTTATAGTGATTGTCGGTGCGGTAGCGTCTATTTGGCCAGTCGTTGAGCCATCAGCGGTGTTGCCAGTTGGCTCAAGCACAGTAGCGTCGACAGTAAAATCACCGTCTGCTAAGGCATTAGGAACATCTGCGCTGAACGTACCATCATCTTGAACAATCGCCGTGAGTGTTTGAGTGTTTCCTTCACTGTCTGTCACTGTAAAGGTTACCGTGCTACCAGGAATGGCAGAGGTGATACCTGTAATGGTCGGCGTTGTATCGTTGGTTAATCCAATAGGGTCTAAGGTTAGCGATATATCTTGGGCTTGCTCTCCGGTCCCCGAGAATTCAGTTGGGGTTATGTCACCGTCATTGTTGTTATTTTGTTCAAATTGAAAGCCTACGGGGTCAACGTCTTCATTGATGCGATCTACGCGTACAAAGTTACTACCACCACCGGTACCAGCGCCGCCATCAAGACCTGCCGCTGTCGCTTCTAACGATTCCAAGATATCGCCTTCTCCGGCAAGTACGTCTAAAAAGTCACCGTTCTCTTGAGAGGCGTTCTCAGTGCCTTCAACGCCGTCGAGCAGTGCTGCAAGTTCATCCACGCTTTCATCAAAAACTGCAAACTCGTCGTCGGTATTGCTGTCCGTAAAGTCTAACTGTAGAGGGAACGATACGGTCTGCCCTGCTGGCAATGTGCGAAGTTCACCGTTTACGCTAACGGTAACGGTGGCATCTGGTGAAATATTTAAAACATCGCCCTCGTTAACCGCCATACCTGACACTGCGTTAATTTGCTCGCCTGTTTCACTACGTACTAAAGAAGCTTCACCATTTACTTCTACAATGCTTACCTCGGCCATAAGTCCCTCTCAATAAAAATAGATATTTACGCTATATAAAAAGCGTAGCAGGGCTTTTCAATCTCGTTACCGGACCGTAGTACGGATAGGCTTTAGCCATTGGTATAAAGGCGTGAGGAAAACTAGGTAATTCCCCCTAATTTATTAATTTTTCGTCTAATAATACGTAACTGGGTTTGCAGAAAATTTTACAGCGTCTACTTTTTTAAAGTAAGAAACGGCACAAATGTCGTGAAGAATTTATACAGTGAGATGCATATATGAAGTTTATTAAAACAGTGCTTTCTAAAGTTGTAATAGGAACAGCTGGCGCTGTATTGGCTCACGGCGCTTTTGCTCAAACTAGTGGTGAGGGAAGTGCCTCAGCGAGTCTAGAGAGTTACGTTCGTAAGGTTGTTAATCAAAACCCTGAAGTGCAAGCCAGCTGGCGTCAGCTTCAAGTTGCAATGTCAGATGTTGATATCGCTCGCGGAGGCTTTAGGCCCCAGGTAGACGTATTGGCGACGAGTGCCTACACAGATAGAAATTATGGTTAGACCGAGAGTACATGGGGCACACAGCTGAAATCGCTCTAACCCAAATGCTTTATGACGGGTTTTTAACAAGTAGCGAAGTTAAGCGGTTCAAACAAGCGCAAGTGGTAAGGTACTTTGAATTACTGGGCGAGGTGGAGCAAAAATCGCTTGATACTGCGCTTGCTTACATGGACGTACAGCTGTTTAGAGAATTATTAAGACTGGCCGAAGAAAACCTTATTACTCACGTTGATGTTTTCAAACAGATTGAAGAAAGCGTTGAAGTGGGGCTTGGGCGACGGGCCGACCTAGAGCAAATCAGTGGGTGACTTTCTCTTGCTGAATCCAATGTATTAACCGAGTTGTCTAACCTTCACGACGTCACCGCACGTTTTCTTCGTTTAGTGGGAGAGAAACCTGCAGATAGATTAACGCCTGTAACGTTAAGCTCTGCTTATGTAGACGCCAGTGTGACAGATGTTAAAACGTTATTGACCAATGCCTATGGCACTAACCCGCAATTTAACGCGGCAATTTACAATATAGATGCACAACGTTATGGAGTAGACAGTGCGAAAAGTCTGTATCACTCTCAAGTTAATTTGACGGCGAGCTAAGGTGCACAAACGCGAGATCAAGCGGCACTGAATAATACAATCACTGAGGCTAGCGTAGGGGTTAATTTCTCGTACAATCTGTATAACGTGGGCTCTGACCGCGCAGCAATTAGGCAAGCATTGTCTCAGGTGGATCTTGCAAAAGATTTAAGAGACAAAGCGTGTATCGATATGCGGCAAACGGTGCAAATTGCTTACAACGACATTATCAACATTACCGAGCAGCTTCCTTCACTAAACGCGCATAGGCTGTCATCAGATAGAGTGAAGTCAGCTTACATGGATCAGTTTACTATCGGTGAGCGTTCGCTATTAGATTTACTTGATTCTGAAAACGAATACTACGAGTCGAGCTTATTTAGAGGCTCAGTATACCCTTGAGAAAGCGCGGGTTAGGCTTTTGGCTGCCTCGGGCAGTTTGGCGCAAACATTAGGTATTACAAAAGAAGGCGTACCTGACGTACTTGACATGGCAGAAGAAAAAATCAGCTATGACCCCAACTATGTTTGCCCTGTCGTACGCACTAACTTTGAAGATGAGCGAAACATTCTTAAGCGGGATTCTGATGGAGATGGCATTGTAGATTTGTGGGACGACTGTGTAGACTCAACGCCAGGGGCTATGGTTGATGATTTTGGCTGTGAGGCAAAAGAACCAGAGCCGAGCGCTGCCGATTTCACTCTTGACGACGCTCAAATAATCGACTCTTTTAAGGTAAACATAGAGTTTACATCTAACTCCACAGACGTGTTGCCAGAATACGAAAACAATTTGCAAGACGTCATTGACGCGCTAAATGCTAATCCAAATTCAGGGGTGATTATTCATGGTCACGCCTCACTTGATGGCGATGCAGCATACAATCAGCGCTTGTCAGAGCGAAGGGCCAAGGCTGTTGCGTCTCTTCTTATGACGAAAGCTGATATAGCGCCTCGTAGAATTACCGCTGTTGGCTATGGCGAAAGCCGCCCCTTGGTTAATGAAGAGTCTGAGGCTGCCAATGCGCGTAACCGTAGAATTGAGGCGGCTATTATCCAGCTTCCCTCTAACGAATAGTGATGCGGCAGACCTATATGAAGGATAAAAAGGTCGTACACGACGTATCTTATTTAGAGCAGCAGGGCGGGGTGTTGATGGATTGTTTAATGACAATCTGTCACGCACATCATTTAGATGTATCACGTGTAAGCTTACTTAGTGGGCTACCGTTAGACCACGGTGAGTTATCTCCCACGGGGTTTGAACGGGCCGCTAAAAGAGCTGGGCTTGCTAGCCGGACAGTTAAGCGTGATATTGATCACATTAACACGGCTCTATTGCCCGCTGTTTTAGTGTTAAACGAAAAGCAAGCATGTGTCTTACACGGTTTATCTCCGACGCATGCAAGGGTGTCTTACCCTGAGCTGGACGACGCTGTTGTTGAAGTGGCAAGGGAAGAGCTAAGCGCTAGATATACTGGCTACATTATTTTCGCTCGCCCTGAAATGCAGGCGCAAGAGACAAATGCAAACATTGATAAATCGTCGGTAGGGCACTGGTTGTGGTCGTCTATAAAGACTGCGAAAGGGCTATACCGAGACGTGCTGTTAGCGTCGGTTTTTATCAGTCTTCTTTCTATTGCGCTGCCTTTATTCGTGATGAACGTGTACGACAGGGTCGTACCTAACGCGGCGCTGGAAACCCTGTGGGCACTAGCAATTGGCGTTTTGATGGTATTAGCAGCCGACTTCCTGCTGCGCATGCTGCGTCAATATTTTGTGGAGCTAGCGGCAAGCCGTTTAGATGTAACTCTTTCTGCAAAAATCATGGAAAAAGTGCTATCGATAAACTTAGCGAATAAGCCTGCTAAGAGCGGCGCGTTTATCAACAGCTTACAGTCTTTTGAAAGTATCAGGCAGTTTTTTGGCTCGGTAACGCTGGTTGCTTTAGTGGACCTACCCTTCGGACTTTTATTTGTCGTCATTATTGCAATGATCGATATCTACCTGATTATCCCAATGCTTATTGGCGCTACTCTCTTATTTCTACACGCAATGAAAGCACAGCGAGTCATGCGCTCGTTGTCTGAAGAATCGATGGAAATAAGCTCGCGTAAGAGCTCGCTTGTTACTGAAAGCGTAACGTCTTTGGAAGACATAAAAGCATTTGGTTATCAAAGTCGAAACCAGAGCGCGTGGGAAAAACAGACCATATTTCTTGCTAAAGTTAATGCGAAGCTTCGCTTAGTTTCCATGTCGGTAAATAACGCCGCACTTTGGATTCAACAGTCGGTAGGCGTGGTCATTATTTTAACTGGCGTCTATTTAATTATCGAAGGCGTAATTACGCAAGGTGGTTTGATTGCCGCTTATCTTTTATCTAGCCGCGCGATGGGGCCTGTTTCACAAGCCGCATCGATGTTAGCCCAGTTCCATCACGCGGAAACCGCCAAAAATGCCCTTGATGAAATTATGGCAATGCCTAGTGAATCGGGCAGTAATAAGCAGATTAAGAACAACGTTGTACTGAACGGCAATATAGATGCAAACCAACTCTGCTTTAAATATCCCGATGAAAATGTACTTGCACTTAAAGACATTAACTTCTCGATTAAACAAGGAGAGCATGTTGCCATTTTAGGGAAAAATGGCTGCGGTAAATCTACACTTAATAAACTCATTATGGGTTTTTACCGGCCTGAATCGGGACAGCTCTTGATGGATGGTATCGATTTACAACAATACGATCCTACGCTGTTGCGCAAGCAAATTGGTTATGTTCCCCAAGAAGTGAGCCTTTTTTATGGAACGCTTAAAGACAATATCATGCCTGAAAACTTGAACATGGATGATAGTGATTTCTGGGAAATATTAAGCCAATGTGGTTTAGCAAAATTGGTCAATAGTAGCGCGAATGGGGTAGAGCAAATAGTTGGCGAGCGAGGCTCTCTACTCTCGGGCGGACAGCGACAAGCGGTCGCTATGGCAAGGGCGCTTGTTCGCGATCCATCTATATACATTATGGACGAACCTACCTCAGCGATGGACTCGACTAACGAAGCGCAAATGAAAGAGACCATAAAAGCCGCGACCGCAGGTAAAACTCTTATTATAAATACCCATCGTACGACCTTGCTTGACCTTGTAGAGCTCGTACAGTTGGCTAAGAATTCCCGCTAAAAATAGACGAGTAAGTGAGCAACCATTCTGCCGCATGGGTTGCTGGCGTCTAACACCAGAAAAATCACCCAGCCCAACCCGCTGTCTATTTTTTAAGGTGGGCATTCATCTACATGTCTAATTTTTTACCAATTTGATCGCTAAGATGTACTAATTTGATTACCGAGGGAGACTGACGGACTAATTACTTAGGGGCTTAATCGTACAATCTCCACTCGACACCACACAACTCACTTCTGGACATTTCTGAGTTGCATTTTAGCTAATTTAGAAAAACATGAATTAGATAAAGTATGGAAATTTCAAATCAATATGAGGCGGACATGAAGAAATTGAAAAAAGTAGCTTAACTGGGTTGGTCAATTTTGGTTGACCACGTCATGTTCCGGTGAGTACGCAAGTCATTGGCGCTAACGAATATGAAGGTCACTTTGCTTTTGACTTACTCTATAACAACTCTTCAGATATACAGCCTAA
>Ga0208334_100519_pt1 | contig 12620 bp, 10 predicted proteins | sample DeeseametaMP0900_FD_184201 | JGI IMG/M metagenome (GOLD analysis project Ga0208334, IMG submission 184201) | Marine microbial communities from the Deep Indian Ocean - MP0900 (SPAdes) | ecosystem: Environmental > Aquatic > Marine > Oceanic | place: East of Durban, South Africa, South Indian Ocean...
CGCGTCCAGAAAATGTCTACCTTTGGTACTACATGCTTAGTTTGTCATTTATTTAACTGCTTGGAACTCCGACAAACAGGATTTCCTTGCAGCTGGCCTGATACTATTTCGCGGTTCACCCTCAGACAAGGTTCCCTCGCTATCCTACTTGGATGACCTTCCGAATCCCCGCTAGCAGGAAAAGACTAGGGTGGAAGGGCCTATACCGGTTATTAAGCGGCTAGTGCGTAAGTTTCGTCGTTTGCGACTATTTAAATGCGGCTTTTTTAAGAGGCCAACCGCTCCTCTGCATGCACCTCCGGCTTCCTAGATCCTGTCGAATCCTAATCAGCCCCGAGTGTGATTTTCAATAATAACACAAATGTCTCAGTGTTAAACGGTTTCTTTTTAAAATTGCTATAAATTTTAAGGGTTTGGCTATATTTCAAACAAAAAATATATCTAGCAATTCAACCGCTTACCGCCTCAAATTAAACGCAAGTTCGCGACTAGTGTTCACTTGGCTTACTATCGAATTGCTTTATATATAGGGGCGATGGCGTATTTTTCAAGGGGTGCAGTATGCAAACTGTATAAAAGGCAGGTGTGTAAGCTACAAGTTGTGCACTTGCTGTCGAAACTTTTAGCAAATTATTTAGGGCAAAAGTGCGTGTGCAAGGATGCAATTAGCGCTAATAACCATTAAAGTACGTGAGCATAAACAAAAGGCTAGTAGTGTAAATGTCTTCAGAATCCATATTGTATTCCCCCTATAATTTGCCATGCGGCGTAACGGTGCGTAACCGTCTTGTTAAAGCCGCTATGGAAGAAAACATGTCGAGTATGGGTAATTTACCCGGCGAGTCGCTCTACGCTTTGTATCGATATTGGGCTCACGGCAATTTGGGTATGGTGATCACTGGGAATGTGATGGTCGATAAGGCGGCGATGACAGGGCCGGGTGGCGTTGCACTTGAAAGCGAAACCGAACTTGCGCCATTTGAAAAGTGGGCAAAGATTATTAAGTCGAACGGCGCGCTTGCCGTAATGCAAATTAATCACCCAGGCCGGCAGGTATTTAAAGCGATGAAGGGAAAAGCGATAGCTCCTTCAGCGGTTCCGCTTGATATGGGTAAGCATTCGAAGCTCTTTGCTCAACCTCGCGAAATGACTTGCCAAGATATCCACGACGTGTGCAAACGCTTTGTACAAACCGCTAAGCAGGCCGAAAAAGCAGGGTTTGACGGTGTGGAAATTCACGCTGCTCACGGTTATTTACTTACTCAGTTTTTATCTCCGCTAACCAATCAGCGTCAAGACGAGTGGGGCGGTTCTATAATCAATCGCGCTCGTTTATTAATAAATATCGTCAGCCAAGTACGTGCAGTGTGTGCCAAAGATTTCATTGTAATGGTTAAGCTTAATTCTGCTGATTTTCAGAAGAACGGTTTTTCTTTTGATGATGCGTGTGAGGTGGTTAATCGCCTTGAAGCGCTTGGAGTGGATGTGGTTGAACTTTCTGGTGGTAGCTACGAAGCGCCAGCGATGCAAGGTCAAACCCGCGACGATACTACATTGGCACGAGAAGCCTATTTTCTTGAATTTGCGCATGCACTGGAAAGTAAAACCGACATTCCACTTATGACCACAGGTGGTATTAAGCGCGCTGAAGTTGCCGAGCGGGTAATTCAGCAAGGCTGCGAACTGGTAGGTTTAGCCAGTGCGCTCGCCATTACGCCTGATCTTGCAAAGAAATGGCAACAGGAATGGAGTTATTCAGGCATTATTCCCCATTGCGCTTGGAAAGATAAATCCCTTGCCAGTCTTGCCAATATGGCTATGGTGCGAAGACAGTTAAGGCGTTTAGGAAATAATTTAACAACGCTAAGAAACCCTTCTCCGCTGTGGAGCCTTATTCTAGATATGTTGCACCGCAAGAAAATGACAAAGCGAGATGTGAATTAATGCAACTTAAAGGCACACTCGGCTGTTAGTTGATTCGCTCCGCCAAAAAGAAAACCAAGGGCTTAGTGATTTATTTGCTACAGCGAATAGAAAAACACAGCGTTAAACGCTGTGTTTCATCATCCGTTCTTTTTGGCGCTGCCAGTCTTTGTCTTTTAAGGTGTCGCGCTTATCGTGGGCGTGCTTACCTTTAGCTAAGTGAATTTCTAGCTTCACCCAACATTTCTTCCAATACATGGAAGTAGCGACAATAGAGTAACCCTGGCGGTCTCGAGCACCCATTAAGCGATCTATTTCACGTTTCTTTAGCAGCAGTTTGCGGGCGCGCTCTGGTGCAGCAACCACGTGGGTTGAGGCCTGATTCAACGGACTAATTCTACAGCCCACTAAATACGCTTCGGCGTTTTGAATAATAATGTACGCGTCAGTGATATTAACTTTACCTGCGCGAATACTTTTAATTTCCCACCCCTGAAGCTCCAGACCTGCTTCGAACTTGTCTTCTAGAAAATAGTCGTGACGCGCCTTTTTATTTTGCGCGATATTTCCAGAGGTGTTTTTGTTGGCTTTGTTCTTTTTCATACTCGCTATTATACTGATTGTTCGGGGGAATGTCTTTAGTTGTCATTAATAACTCATATGGGGGCATTTGGTTCAAAACCGAATACAAGCGAAGCAATTTTTCTGTGATACAATGCCGCCAATAGTTTTAATAGTAGTGGAATCAATGCCAAGTATTCATAGAAGCGCGCTGGTAGCACATAGCGCAGAAGCCATGTTTAACTTAGTAAACGATGTAGCTTCTTACCCTGAGTTTTTACCAGGTTGTACCGATAGCAAAATTCTCGACACATCTACGCAAAGCATGAAGGCTTCTTTATTAGTGGCCAAGGCAGGTATAAAACAGTGGTTTACTACCCACAACGTGTTAGAGCCAGGCAAGAGCATTCAGATGCAACTTATCGATGGGCCGTTTCGCTCACTAACAGGTGGATGGACGTTCTCTGCGCTTTCTGAAGAGGCCTGCAAAATTGAACTTAATTTAGAGTTCGAATTCAGCAATAAGTTGGCTGAAATGGCGTTTGGAAAAGTGTTTAATAGCTTAGCCACAAGTATGGTTACTGCGTTCACTGAGCGTGCTAGGAGCGTTTACGCATGAGCAATAAACTCATTAATATTGAAGTTGCCTATGCATTGCCCACCAAGCAAGCCATTGTAGAAGTGGCTATTCACGAAAACGCGACGGTTGAAGAGGGGATTGCTGCTTCAAACATTACCGAGCAGTTTCCAGAAATTGATTTAAAGGCCGCTAAAGTTGGCATTTGGAGTCGCGTGGTTAAGCTTCGCGATACCCTGTCAGACGGCGATCGTATTGAAATTTATAGACCCCTTATTGCCGACCCGAAAGAGATACGCAAGCGCAGGGCTGAAAAAGCAAAGGAAGAGGGCAGGGCTGATAAGGTAACGGGCGGGAAAGTAAACCCGCTTAAGGCGAAGTCTTAATTGCTTTCTAATTAACAACAGAAATAAAAATGGCCTTCAAATTGAAGGCCATTTTGTTAAGAAGAATACTATTTAGCTTTTTTCTGAAATGCTGCCTAGTTCCAAGAAAGGTGAGGCGTCGATGTCTTCTGCATCCATCATGCTAGCGATACGCTGAACGGTTGCTACCATTTGGCTTTGTTCCCATTCTTTTAGCTGAGAAAAGCGCTCAACGAAATGCTCTTGTAACGGACGAGGTGCATCCACTACCGCTTCCTTACCGCGTTCGGTTAAGAAAACGCCGACCTTTCTTTTGTCTTGCGTACTTCTAATGCGAGTCGCTAAGTCCCGTGATTCTAGCCTATCCAGAATATTGGTAATGGTTGCAGGGCTTAAGTTAATATTCTCTGCAATTTCGCGCACCATAATACCAGGGCGCTCTTCGATGTTCTGCATAACCAATAGCTGCGGGCCTGTTAGCCCCACGTGTTTGCTTAGCTGCTTGCTGCGTAGGTCTACAGCGCGAATTACGCGCCGTAGTGCCACTAATAGTTCTTCTTCTTTTCGCATGTTACTTCCAACAAATGCGCAACCCTTTAGGGTTACTTAAGCAAATGAATAAAATGTTGGTGTTTATGATAGTGATCGATCACGTCATTAATAACCGAAATTTTCGACCAGCCCATAATGTCATAGTTTTGACCACCTTCACTTAGGTGTACTTCGGCGCGATAGTACGTGGCCTTTTCGTTTTCGTCCAGTCTTGGTGTGTCAGTTGGACCAAATTCAGGCTGTTCTGTCGACGTTGGATACACCGCATAAACGAATTCCGGGTCTCCTCCTAATTCCACTGTTAAGGTAAGAGCTTCCTCGGTATCCTCAATTCTTACATCGAATTGCTGTTCTTTAAACTCTTCACCAACTTCAGTCATGGCAGGTTTAACCACCTTGTTGATGTAGCGTCTTACCGCTTTCTCATCTGGGAAGGTAACAATGTTTTCTAATCGTTCTTTCCAGTTTTTGTCAGAGTCACTATGCTGTGGCGAGCCTGCCAGCACCATTAAGCTTTCTCGCTTATAAGATTCTATACGCAGTGCTTTCAATAGCCCGGATATGGCAATAAGCAAGACAATAGCAAATGGCAGTGCAGCGGCAATAGTCATGGTTTGAAGTGCACCTAATCCGCCAGCATATAGAAGTATAGAACTCACAATACCTACACCAACTGCCCAGTAAACACGTTGCCATAGTGGGGTGTTGTTTTCACCGTGTGAACACAGCATGTCGACTACCATTGCGCCTGAATCACACGAGGTTACAAAGAATATAATCACCATAAGTACGGCGATAAAGCTCAGTACTGAAGAAAAAGGAAACTGTTCTAAAAATACAAATAGTGCGACGGAGGTATCGTCGTTAACCATTTGAGCAAGTACATCTTTTCCTTGTACCAAAACTTGGTCGATAGCACCGTTACCGAATATGGTCATCCAAAATAGGGTAAACGCTGAAGGGATAAGTAGTACACCGATAACGAATTCGCGAATAGTACGGCCGAATGAAATACGCGCTATAAACAGGCCTACGAAAGGCGCCCATGCTAACCACCAGCCCCAGTAAAAGATGGTCCAGCCACCAATCCAGTCAGTTTTCTCATAGGTGTATAAGTTAAAAGTGTTTCTCACAATGTCAGACAGGTATGCGCCAGTATTTTGCATAAAGGCCTGTAGCAAAAATACCGTTGGACCTAAAAACAACACGATTAACAGTAGGATAATAGCCAGCACCATGTTGGTTTCTGAAAGGCGACGAATACCTTTGTCCAGTCCAGTGGTAACTGAAATTACTGCTAAGCCAACCACACCGGCCATAATGGCAATTTGAACGCCTGTATTAGAAGGCAAACCAAACAAATAGTTAAAGCCAGCATTAACTTGCGATGCGCCAAAACCAAGAGACGTTGAAATACCAAATACCGTCGAAGTAACGGCAAATATATCAACCACATGGCCTGGCCAACCGTAAATCCGGTCGCCGATAAGTGGGTACAGCGCAGAACGAAGCGTTAGAGGTAAGTTCTGTCGGTAGGCAAAGTAGCCGAGTATAAGCGCTACCACTGCATAAATAGCCCAAGCGTGAATACCCCAATGGAAAAAGGTGGTTTTCATGGCTTCTCGTACGGCGTCTATACTTTCTGCCTGTGCAGTGGGCGGGGCCATAAAGTGCATTAATGGTTCAGCTACACCAAAGAACATGAGTCCGATACCCATACCTGCAGCAAACAGCATACTAAGCCAAGTGCCAAAGCTAAATTCTGGCGTAGCGTGGTCAGGGCCCAGTTTAATTTCCCCGTAGCGAGACATCCCTAAATACACTACTGCGAGAACAATAATCGTAACCGTTAATACGTAAAACCAACTACCGTTAGATACGATTACATCCTGCAATTTTTGGAAGATACTGTCTGCTAGTTCAGGCGTACCAGCAGCGAAAATCAGTAAACAGATTATTAAGGCAGACGATGTTAAAAACACCGGCTTGTTGAGTGGAGATTTATTTTCTGTCTCAGTCACGCAGTAATTTCCTTTCACCTTTGTTTGAATTTAGGTTAATACGTTGAAATATACAGCATGGAGCACTTTTTATAAACATCAGATGAAATAATTCGATTTGTATGCATTTGTACTGCACTTATCCATCAAACTTAATTTTGGGTGAAGAAAATGCCTTGTTAATTAGACTTTGGGTTATGTTTTCGCAACTTTAGGTTAATTATTAATCGTTAGAGTAGAAATTAAAATTAGTTGGTGTATTGTAATATATGATCTTTTTGATATGTGTATTAACTAAACACAATCCGAAGAAATAAAAAAACAACTGAAGGAAACACACACAAATGCGAAAAACTCAGCTTAGCTGTGCAATTGTCGCTGCACTGGCATCCACCTCTCTGGCGGCGCAGGATACGGGCGCGCCCGCTAAACTTGAAACCATTGAAGTTACCGCCACAAAACGAAGTGAATCAATTCAAGACGTACCTGTTGCGGTTTCTGCACTTGACGGAAAAGCGCTAGAAAATCTTGGTATTGATAACTTCCAAGACTACGTAGAGTTTTTACCTAACGTTGTATTCCAGGGGACGGGCCCAGGCCAAAACGAAATTTACATTCGCGGCGCTGCTACCACCCAATCAAGTATTACCCTTTCATCGGTTCAAGCGCTTCAGCCGTCTGTCGCTTTCTATCTTGATGAAATGCCTGTTTCCATGGCCGGTCGAAACTTAGATATTTTCGCTACCGATGTAGAGCGTGTAGAAGTACTCCCCGGGCCACAAGGTACGTTATTCGGCGCCAGCTCACAGGCAGGTACTGTTCGACTTATTACCAATAAACCCGACCATTCTGGTTTCGCCGCTGGTTTTGATACCAGTATTTCCACCACCAAAGGCGGAGATATGAGCAATACGGTTGAAGCGTACTTTAACGTTACGCCAACCGACAACTTAGCCCTTCGTGTTGCTGCGTATAACGAAAGCCAAGGTGGTTGGATAGACAATATCGAAAACGATCCTAACAACGGTGGCTACATTGGAAGTGCCGTGGTTATCGACCGTATATCAGGTGGTGCGCTTCAGGCTCAAGGTATAGACCCAGCCGATATGGATGCACGTCGTGAAATTAACGGCTTTAATCGAAGCGAAGCTGCGGTAGTAACGCCAAGAAACAGTGAGCATGTAGAAGATAACTTTAACGATGCGGTTTATTCAGGTGCGCGTTTCGGCTTGTCTTACATTATCAATGAAGATTGGGATTTGTTGGTTCAGCACACCGAGCAAACGCTCGACACCGAAGGTGTATTTGCATACGACCCAACGGTAGAGGGTGAAAGCTCTGCAATTCGCTTTCAAAGCGATGAAAATTCTGATGAATTCGGTTTAACAACGTGGACGCTGAACGGCCGCCTTGAAAAACTCGATGTGGTTTACACCGGCGGTTACTTAGATCGCGAAATTGACACCCTTACCGACTACACGGGTTACACAAACGGTGGTTTGTTTTCGGCATATTACGTGTGTACGCATTATGAAACACCAGATAATCCAGATGACGCACGTTGTCTTGACCCAAGCAAGTATTACAAAGAAGACACCACAAGCACTCGTTTAACCCACGAGCTTCGCTTCAGCACAACCATGGATACACCATGGCAGTTAACCGCAGGTGTGTTCTACGATGAACAAGAAGTGGGTTCAGTAGGTCAGTTCAAAATTGCTAGCCCCGAGATTTTCGAGAACTTAGCAAGTTCGTGGAACGCGCTTGCAGGCGATCGCGGTATTAACAGCGACGGCGGTCCTTTCTCGCCAGAAATCAGTTTTGTTAACGACGTTACCCATACTATTGAGCAAATCGCAGTATTTGGTCAATTGGGTTATGAAATTACCGACACAGTAACGGCTACCGTTGGTGCTCGCTGGTATCAGATTGATGATATTTACCGTGGTGCAACGTCTACCCGTGACGTAACAAGTCGTTTAGAAGCCTATGGTCAAGGCGTTTTGGACCCAGCAGTTTACGATGACCTAGGCCTTGACGGTCAAGGTGTTGTAGACGCAATTCAAGACGGTTCTTTAGATATTGGCTTGTTGGGTGACGACGGTGTGTTAACCGTAGACGACACTATCTTTAAATTTGGTCTAGATTGGAAAGTAAACGAAAACGTATTGTTATTCGCAAACTATTCAGAAGGTTTCCGACCACCGGTAACCAACCGTTTAGGTGGTGACGCAGCAGCGAATAACACGGGCGCGTTTGCAGATTTCCGCGTGCCGGTTTATTCAACCACAGATACCCTCGATAACTATGAAATTGGCCTTAAAGGTGATTTCTTAGACGGTATCTTACGTGTCAACGCAACCGGTTATTACTCAGAAATTTCAGACTTGCAGACCTCTCGCTTCGACCCTACCAACATCAGCTTCTTGGTATTTACCGATAACGTAGGTGATGCAGAAGTTAAAGGTATTGATGCAGATATAACGTGGTTGGCCTCTGATAACCTTATTATTAACGCAGCGTTCAGCGTGTTAGATACTGAACTAGTCAGTATCAACTCTGAACTTGAAGGCATTGCAGCAGGGGTTGGGAGCAAATTACCGTACTCTGCAGATTTCTCTGGAAACATTAGTGCTCGTTACTTCTTTGAGCTAGATGGCGGTAAAGAAGGTTTCGTTAATGCATCACTTACGTACACTGGCGATCGCCTTGCTGGCATGGTCATGAATGCCTACGCCATGGAAGATGCCACGCGCTTGATTTACGGTACAGGTTCTGGATTGAAGATTGAAGACGAAGGTGAAGTGTTTAACGGTGCGACCTACCCAGGCGCAGACGGTGAAACCATTCGCGGTGGTCGTTATATCCAAGAAAGTTACGTAATTGGTAACGTTTCAGTGGGTATGTCGTATGAAAGCTGGAAAGTTGAAGCGTTTATCGACAATGTTTTCGACAAGTCGGCTATCTTAAATATCGATACCCAGCAGTACACGCCTAAAGTCGTGACGAATCGTCCACGTACTATCGGCTTACGCTTCTCTTACGATTATTATTAATAGTAAGCTATGATTAATAGTATAAATTAATCATGTAAAAGCGTTTAAACGGCAGACTTTACGTCTGCCGTTTTCATTACTAATGCTTGAAGAATTAGGTACTATTAATTTCATCGAATTAACAGCACTGCAAACAGGCGCTACTAAGAATTATAACGAAGGCTATGACACCAGAAGATATCCAACATGAAATACGCGCTATTAAACAAGCGCTGCAACGCGCTCAATTCTTATTAGCCAATGAACGCGTTGATCACCTATTGTCCACGTCGCTTAGCGAGCAGCAACGCTTAGAAGTCCATTATCTTGCAGCGGTTACACATAGAATGGCAAAGCAATATGATGAGGCCTTTCGTCATATCGACGTACTGCTTTCACTTTCTCCTGATTACGGCAGGGCGTATCAAGAGCTTGCTTATTGTCATGAAGCGAAGGGTAACGGTAAAGAAGCGTCGAGCGCGTTTTTTAAAGCAACGCATTTTAATCCCGCGCTGATCAGCAGTTGGAAAAAACTGCTGTCAATTTATCAACGTCACAATGATGTCACTGCGGTACAAATGGCAACCAAGCAAATAGCGCACTTGCAGTCGCTACCAGCGCCTGTATTAGGGGCTTACGACCTTATGTACGAAAAGCAGTTCGCTGCTGCAGAGCAGGTATGCCGGCAGTTTCTGACCAAGCACAAGCATCACCCCGAAGCAATGATGCTACTTGCTGAAATAGGCATGCAACTCAAGGTTTATAGCGACGCTGAGTTTCTTTTAGAAAGCTGTGTTGAGCTTTATCCAGATAATGAAAAAGCAGCCTTAGCCTATCAAAATGTGCTGTCTAAGTTAGGCAAGTTTCCAGAGGCGGTACAAGTGGCCCGCCAAAGGTTAGAGCATAACCCCACTAGCTTTAGTATAAAAACCAGCTTGGCCCATGCGCTTGTTGGTGTAGGGCAATTAGATGAGGCCATTACTGTTTACCGTGATGTACTTGCAGAAAACCCGGATAGACCCAAAGTGTGGGTATCGCTTGGCCATGCGTTAAAAGCAAAAGGGGATACGCCTGATGCGGTTAGTGCGTACGAAAAGGCCATAGACTATGCCAGTGACTACGGCGACGCCTATTGGAGCCTCGCAAACACGAAAACCTATAAGTTTAGTGACGCACTACTTGCGCAAATGTCTGAACAGCTAAACAGCAATGCTATAAAGTTAGAAGATAAAATACATGTGTGCTTTGCACTAGGTAAAGGGCTTGAAGACCGGGGAGAGGCTAGCAAAGCCTTCAATTATTACCAGCAAGGTAACAGCTTAAAGCGCAGCACCCTTCAATTTGATATTGCAAGGACAGAGGAAGCGCTAAACGCACAGCAGCGCGCTTTCTCAAGTGAAGACTTTAATAAAGTAGAAGGTTGCCAAGCGCCTGACCCTATCTTTATTGTCGGCTTGCCGCGTGCAGGCTCAACGTTATTGGAGCAAATTCTCGCGTCACACTCAAAAGTCGATGGCACCATGGAGCTTCACGATATATTGGGCATTGCTTCATCGTTAAGTCATCAAAAGACGCCTTATCCATTGAACGTTAATGCGTTAGATGGAGAAACGCTTGAAAAGCTTGGCGCGCGTTATATCGAGCAAACTCGTGCTTACCGACAAGGCGCGCCATTGTTCATCGATAAAATGCCCAATAACTTTATTCATATTGGCCTAATTAAGAAGATACTGCCTAACGCTAAAATTATCGATGCGCGAAGAAATCCTATGGACTGCTGCTTTAGCGGCTTTAAGCAGCTATTCGGTGAGGGGCAGGAATTTAGTTACTCGCTTTCCGATATTGGGCGCTATTACAAAGCTTATGAAAAGCTTATGGATCACTGGCACGCGGTGCTGCCGGGGGAGATTCTTACCGTACAGCACGAAGAGGTATTAGACGATTTAGAAGGCCAAGTCAGACGTATCTTAGATTTTTGTGGGTTAGACTTTGAAGAAGCGTGTTTAGCATTTCACCAAACCAAGCGGGTTATTAAAACGCCGAGTTCTGAACAGGTTCGCCAACCTATCTACAAAACAGGAATGGGGCAGTGGAAACCTTTTGAGGTATATTTGTCGGCGCTTAAAGAGGCGTTGGGTAAATAACTTACAATAGAGTGAATGACCCGCAAATCATTGAATAAAGGGGCCTGGTTAATCTTAACCAGGCCCTTTTTTTATCCAAAGCTTATATCTAGCGCTTTTATCTACAGTATTCGCTAGCAACGCAGGGCTTCAATGGCTAAGAAGTACACGAGAGCTAAAATATAGCCAAATTTTAAAAATAGTTAATAAACCCATAATCTAATCCTTAACCCCTTACGTTTAAATCCTTAGAAGCGTTTTTACCTTACAGAAAGGAGTTAATACGGGGTATGAAAAATCAACACGACAAATCAGACAGTAAGAAAACGCCCAAAGGTGAGACAAAAGAGGAATCAGGTCACACCAACCAGGTTTCAGAGTCGGAAGCGGAAGCGGCAAGCCCGTACGCTTCGTCAGTAGCCGGGGAAGAAGACCCAGGCGTTGCACTAGAAGAGTGGGTTAAGAGTAACGGACCGTCTAAATCTAAAGCAGATAAGCCATAGTGGATAAGCCAATAAGTGACGTGTCTCACCAAATCCTAAGAAGAACTTGGTGAGACGAGCTGTTTAGGGTTGGCTTAGTATTTGCGACGTTTAAGCCCTGTTTCCGCCAAGATCTTCGCTGAAATCTCTTCTATGGAGTACTTGGTACTATTTAAGAATGGAATTTTTTCCTTTCTGTATAAGTTTTCAACTTCCCTCAACTCCATCCTACATTGTTGAATAGACGCATATTTACTGTTTGCTCTTCGCTCTGAGCGTATTTGGTGTAGACGGTCGGCGGCGATGGTTAAACCAAACAGCTTGTGTTTATAGCGTCGAAGGGTAGGAGGAAGCTTTAACATGTCGCCCATGTCTTCTTCAGTAAACGGGTAATTAGCTGCTTTGATTCCATACTGAAGTGCTAAATACAGGCTTGTTGGTGTTTTTCCAGAGCGGGAAACACCGGTAAGAATGATATCTGCCTCATCGTAGTCTTTTAAGTTCGAGCCATCATCATTGGCCAATGCATAGTTTACGGCTTCAATTCTAATGTCGTAAGTGGTTTCGTGGATACTGTGAGTGCGGTGTTTTTCTGGTTTTGATGGAACACCTAATACTTTTTCGAGCGGAGCAACGAACTGATCGAGGAAATTGTAATTAATGCCCACCGATTTCGAAATAATCTTGCGAACATCTACATTCACAATTGTATAAAAAACGAGCGGCCGCTCTCCGGTGTCTTGAAAACTTTCAGAAATTTGCTGCAACACTTTGTGAGCTTGTTCCTCAGTTTCAACGAAAGGAATGGTGTTGTGATTAAACGAAACGGGGAACAGAGAAAGCAGGGCGTGGCCAAAGACCTCTGCAGTGATGGCAGTACCATCTGAAATATAAAAAGCTGTACGCACAACATATCCTTAACATTGGTGTAATTTTATTACAAAAGTAATAAAGGGTTTACATTCTGAATTTCCCCATTCTAAGATGATTTCGTCGAAAAGC
>Ga0208334_100529_pt1 | contig 12441 bp, 8 predicted proteins | sample DeeseametaMP0900_FD_184201 | JGI IMG/M metagenome (GOLD analysis project Ga0208334, IMG submission 184201) | Marine microbial communities from the Deep Indian Ocean - MP0900 (SPAdes) | ecosystem: Environmental > Aquatic > Marine > Oceanic | place: East of Durban, South Africa, South Indian Ocean...
CTTCAACAAACGATATGGTCGCTATTTTCGCTACTGGTAAAGCAAAAAATTCAAAAATATACAATGTTTTAGATCCTAAACTACAAGATTTTGAAAAAGCTTTACATAGATTAGCGTTAAATCTTTCCAAACAAATTGTTGTAGATGGAGAAGGAGCAAAAAAATTTATTACAATAAAAGTAATTGGAGCAAGATCAACGACTATGGCAAAAAATATTGGCTTTTCAATTGCCAACTCTCCTTTATTTAAAACTGCAATTGCAGGAGAGGATCCAAATTGGGGTAGGATTGTTATGGCAATTGGAAAATCAGGAGAGAATATTATTCCAAACAAAATGCAAATAAAAATTGGAGATTATTTAGTTGCTGAGCAAAATAAAACTGCCAAAGATTATAAAGAAAGTGATATAAAAGAGTATATGAAGTGGGATGCAATTAATATTGAAGTCAATTTAAACATTGGAAATGCATTTCACACAGTTTATACGTGTGATTTTACAAACGAATATATAGATATAAATGCCGATTATAGAAATTAATACTTGTTTTTTTCTTGACTAAAAATTAAATAATATAATTATTGATGATAAAATACAATTTGATATGTGAATGCGGAAAAACGTTTGAAAGTTGGTTTTCAAGTTCAGATGCGCACGATGTGCAGCAGAGAAAAAAACTTATTAATTGTATTTATTGTGATTCTACCTCAGTTAGAAAATCAGTTATGGCTCCGAATTTATTTAGCAAAACAAATAAAACTTCTAAAAATACTAATATAGAAAAAAAAATAAAAAAACAACTTTTAGAGTTAAGAAGATATATTGAAAAAAATTGCAAGAATGTTGGTTACAATTTTCCTCGCGAAGCCAGAAGTATCCATTATGATAAGAAAGCTTCGAAAGGTATATATGGCATGGCTACACCAGAAGAAACCCTTGAGTTACTGGAGGAGGGTATTGATGTTGCTACTATACCTTGGCAGAATAAGTCAGAAAACTAATTCTTTGAAAAGGTTGAAATATAGTTTACTGATGCGTCAGTGCTCTTGAGCCATTTTTTTGAAAATAAGTTAAATTTCATTCCAACCATTTCATTCATTGTAAAGTTATTTCTGATTGCAATAATTTCTAACTCTTGTGGTGTTAAAAATTTATCCCAATCGTGAGTACCAATTGGTAGCCATCTCAAAATATACTCAGCACCCAGGATTGCATACAAGTATGATTTTAAATTTTTGTTTATTGTAGCGACGAACATAATTCCATTTTTTTCGATTAACGTTGAGCAATTTTGAATAAACAAATCTACATTTGAAACATGCTCAACAACTTCCATGTTCAGAATTACATTAAATTTATTTTTAAATTTTAAATTTTCTGGTGAACATTTGATGTAGTTGATATTTAAATTCATTTCTTTGGCGTGGAATTTTGCAACTTTAATATTGTTTTTTGATGCGTCTATTCCAGTTACTGTTGCTCCCAATCTTTTTAAGGGTTCACATAACAGTCCTCCACCACAACCGATATCTAAAATATTTATTTTTTTTAATGGTTCTTGAGCTTTTGGGTTCAGTCCAAAATAATCAACTAGTTTTTCTTTAATAAACTTAATTCTAGTAGGATTAAAAAGATGTAAAGGTTTAAACTTTCCATTTGGATTCCACCAATCGCCAGCTAATTTTGAAAACTTTTCTACTTCTATTTTATCTACTGTACTCAAAATGATAATCGTTTAGATTCTCTTGTGCATTTTTATAATAAAGAGTATTTATTACCAAATAATATATAAAGTAAATAAATTATTTTGGGTTATGAAAAGATTAGTCCTTAAGTTTGGCGGAACTTCTGTTGGAAGTATAGAAAAAATACAGAAAGTTGCCAATATTATAAAAAAGAGACATGAAGAAGGTAATGAGATTATCGTTATCGCTTCTGCAATGTTTGGAGTTACTAATGATTTGAAAAAAAAATCAAATTCAATTAGTAAAAATTTTGATAGCAAAGAGTTGGATGTATTGCTTTCTTCAGGCGAACAGATTTCAAGTTCACTTTTGTCAGGAGCTATTATAGATTTAGGAGTTAAAGCGAGATCATGGATGGGTTGGCAACTTCCAATTCTTACAGACGGTAATCATACATCCTCACAAATAATAAACATTAAAACGGAAGAAATCTTAAATTTTATTTCAGGCAGAGGTGTAGCAGTAATTGCTGGTTTTCAGGGAGTTTCGTCTAACAATAGAATTACTACTTTAGGCAGAGGAGGCTCTGATCTATCTGCGGTAGCAGTTGCAAAATTTTTTGAAACAGATTCTTGCGAAATTTATACTGACGTTGAGGGGGTACTCACAACAGATCCCTCAATACACGAAAAGGCAAAAAAAATTGATAAAATTTCATATGAAGAAATGTTGGAAATGTCTTCTTTGGGAGCAAAAGTTATGCAACCAATTTCTGTTCAAGCCTCCATGATTAATGATATTCCCGTTCATGTGAGGTCTGTTTTTTCAGAAAAAGCTGGAACAACAATAATATCCCAAAGTGAAATCGATTATAAAAAAGTAGTTACGGGCATAGCTTATTCGAAAAATGATGCAAAAGTTACTCTTGTTGGAGTTGCAGATAAACCTGGTGTTGCGGCTGCGATTTTTGAACCATTTGGAAAAAACAACATCAATATTGATATGGTAATACAAACTGCTGCTTCTAACGGCAAAAAAACAGATGTTACTTTTACTGTCAAAAGAGAGGATTTATTTAAAACACTGAAGTTAATTGAAAAAAACAACCAGTATTTAAATTATCAAAAGATAATACATGATGACAAAGTTTCCAAAGTATCTATTATTGGTGCAGGGATGATTTCACATCCAGGGGTAGTTTATAAAATGTTTTCAGCTTTAGGACGTGAACAAATAAATATTTTGGCAATTTCAACTTCAGAGATAAAGATTTCTGTTTTAGTTCAAGAGGATATGACCCAAAAGGCAGTAAAAACTTTACATAAAAAATTTGAACTGGATTAATAAATAAATGAGCATAAGACCATTTCGAGATATTAAAAGACGAAAAACTAAAAAGATTAAAGTGGGTAACATCGAAGTAGGTGGTGATGCTCCGATATCAGTTCAGTCAATGACAAATACTTTAACAACTGATGTAGACGGCACAATTAAACAAATTAATGAACTAACTGAAGCAGGTGCTGATATAGTTAGGGTGTCTTGTCCGGATAAAGATTCGTCTTTATCTCTAAAAAAAATTTTAAAATATATTAATGTTCCAATTGTAGCTGATATTCATTTTCATTATAAGAGAGCAATAGAGGCTGCAATTTCTGGAGCACAATGTTTAAGAATTAATCCTGGCAATATAGGTTCTAAAGAAAGAGTTCGGGAAATTCTTAAGGCTGCAAAAGATAACGATTGTTCAATACGGATTGGAGTCAACTCTGGATCCCTAGGAAGAGAATTGCTTGAGAAATACAAGGAACCATGTCCCGAAGCATTGGTTGAAAGCGCTATAAATAATATAAAACTTCTAGAAGACGAAGATTTTTTTAATTTTAAAATAAGTGTAAAATCATCTGACGTTTTTTTAGCAACCAAAGCTTATAGATCTTTGTCATCAATTTGTGATTATCCTTTGCATTTAGGCATTACTGAAGCCGGAAGCTTGACACCCGGAAGCATTAAATCATCCATTGGAATGGGAATTTTACTTATGGAAGGTATAGGAGATACCATAAGAGTTTCTTTATCGGAAAATCCTGTTGAAGAAGTTAAAATTGGTTATGAAATTTTAAAATCCTTAAATTTAAGACATAGAGGAATAAACATTATATCTTGTCCTTCGTGTGCTCGACAAGCATTTCCGGTTATTGATACAGTTAAAATTTTAGAGAAGAAACTTTCACATATCAAAGAACCAATTACTATATCGATAATAGGGTGTGTTGTTAATGGCCCAGGAGAAGCTGCCCAAACTCAACTAGGATTGACTGGTGGAGGACAAAGCAATCACATGATGTATCTTTCTGGTTTGCCCCATCATAAAGTGGCTAGCGACAAAATAATCGAAGAAGTTGTTAGTTTAGTGGAAAAAAAGTCTAAAGAACTTAGAAGCAATTAAACTACCAAAAATGATCCCTTTAGAGAAAGTTCAACAAATAGTTAGTACGTACGAAACTTTAGAAAAAGAACTTGCGTCAGGTGATATTAACAAAAAAGATTTTGCTAATAAATCTAAAGGATATTCTAGTATTCGCGAAGTCATTAATCAGGCTAGAAGCTATCTGAGTTTTAAAAAAGAACAAGCAGAACTTGAAAAAATTATAGAAGATAAAAAAAGTGATAAAGATATTATTGAGCTAGCCAAAAATGAACTTATTCAATTATCAAAAAAAAGGGAAGAGAATGAAAAAATACTAAAAGTATATCTTCTTCCAAAAGACGAAGCGGATTCAAAAAATGCCATACTTGAAATAAGAGCCGGTACTGGCGGATTAGAAGCCACTTTGTTTGTTGCGGATCTTTATAAAATGTATGAAAGGGTTTGTTTAAATAAGAAATGGTCATTTGAAATTATAAATTTATCCAAAAGTGAAGCTGGCGGTTTTAAGGAAGTAATATTGTTAATAAAAGGTACTAACATTTACTCTTTTTTAAAATTTGAGTCGGGTGTACATAGAGTACAACGAGTACCTGAAACAGAAACGCAAGGTAGGGTTCACACATCAGCAGCTACTGTTGCAGTTCTTCCTGAGGCAGAAGAAATAGATGTAAATATTAATGAAAAAGATTTAAGAATTGATGTTTTCAGATCAAGTGGGCCTGGTGGACAATCAGTTAATACGACGGATAGTGCTGTAAGAATTACTCACCTACCTACAGGAATTGTTGTAAGTCAGCAAGATGAGAAATCACAACATAAGAATCGCGCAAAGGCTATGAAAATTTTAAGATCACGAGTTTATGATGCTGAAAGAGAGAAAAAAGATAAAAAGCGATCAAAAGATAGAAAAAACCAAATAGGATCAGGAGATAGGTCAGAAAGAATTAGGACATATAATTTTCCACAAAGCAGAGTTACTGATCATAGAATAAATTTGACAATACATAAACTTCAAGAATTTTTAAATGGAGACGCATTTGAAGAATTCGGTCGAAATTTAAGGATACAAGATCAAGAAATCAAATTAGCAAATTTAAAACAATAAAATGATTTTAGAAAACACAATTAAACAAGCGTCACAACTTTTAAAAAATAAAAATATTATTTCACACGAATTGGATGTTCAAGTAATTCTTTCAGATATCATGGGGGTTACAAGAGATTTTTTTATAGCGAACAGCCATATCAATGTCTCAATAAATACAATAAAAAAATTTAACCATGCAATTAAGAGAAGAATTAATCGAGAACCAGTTGCCTACATAATTGGGAAGAAAGAATTCTGGAGCCAAGATTTTGCAGTTAACCAGGCAACACTGGTTCCAAGACCAGAAACTGAGCTATTAATTTATAAAGTTGTAGATTTTTTTAAAAATAAGAGAATAAATGTTTTAGATATTGGAACTGGCTCAGGTTGTATATTGCTTTCAATATTAAAGGAGTTAGATTTTTCAAGAGGAGTTGGTATAGATATTTCAACAAAGGCTATTAAAACAGCTCAAATCAATTCAAAGAATCTTAATTTGTTCAATCAGTCAAAGTTTAAAGTTTTTGATATAAGTAAATTTAATGTAGGAAAATATGATTTGATTGTTTCGAATCCACCATATATTCCATCAAAGGATATAAAAAATTTAAGTAAAGATATAATAAATTATGAGCCTTTGGTTGCTTTAAACGGAGGGCTAGATGGTCTTGACCTAATAAGAAAAGTTATTTACAAGTCAAATAGTCTTTTAAAAAGAAATGGATTACTTGCAATTGAAATTGGATTTAATCAATATTTAAAAGTTTCTAGTTTATTGAAGCAGTACGGATTTAGAGAAATGAGTAGGCAATGCGATTATAATCATAATGTGCGTTGCATAATAAGCACAAAAGTGTAATTATTTTAAATTTTAATGATAAATATTTTGACAAATTAAAATATTAATGAGTATTATCACTGAGATCCTTAATAGAATTAGGGTATTTCAATAAAATATATGTATCAAAATAGACCCAGAAGATTTAGTCGTCATTCTAATGGCAGAAATCATCAACGACGTGACAATGGTGGCACACAAGCAGGACTAAGATCTAATTCATTTTCAAACAGTCAAACAAGAAATCATTTTAGGACACCACAAAGTGCGGAAAAATTATTCGAAAAGTACAATACTCTAGCAAAAGAAGCCTTAACTTCAGGAGACAAAACTTTATCTGAAAATTACTTTCAACATGCAGATCATTTCGTGAGAATTATTGAAAATAAAAATATAAATCAAAAACAAAATAAAGTTCAAGTTGATAAAAAACTAGTAGTAAGTGATAAACATTCAGCTGAAAATAGTGGCGTTAATCAAGATAAGACCATCGAAGAAAAAGAAGAAAAAAAAGAATAGAACTCTTTAATAAATTATTTTTTTTCAGCAAACATCTCAGCAATTAATACATCAGTTTTAATCCTATGAACTTCAAATAGTTTTCGTTCATTATCTTTTAATACTTTTCCTGACGGCAGCTTTAACTTTTGAGAATTAACTTTTTTTCCATTTACTACTACTTCGTAATGTAGATGTGGGCCTGTAGACATTCCAGTTGATCCTACATATCCAATAATTTCACCTTGTCTAACTTTTTTACCTTTTTTCATACCCCTTGCAAAACTTTTCATATGCGCATAAATAGTTTCGTAAGTTGAATTATGTTTTATTTTAATACAATTACCACCTCCTCCACACCATTTAGCCAAAACAATAGTTCCACTCCCAGAAGCCATGATTGGAGTTTCTGATGGTGCGGCAAAGTCAGTACCTGTATGCTTTTTGTTGAATCCAAGTATTGGATGTTTTCTCATACCGAAACTTGATGATAAACGAGCTCCATTTATTGGAGTTTTCATTAAAGCCTTCTCAACACTTTTTCCATTTATATCAAAGTAGCTATAATTTTTATCATCTCCAAATTTGTAAAGTGTAATTTCTCGGCCATTAACGGACATGTGTGCATAATGAATAGATCCACTTTTTACAAACTCGCCGTTTTCATCAAAATATTTATCGTATATAATTTTAAAGTAATCGTTTTCTCTAATGTCTCTCTGAAAATCAATCTCAAAACCGAAAATTCTTGCGAATTCAATAATTGCATCAGGATTAATCTTAGCTTCTATGGCTGATGAATAAAGATTATTTTTAATTACATTTTCAGAGAGAATTCTTTTCTCATAAAGCTTAGTAATAATTTTTCTCGACGCAATTTTACCTTGTTCATCTTTGGTTATCTCTATTGTTGTACTTTTAGTAATTGGTATAGCAAATTTTGCTATAGAATAGTTTTTTTCAGATAAATTTTCTTCAATAATTAAATCAATTTTGTTACTCATTAACAATTGATTGGGATTACTATATTTTTTGTATTGATTGATAACAGCTTGAATTTCGTTGTTATGTACTTTAAATTTTTTAAGAATTTTTTGAATACTATCTCCACTTTTTATTTCATAATTTATATTGATGAATGGAGATTTGATTAGTGTTAGCAAAAATTCTTTAATTGAAGTTAAATCTTCATACTGAAAAGAAACATTTATTTCTTTATTTTTGATTTTTTCATCATTTTTGAAAACAACTGTAAGTAGAAGTGAAAAAGCTATGATAAAAGTAAATAGGATAAAATATTTTGTTTTTTCTCTATTTTGTTTTAATATTTGGTACATGATTGGATTTATTTTAGGCCTTGGTTGTAATTTTTATATTCAATCAAATTTATATATCAAATTTTTATAAATTTGCTTCGAAAATGCTTAGTTTTTCTATTATTTAAGGTTATATTCGTCTTGATTTATTCATTAATTAGCTTATAAGCGACGGTCCAACCCCCCAAAAAGGTTAATTTACTTAGCTAAATTGTGGAGTTGTTAATTAAAATGTTGAAAGTTGAACTGCTAGGTGTGGTTCTAGCAGGAGACATTTTTAGCTCTTTAAAATTGTAAAAAAAGAAGAAGAGAAGTGTGGACGGTTAGGTTACCAAAATTTGTCGTACACACTTCAATAAAATATAAATAATTTTTTATTATTTATATGAAGCTAGTGTGCGCCGTTATTAAACTTGAGAGTTTGATCATGGCTCAGAACGTACGCTGGCGGCACGCCTAACACATGCAAGTCGAACGAAGTAGCAATACTTAGTGGCGAACGGGTGAGTATAATGTGGGTATCTGCCCTTTGGTTTGGAATAACACGAGGAAACTTGTGCTAATACCGGATAAGCCTTCACAGGGAAAGCTTTAGCGCCAAAGGATGAGCCTGCACTTGATTAGCTAGTTGGTAAGGTAATGGCTTACCAAGGCAACGATCAATAGCTGTTCTAAGAGGAAGACCAGCCACATTGGGACTGAGACACGGCCCAAACTCCTACGGGAGGCAGCAGTGGGGAATCTTGCACAATGGGGGAAACCCTGATGCAGCGATGCCGCGTGAGTGAAGAAGGCCCTTGGGTTGTAAAGCTCTTTCGTCGGGGAAGATAATGACTGTACCCGAATAAGAAGGTCCGGCTAACTTCGTGCCAGCAGCCGCGGTAATACGAAGGGACCTAGCGTAGTTCGGAATTACTGGGCTTAAAGAGCACGTAGGTGGTTAAGAAAGTTGGTGGTGAAATCCCAAGGCTTAACCTTGGAACTGCCACCAAAACTTTTTAACTAGAGTATGATTGAGGTAAGCGGAATTTCTAGTGTAGAGGTGAAATTCGTAGATATTAGAAAGAACACCAATTGCGAAGGCAGCTTTCTGGATCATTACTGACACTGAGGTGCGAAAGCATGGGTAGCGAAGAGGATTAGATACCCTCGTAGTCCATGCCGTAAACGATGTGTGCTAGACGTTGGAAATTTAGTTTTCAGTGTCGCAGCGAAAGCGTTAAGCACACCGCCTGGGGAGTACGACCGCAAGGTTAAAACTCAAATGAATTGACGGGGACCCGCACAAGTAGTGGAGCATGTGGTTTAATTCGAAGATACGCGCAGAACCTTACCAACACTTGACATGTTCGTCGCGACTCTAAGAGATTAGAGTTTTCGGTTCGGCCGGACGAAACACAGGTGCTGCATGGCTGTCGTCAGCTCGTGTCGTGAGATGTTGGGTTAAGTCCCGCAACGAGCGCAACCCTTACTTTTAGTTGCTACCATTTAGTTGGGCACTCTAGAAGAACTGCCGGTGATAAGCTGGAGGAAGGTGGGGATGACGTCAAGTCCTCATGGCCCTTATGTGTTGGGCTACACACGTGCTACAATGGTATTTACAGTGGGATGCAAAGAGGCAACTCCTAGCCAACCCTCAAAGAATACCTCAGTTCGGATTGTACTCTGCAACTCGAGTACATGAAGCTGGAATTACTAGTAATCGCGGATCAGCGCGCCGCGGTGAATACGTTCCCGGGTCTTGTACACACCGCCCGTCACACCATGGAAGTTGGTTACACCTTAAGGCAAAGTGTAAAACCTTTGACTACGGTACGATCAGCGACTGGGGTGAAGTCGTAACAAGGTAGCCGTAGGGGAACCTGCGGCTGGATCACCTCCTTTCTAAGGAAATCGAAAAATATTAAATCAATTATTTTCGATTTAAAAAAAACCGGTAATGTGACCGTCCTCATTTCTCTTCTTTTAATGTCTCTGAGTAAAAATAATGTAAGGGGCCGGTAGCTCAGGTGGTTAGAGCGCACCCCTGATAAGGGTGAGGTCGGAAGTTCGAATCTTCCTCGGCCCACCAATATTATGGGGGATTAGCTCAGCTGGGAGAGCGCCTGATTTGCATTCAGGAGGCCAGCGGTTCGATCCCGCTATCCTCCACCAAAATTTGAGACATTTAGCTTTTTTAAATTGTGAATAATTTTATTATCAATATCTATATCCGATTGTTTTCATATATTTTTTTGAAAACAATCAAAACAAAAATTTGAATTTTACACAGAAAGTTTTTTTCTGTGCATAAATCAAGCGTTTAAGGGCGATTGGCGGATGCCTTGGCACTGTAAGACGATGAAGGACGTGGTATACTGCGATAAGTTTCGGGGAGTTGTATGCAAGCTTTGATCCGAAAATTTCCGAATGGGGAAACCTAACACTTCGTGTGTTACTTTATACTGAATACATAGGTATAAAGAGTGAACCTGGAGAACTGAAACATCTAAGTAACCAGAGGAAAAGAAATCAATTGAGACTCCGTGAGTAGTGGCGAGCGAAAGCGGACTAGGCCAGCAACTTAGTATTAGACAATTTGAATAGTTTGGAAAAACTAACCACAGAGGGTGATAGTCCCGTAAAAGTAATGCTAATCTAAGTTCATGAGTAGAGCGGGACACGTGAAATCTTGCTTGAATTTTGGGGGACCACCCTCTAAGCCTAAGTACTCTACAGTGACCGATAGTGAACTAGTACCGTGAGGGAAAGGTGAAAAGAACCCCTATTAGGGGAGTGAAATAGAACCTGAAACCGATTGCCTACAAACAGTCGAAGCTCTTTTTAGAGTGACGGCGTACCTTTTGTATAATGGGTCAGTGACTTAATTTGTATAGCAAGCTTAAGCCGATTAGGTGGAGGCGCAGCGAAAGCGAGTCTTAATAGGGCGTTTAGTTTTATGAATTAGACCCGAAAACGAATGAGCTTACCATGAGCAGGTTGAAAGCAGGGTAATACCTGCCGGAGGACCGAACCAGTTGACGTTGAAAAGTCTTTGGATGACTTGTGGTAAGGGGTGAAAGGCCAACCAAATTCGTAGATAGCTGGTTTTCCGCGAAAACTATTTAGGTAGTGCGTTGAATAAACAGACTTTTGGAGGTAGAGCACTAAATGGGCTAGGGGAGAGAAATCTTTACCAAACCTAATAAAACTCCGAATGCCAAAAGTCATTCCTCAACAGACAGACTGTGGGTGCTAAGGTCCATGGTCGAGAGGGGAACAGCCCAGATCACCAGATAAGGTCCCTAAATCATGATTAAGTGTGAAAGGATGTGGAGACTCCTTAACAGCCGGGAGGTTGGCTTAGAAGCAGCCATCCTTTAAAGATAGCGTAACAGCTCACCGGTCTAATAGAGTTTCTGCGCCTAAGATGTAACGGGGCTCAAATCATGTACCGAATCTGTGGGTGTATAAAGTTTTCGAATTTTATACGCGGTAGCGGAACGTTCTGTAAGCCTGCGAAGGGATACCTGTGAGGGATCCTGGAGGTATCAGAAGTGCGAATGCTGACATAAGTAACGATTAACAGAGTGAAAAACTCTGTCGCCGAAAATCCAAGGGTTTCTGCGCAAGGTTAATCCGCGCAGGGTTAGTCGGCCCCTAAGACGAGGGCGAAAGCCGTAGTCGATGGGAACTAGGTTAATATTCCTAGACCAGATGGTAGTGACGGATTTCGTAAGTTGTTAACTCTTAATGGATTGAGTTAGCCGCGAAGAAGTTCCAGGAAATAGCTCCATCATTAGACCGTACCCGAAACCGACACAGGTGGATTATTAGAGTATAATTAGGCGCTTGAGAGAATGATGTTGAAGGAACTCGGCAAAATGCCTCTGTAACTTCGGAAGAAAGAGGACCCATTTTTAGGCAACTATAAGTGGGTGGCACAAGCCAGGGAGAAGCGACTGTTTATCAAAAACACAGGGCTCTGCTAACACGTAAGTGGATGTATAGGGTCTGACGCCTGCCCGGTGCCGGAAGGTTAATGCGATGGGTGCAAGCTCATTTCTGAAGCCCCGGTGAACGGCGGCCGTAACTATAACGGTCCTAAGGTAGCGAAATTCCTTGTCGGGTAAGTTCCGACCTGCATGAATGGCGTAACGATTTCTCCGCTGTCTCCAACATCAACTCAGTGAAATTGAATTCTCCGTGAAGATGCGGAGTTCGCGTGGTTAGACGGAAAGACCCCGTGCACCTTTACTGCAACTTTACATTGGTATTAGAAATGACATGTTTAGTATAGGAGGGAGACTTTGATGTGATGGCGCTAGCTATCGCGGAGTCAACAGTGAAATACCTCTCTTGTTATTTTTGATATCTAACTGTTAGCCGTTATCCGGCTACAAGACATTGTATGGTGGGTAGTTTGACTGGGGCGGTCGCCTCCCAAAAAGTAACGGAGGCGTGCGACGGTAGGCTCAGAACGGTCAGAAATCGTTTGTGGAGTGCAATGGCATAAGCCTGCCTGACTGTGAGACTGACAAGTCGAACAGAGTCGAAAGACGGTCATAGTGATCCGGTGGTTCTGAGTGGAAGGGCCATCGCTCAACG
>Ga0208334_100532_pt1 | contig 12398 bp, 16 predicted proteins | sample DeeseametaMP0900_FD_184201 | JGI IMG/M metagenome (GOLD analysis project Ga0208334, IMG submission 184201) | Marine microbial communities from the Deep Indian Ocean - MP0900 (SPAdes) | ecosystem: Environmental > Aquatic > Marine > Oceanic | place: East of Durban, South Africa, South Indian Ocean...
TGCACGTTTAAAAGCGCATAACGATACAGCAGCATTAGCTGATTTATACGAAGCAGTACAAATCTCTGAAAACACATTAGTGTCTCATAACTTAACTCGTGCTAAAGAAGAGCTTGCCTTATAAAGCAGTTTAATTAGCGAGAGTCACAAAAAAGCCTCTACCGATTTATATTAGGTAGGGGCTTTTTTGTGTGTGTGTAATAAATTTTTTTTTATAAAACTCACATGTAAATTTAAAAGCGAGAAAGCCCGTTTTAGAAAGCTTTATTTTTGGAAATGTTATTAGCGGCAGATGCGGCTTTAAGTCTTAAAAACGTTTAGAAAAAGACCAAAAATAAACAATTAAATATACAAGCAATAGTGAGTTTTTGGCTATAAAGACTCTACACCAATAAAAACGCTGGCTGATATATCAGGCAGCGTTTTTTATTGTGTGTTTTTTGCTATTGTATTATGCAGATAAGCCTATACCAATGCGCAATAATACTTAATTAAGCGAATTGGTATTAGATGCTAGTGAAAACAGTTTTTAATTACACAGTAAAAAGAGTGAGTAGTATTGATGGGCTCCAGCAAAAATCAGCTTAATTTAGACTTAGGACAAGAGCATATTACTATCCAACGCCGTTATGAAGCATTAGGCGCAGTTAACGATTTTTTAATTGCGGTGTGGTTTTTAATTGGTAGCTTTTTCTTTTTAAATGAGTCATTAGTTGAAAGCGGTACCTGGCTTTTTATAGCTGGCAGTGCGCAATTAATAATAAAACCTGTATTAAAATTAATGAGTTTTGTTCACGTTAAAAAAGTGTTTCGTTCTAACAATACTCACTAGGCGTTCAGGTATTGTAATTAATAATTTAATGACGACTTACAGCAAAGGTAATGCATTGAAACTACTAAAGTGGACTTTGGGCGCAGCTATAATTTTATTAATAGTGGGTTTACTCATTCCTGAGAAGCTAGTAATTCCTGTGCAAGGCGCTACAAGTAAAGATTGGAACCACAATACGTTTTGGTATGAGCCGTGGGGGCGCTCGGGTGTGCATAAAGGAATTGATATTTTTGGCGCTAAAAACACGCCTGTGGTTGCTGCAACAAGCGGTATTGTTATTTTTTCAGGTGAACTAAACCGAGGTGGCAAAGTGGTTGCGGTACTTGGTGCAAAATGGCGTGTGCATTATTTTGCACATTTAAATGACTACCATGTAAGTGCAGGGGATGTAGTTAGCTTAAACAGTCAAATTGGCTTACTGGGTGATACCGGTAATGCCGCAGGAAAACAACCTCATGTGCATTATTCTATATTATCGCTTATGCCTATGCCGTGGCTTTTTACAACGCAAAGCCAAGGATGGAAAAAGATGTTTTTTTTAAACCCACATAAAAAGTTGACTGCTAACTAACTCAGTTTTACTTATAGGTGGGCCTTTACAAATTAACTGCTAAAGTAGTTAACGCTCTTGTTTTTGTTGTATTTTTTGAGAGTGAAAGAAACGCTATTTAAAGCAGGTATTAGACTAAAGTCTATAAGTTAGATTTTCTCACTTATTAGGATTGTTTTTATCGTTTGTCGGGGGGAGAGGATTTATCTAAAGTTAAGTTGTCGGCAACAAGCACGACTAACCAAACAGGAAGATAATCATGAAACGTACACTTTTAAAAACCATCGCTCTTGGCTCATTATTAACTTGCTCAGCTGCTGCAATGGCTGATCAAAGTGACTACAAATTAATGGTTATTGAAGATTCTGTAACAGCCGCACCAGAGTTTGAACAGCCATTTAATAGCTGTGCACTTAATGTAGAATCTAAAAACTACACAGAAGCTGAAGCCATTTGTACACAAGCAATTGCCTTATTAAAAGAAAGCCGTGGCCCACGTTTAAAAGTACGCGAACTTACATCGTTTGCATTAAGTAACCGTGGTGTAGCCCGCATGATGGCTAAAAAAGACACCGCAGGCCTTTCAGATTTATACGAAGCGTATCAAATTTCTAAAAACTCGCTGGTATCTCATAATTTAACGCGTGCTAAAGAAGATTTATCGTTATAAATTTATTACTTAACACTTAAAAAGCCCCTGCGAGTTTATAACTCGCGGGGGCTTTTTAGTTTTTATTTTTGAAATTAACCAATGCGAGTTGTTAATTTTTAAGCGGGTTAAACGTGTGTTCTCACTTAAATACCTATTTTAATAGGGGGTTTTAAACTTAAAATATGGTAATAACACCATTGCAAGTAAGGTTAACCGAGAATTGCAGGGTTAATTGTTTTTAAAAGCGGGATATTTTACTAATGGCGATGCGTATATAAAATGCTCTAAGGGTATTAAATTTCTTTATATTTGCGCCTATTTTCATTAAAGTACTTAACATATAGCAAATTCAGTTAATATTAATCTTTGTAAATAAGTTTATGTTTAATGGCATTTAGCTGTTTTGTGCATTTTTCTAATTAAAACTAAAAATAAATAAGTAACTGCACTTTTAATGGAACTGCGTGATTTTAGCGCAGATAAAAGGATTTAAAATGAAACTTACCTTCAATCGCATTGTTGCATCTTTTTTTTGCAGCAACTGTTAGCCTCTCTGTAACCGCCGAAGATATAGAGCTATACGTAAACCATAACGTAGAAACCGATGAAAACCCCCGTGTTGTGATTATTTTTGATACCTCCGGAAGTATGGGAAGTAAGCTTCCTGACAGCGGGCCAAGAAAAATTGATGCTGCTAAAGATGCAATGACCGACCTGGTTAATAATAATGAGTCTATTGATTTTGGTCTTATGCGCTTTCAAAATAACTACGGCGGTTATGTTATGGCTGAAATTGGTTCTTCAAGAGCTACGGTTAAAAATCAGATAAAGAGCCTACCTGCTAGTGGCAGTACACCAGTTACTGAAACATTATGGGAAGCTTATTTATACTTAACTGGGCAACAAGTTTTGTATGGGTATGAAGAATATTCAGGAGATGAAGATTTTTTAAGTAAAACTGTTACTTATAAAAAATAAAAAAATAAAAAAGTAACCACTCTTACATATATTTCGCCATTCGAAACTGATATAGCAACGCTTGACTCAGATTATGATGGTTACATTGACCGTTTATATGCCACCGATACTGGGGGTAATATTTGGCGTGTGGATATGCCTGGCTCAGACAAAAATAGTTTTTCTCATTACAAATTAGCAGAGCTTGGCAGTTCATTAGCAACGCAAGACCGACGCTTTTTTTACAAGCCACTAGTGGCACGTACTATGTTTAGTAAAGTGAGCAAAACGAGCTATGGCGGTGAAGAAATAACCACACGATTAGATACGCCTTACGATGCCATCGTGATAGGCAGTGGTAATCGCTCAAATCCGCTTGCAACCAATGAGCAAGATCACCTTTACATGATTCGCGATGAACAAACCGTAACTAAAACCTTCGATTCACAAAATACGCCAGAGCCCATAGTGCCAAGTGATTTAATGCTTATGAATGACGACCCATTTGGCAATGCACTAGATAATGTAGATGAGTTTGTAGAACTTGAAACTGATTTAGCAGGCTTTAAAGGGTGGCGATATGAGCTAAGTAATGGTGAAAAATCATTGGCTGCAGCCACCGTGGTAGGAGGCGTAGCTTATTATACATCGTTTACACCTGCACTAGAGTCTGATAAAAATCAGTGCTCTTTAACAGGGGGCGGTGGTGCAATGTACGCTTTTCATTTGCACTATGGCACAAAAGTGTACGACCAACTTAAATTTACTACCAGCTACGATGTACCCGATACCGCTCAGTTGTATTTTGGTGAAGGCGACTCATGTATAGATGCTAATAATAATGGATTATGTGATGTGCTAACACCTGATGATGGTGACCCAGATGACGGTACCCCAGGTGGTGGTTACGAGTACGAAGAAACAATACCTGTAAGCCAAGTAAGCCAGTTTTATTTAATCGGCCCGAGCCTTACTGGTGAAGGCGCAGTAAACCCAATCAAACCGCCTGAAATTAACGGCCCAGGGCTAACTGTTGTTGATGGTAAAGTTAAACTTGTAAATGACAGTGATACATTAGGCTTTGGCTTTAAAACGCAGCAAACCTACATATATAAGCGTGAAGAAAACGATTCTTCATCTGATTAGGTTAGCCTTAGCTCAAGAGTCGCAGCGTTTTATTATTTACCGCTCATGCCTTTAAAAGGCATGCGCTAACTTTTCTAGCTAATACTATAGAACCCAAAGCAAACCTTGCTACGTTAAAGTGTTCTGCTAAAGAAAGCTCAACAATGTAATTTTTGCCTAAAATTCAACACGCCTCCTACCTAAAATAGATTACCTAACCAAGCGAATTTGTATTAATAAAGCCAACATTTATTCGCAATTATTGTGTTTAAGTATTATAAAAAGAGGGCTTATTGTCCCTATATTGAAAATAGACATACGGGTATGAATTGGTTTATGAATTGTTCGTAAATAAACCAATCAATGTGTAAATAAATATTAAATAAGTCACTAAATAGTAAAGCAATATTTGCATAACATGGTTAAAAAAAAGATTTATAAAACTTACCATTTTTAATGGTTGCTAGTGCTTAATTTTGCCGCTATTTTAAGGTTAAGTTGTATTAGATGGAATTAGTATGAGTTTCAAATTGATCTCTTTTTGCTATTGTATTCCCGTACTCTTTTTAAATGGTTGCGATGAGGAAGTGAGTTTATTTAGTAGCAGTAAAACGCCGTTAGTGGCTAAAAACGAAAACGCTAATTTACCGGCAACGGCTATTGAGCAAAAGCACCTTGTTGTAGAAGGCCTAATTGAGGGAATTGTACCAAGTCACTGTAAACGTGGTGAAACAGCGTATATAAATGCAAAAATGCAAAAGGTTATACGCAACCCAACTGCAAAAGTGACTTATACACTAAAGCCCACTGATAATATTTTGTCTGTGTGTGTGGCCAATGATAACTCAGCTATTACTTATCGTTATGGCACTGAGCAAAAAATTGGCCTTGAGTATACGGCCACTGCGGCGCAGCCATTTGGTAGCTACTATCGTCAAATAGGGAAAGTAGGCGAAAGTATTTTGTTTTTTAACAAAGGCAATTACTATTACTACATTATTAATGCTGGTGGTATGGGCAGTGGTGTTTCAGTGAACGTATATAAAAATAAAACGCTTATTGCGGAGTTTTTCTCTGGTAATGAGGCGTATAACGACTTTGTTATTGCCAGTAATTTAGACTTGCCGAAGTCGTTGGCAATAGAGCTTCAACCACATATAAACACAATGCAATGAATGGATTAAGTAAAGCACATTGTAACATTATTGAACAAGGGCAGTGGTTTTCTAAGCGTGATGCACACTTAAAACAGTTTTTACTAAGCCACGCAAAAACTTTAAGCCTTAGCGCGCACCAATCTCTTTTTTTACGAGGTGATAAACACGACGGTATTTATGCTGTATTAAGTGGTGTGGTGCGTATTAGTGGGGTAAGTAGTAATGGTAAAGAAGCTGTTTTAAGCTTTGTTGACGCCTCGCTGTGGTTTGGCGAAGTCACTTTATTTGACCGCGGAATGCGCACGCACGATGTTTATGCGCAAACCGATGTAACACTGTGTTTTATTGGGCAACGCGCACTTGAGCAACTGTTAAAACAATACCCGCATTATTGGCAAGACTTTGGGTTACTCCTTGCCCAAAAATTGCGAGTTATGTTTACTAGCATGGAAGATCACGCACTATTAAGTGCCGAGCAGCGCGTTGCAAAACGCTTACTTATATTGTGCGCGCATTTAGCGCATAGTAATGGCCATACCTTTACTTTGTCTCAGCAGCAATTGGCTGATATGACTTACCTTACACGGCAAACCGCCAATCAAATTCTAAAAAAGTTAGCAAAGCAGCAACTCATTGAGGTCGGCTATAACAAAGTGACCATTTTAAACCAATCTGCTTTAGAGCTACTTTGTAATCAGTAAATGTCGGCTCCCCGACAGAGTGATATTTTAAAAGCCTGATATAGTGTAAAAAAACACAATAAAAGGCACACACATGAAAACTCTACAGCAACAGCTTGGTACATACGGTTTGTACCATCGCTCTAAACGCAATGTTTTAACTCATTTTTTTGGCATTCCGCTTATTGTATTTGCGGTGCTGTGCTTGTTAGCGCGTATTCAAATACCCATTGGCAGCCTGCTTATTGATGGCGCGCAGCTTTTTGTTTTTGCAAGCGTGGTGTATTACTTAATGCTGAGCGTGTCACTTGGCTTAATAATGGGTGTACTGTTTACCTTATTGCTTTTAGCAGCCCAGCCAATCGCTGCTATGGCTTTTTGGCCTTGGTTAAGTATTGGTGTGGGCGTGTTTGTATTTGGCTGGGTGCTGCAGTTTATTGGCCATTACTATGAGGGTAAAAAGCCTGCGTTTGTGGATGATTTAATTGGCTTAATTATTGGCCCGTTGTATGTAACCGTTGAGCTTTTATTTTTAATGGGGCTTTATAAATCGCTAGAGCATGAAGTTAACGCCATAGCAGGCCCCACCAAGGCATAATGCTAAGCGGCTTAAATATTTAGTTATTCGAGCGTGCTAAATAAAGCGTTAACCACGTTATAAATCATATATCTGTCGTTATAAACGTTTAAAACTTAACACGCTTGTTATTAGCAGCGGATAAAATAATAAAGGCAAATAACCCATGCAATACAACAATAAAACCGTATGGATCACCGGCGCATCATCAGGTATTGGCAAAGAGCTCGCAATACAGTTTGCAGCACTGGGTGCCAAGGTTATTTTATCAGCCAGAAGCGTTGATAAACTTAACGAACTAAAACAAAGCTTACATGGCGATGGCCACATTATTGTGCCTCTTGATTTGTCATCGCCTGAAGCTGTTTTAGCTCAAGTTACTGATTTAATTAGTACATTACCTGCTATCGATATTTTAATTAATAACGGCGGGGTATCGCAGCGCAGCTTATTTTTAGAAAACGACTTTAATGTTTACCGCCAGTTGATGGAAGTTAACTATTTTGGCCTCATTGCACTTACCAAAGCGGTAGCGCCTAGTATGGTAGCAAGGCAAAGCGGTTCAATCGTTTCTATTAGTAGCGTTGCGGGGAAAGTAGGCTCTAAATTTAGAACGGGCTATTCAGGCTCTAAATATGCGGTAGTGGGCTTTATGGATTGCCTGCGTGCTGAGCTTGCAGAGCATAACATTCATTGCTTAACTATTTGCCCCGGCTCTATTAAAACGGCCATTGCACATAATTCGTTAAACGAGCAAGGCATAGCGCAAAACAAGCCAGAGCACTCAATAGAAAATGGCATGGATGTAAGCGTAGCCGCTAAAAAAATGATCCTCGCAATTCATAATAAAAAAGACGAAGTGATTGTTGGCAAAGGCCTAAGTGGCTGGGCACCGACCATTAAACGGTTTTTTCCTCGCTTATTTAATCGATTAACCGCTAAAACAAACTATCGGTAGCATCGGGCGATTTAGAGATATAAAATGCTGTAAATTCAATCAATTTAGACAAGGATTCTAAATGAAGTATTTATGGCTTGGCCTGTTTTTTATTGTATTAATTTGGTCCGGAATTAACCCAAAAGATCAGTTTACTTGGCTGCTTGAAGTTATCCCCGCAATAATTGGTTTAGTACTTATGGCAAGCAGCTATAAGCATTTTAAACTCACCCCCATTTTATATGGCTTTATATTAGCGCATTGTATTGTGCTAATGGTTGGCGGGCATTACACCTACGCCGAAGTCCCTTGGTTTGATAACTTATTTGGCAGTGAGCGTAACAACTACGACAAAGTAGGGCACTTTTTTCAAGGGTTTGTGCCTGCATTATTAGCGCGTGAAATATTACTACGTAAAAACGTAGTAAATGGTAAAGGCTGGCTAAATGTGTTTGTTGTATCGATATGTTTAGCGTTTAGTGCTTTTTACGAACTAATAGAGTGGTGGGTTGCAGTGTTAAGCGGTGAAAACGCAGAAGCATTTTTAGGTACGCAAGGGTACGTATGGGATACTCAATCTGATATGGGAATTGCGTTACTTGGCGCTATTTGCTCATTATTGCTGCTTTCAAAAGTACACGATAAACAGCTAAAAAATGTTAAAGATTACTAATTCAAATTTTGTTACTAAAAGGCTATAGATTATGGCTGTAAATACCCGAAATTTCAAAATAAGTACAGATAAAAGCAAACTTAACTTTAGCGTTATTTATAACTTTATTGCTAATAGCTATTGGGCTAAAGGAATACCTAAAAGCGTGATGCAAAAAGCGATTGATAACTCAATGTGCTTTGGTGTTTACAGCGCTGATAACGAGCAAGTGGGTTTTGCCCGCGTAGTAACCGACAACGCCACTTTTGCCTATTTGGCTGATGTATTTATTACCCCAGATTTGCAAGGTAATGGCTTGAGCAAGTTACTGGTTAAAACGATAGTAGAGCACCCTGAGCTGCAAGGGCTAAGGCGCTTTTTATTAGCGACATCGGATGCGCATGGCCTGTATGCGCAATACGGTTTTAAACCGATAGATAACCCAGCATTGCTAATGCAAATTAATACTGAAAATGTGTATGAGGGAAATACTAGAGAGGTATAGTAAATTGGGGAAGGGCAATGTCTATGTAAGCAACTTGTATGAATAATACAAAAACTAATAAGCCATTGACATTAAAATTTATTTCAACTTATTAGGTTGAGATATGATGCTTTTTAAAGGTGTATGATTTCCTAGTGCAGACATATTTGTATTCATCCATTTAAGAGCGTTGGATTGTGTTTGATAATAAATAACAACTGCTAATTTCTGATCTTCATAGCACTGACTTAATAATTTATTCTCAAATTCACACTCATTAAATTTCTGCTCGCATAACCTCATTCATCATACACATAACGCCGCGCTCAGCCGCGGGAGGTACTTGGCACTTTATTTGCGGATTTTTGTAACCAAAGTGATAACTACCGGAGGTCGCTTGCGGCCCCATGTTATAAGTTTTTAGTCTAAAGTTTACTATAGATTCCTATAGGACTCTATAGTAAAATACAACAATCACTTACTACTCAGGTCTATACCTCTGTGCCCAGAACATTCTACCCCCAAAAATCGAAAGATATAGAGGCGAGCCCCCCGCATCCCAAGGGCACTTCATATAAAGTTTCTGTAGGTCTAGAGGACTGGGGAGATGGTGAATTTAAGCCTGTATCCAAAGTTCAAATTTCATATGATGGCGTAGTCTCTGGTCGCAAATGCCCATCTTATCCTGTTGGCACTGATGATCAGGAAAGAGTGCACAATTGTGTATGTGAACTTACTGCCGAATACAAAATTAAGGGCAATAGCGATGCCTAAATTTTTTGAGTTTTTTTCAGGAGGAGGAATGGCGCGCCTCGGATTAGGTGGTGAATGGAAATGCCAGTTTGCCAATGATATTTGTGCTAAAAAAGTTTCTACCTATATAGAAAATTTTGGAGATGATGAGATTTTAAAAGAAGACATTTATAAACTGAATGCATCAAATCTACCCGGTAAAGCAGACCTTATATGGGGCTCATTCCCATGCCAAGACTTGTCATTAGCAGGTAACGGAGCTGGCTTAAATGGTGAGCGCAGTGGAACCTTTAAAAAACTAATGTCGATTATAAAGGACCTTAAGGTAGAAAAGCGGCAACCAAATATCATTGTTCTTGAAAATGTTGTCGGCGCTATTACTTCGCATGGTGGTAAAGACTTTGAAGCTATAATTGAGGCACTTTCAAGTCTGGGGTACTACACTGGGGGCGTTGTAGTAGATGGTGCTTCATTTGTACCTCAATCACGTCCTAGACTGTTTGTAATCGCGACAAAAACCCCTAAAACACGATTTTTAACTCTAATTAGTAAAGAACCTAACCCTGAGTGGCACCCTTCTAATTTGATTAAAGCCCATTCTGCATTACCAGAAAAACTACAGAAAAAGTGGGTCTGGTGGTCTATGCCAACTCCTCCTAAGAGAGATAAAAACTTAGTTGATATTGTTGAAGACAATCCAACTGATGTTAAGGAGCTAGGCACTGGAGAAGTAAAGAAGCTCATCTCAATGATGAGCGAAACAAATCTAGAAAAACTTAATCAAGCTAAAAGGGAAAATGGACTGGTTGTCGGAGGATTGTACAAAAGGGTAAGAAAACAAAAGAATGGAGAAAAACTTCAAAGAGCTGAAGTGAGGTTTGATGGCACCGCAGGGTGCTTAAGAACCCCCACTGGAGGTTCTAGCAGACAAACCTTAGTTCTGGTTGATAATGGCGAAGTAAAAGCTAGACTGCTATCTCGCAGAGAGGCCGCTAGACTAATGGGTGTCCCGGATAATTATAAGCTACCTAGCAAATATAATGATGCATATCATGTGTTTGGTGATGGCTTAGTAGTTCCAGCTGTTTCTTGGATTGAAAAGCATTTGCTCAAACCTATCCAAGAGGCCTCATAATCTACACTTCGTCTTCTCCTGAGTCTGCCATAAAGCCTTTGTAATATTTGTCTGTCCTATTGAAATGAACCCTAAGCATACGTCTTTGTTCTGGGTTATTTTTTACCTCAAGAATGTGGCTAAATAGATTAGTTAAGTGCTCCATTTGTCGCGGTAATCTGCGCGATGGTTCCAATCGCTGTAATCGCTCTTCTTCATGCATAATCGGTACAGTTTGTTTAACGGGTACCTCTGGAGTTATTTCAGTAGATACTGGTAGCTTTCCGTTTACTAATGGACTAATTGAATTGTAATAACTTATTAAATAGTTTTCTAAGCTTGTTATTTTATGTTTTTGCCTATCTTTCTCCGCTTTGGGTGTTCCTTTAGGGAGTTTTTCTCCTACTGGCCATGCCCAAACTTCGTAGATTTCCCAAATATCAAGCTGCCTATTCGCAATAACATCGCTTCTAGCACTCGTCAAATGGCGATTTACCCTTGCTCTTATTCCATCGGTAGATTGCCCAATATATATTGGACTTTTGTCTAAATCACATAAAGCGTAAACACCAACTTGATCAGTCAGCTCACTTAACATTTCTTTTCTTACTGCTTTTATATCCATATTTCTTCTTGTTAATAGGTTAAAAAATGCGACGGATTAGCCCACGTATAACGCTTTGTTAAGTTGCAGACTTTACATGCTTTTTTCTTCTTTCTTTATCAATTTCCAACAACTCTCTACCCTTTTCTATTTGTTCAGATGTCGGTATTGGTAATTCTTGAAACCACTTTTCCCAGCGCTCCATTAGGGCCTGTATAGAAACTTCATTAAACATGCCATTTGCTTGCCCGTGAATCAAAGGAAAAAGCTCAGTGGCAAGGGGTTTACCTTCCATTTGGCGCTTGAATATCCAAATATAAATATCAACTATTTCTAATCCCGAACTATCGGTTCCAGGAGTGCATTCAATTGGCACTGATGGCATATGCCTTAAATCCATTGTTGGCATTCCTGGGCCAAACTCCATGGGTTCATCTAAGTTTTTGGTATTTCGATATAAATCTGAAATCCATTCTTGAGCTTTATTAAATTCTGACTGGCGATCTACAACTACTTTTGTAGCTTCTGATTTTGTATTTTCTAATCGGGTAGCAATACCAAGCATTACAGATTGAAACCCAATAAGGTTTGGAGATATCTGAAGCTTATCTTCTTTTGAAGTGGCGTGATAATAAATTTTACTCGGGTTTTCAATTGCCCACTCCAGCGCATCAGTAATAATTTCTATTGAGCGCTTATCTGGCAGATGATGAACTCTATTAAGTAATTCTTGGCAGACTTCAATCAGTTCTTTTTCTGCAAATTCTTTATTAATTGCAATCCGTGCTTTCCAAGATTTTTTTAATAAAGCCTCATCGAATAAGAAACTTACTTTTGAAACCAAAACATATCTCAATGGTGTCCAATAAGCATTCCAGGGTACAGCAGGGTTATTACCTTGATCAAAAACCTGATCGAAAAAACACAATGCCGCATGGTCTTTTTTAGTTACTCGATAGAAATCAAAGGATAAATTGTATTTTTCTTTAAGCGCTACTAAATCATCTACGATACTAACAAGTCTACCATTGCCTAATTCTGCTGCATGAAGCCTTTCAACTCCCAAATAATTTCTAAGCTTTTCTACATGAGGCAAACTGACTTCATCAAGGTTAAATTCAGAACTTAAAACACCGTAGTATAAGAATGGTTGGTTATTATCAAACAATTCTAACCCTGTTTGACCACTTTCATCTACATAAAAATACACGGAACTTCCCTGATGCACACGGCAAGATCATTATAAATTGAACTTATAGAATATGTAGTGATCAGATCAAGGCATAATAATCACCTTGGTCACGTAAAATATGAGCGCTACTTT
>Ga0208334_100541_pt1 | contig 12300 bp, 9 predicted proteins | sample DeeseametaMP0900_FD_184201 | JGI IMG/M metagenome (GOLD analysis project Ga0208334, IMG submission 184201) | Marine microbial communities from the Deep Indian Ocean - MP0900 (SPAdes) | ecosystem: Environmental > Aquatic > Marine > Oceanic | place: East of Durban, South Africa, South Indian Ocean...
CGCACAACATATCCTTAACATTGGTGTAATTTTATTACAAAAGTAATAAAGGGTTTACATTCTGAATTTCCCCATTCTAAGATGATTTCGTCGAAAAGCTACACGGTTCTTGTGAATGATGGCAAATATCAATAGGTTTGCTGTCAAACGTAATGGACAGCGTTAACAGTGGTTTTCACCACATATCGACTACAATTTGATGAGTTTCAGGTGACAAAAAGCACAAACCTGAAATTAACCTCATACCCTACACATAAAAAAGCTGGAGGCTTGGGCTGTGCAAGAATACGTACTTTGGTATCAAGAACTGGGCATGCATGATGTGGGTCGCGTAGGCGGCAAAAATGCATCATTAGGCGAGATGATTTCAAACCTGGCGAACGCCGGTGTGCAGGTGCCGGGAGGTTTTGCTACCACCGCCGAGGCATTTAATGAGTTTCTAGAGCAAAGTGGCCTAGAAGCGCGCATCCACGATGTCTTAGACTCGTTAGACGTGGATGACGTAAACGCACTGACCGAAGCGGGTAAGAATATCCGCCAGTGGATCATCGACACTCCTTTCCAAGGAAAGCTAGAAGAAGAAATCAAAACTGCGTTTGTCACATTACAGGGTGATGCAGGTGAAGAAGCGTCATTTGCAGTGCGTTCATCAGCCACGGCTGAAGATATGCCTGATGCGTCTTTCGCAGGTCAACAAGAGACTTTCCTAAACGTTAAAGGCTATGAAGCCGTGCTTGTGGCAATTAAGCACGTGTTCGCATCGCTATTTAACGACCGCGCTATTTCATATCGCGTTCACCAAGGGTACGACCACAAAGGCGTGGCGCTATCTGCAGGCATTCAACGCATGGTGCGTAGTGATATCGCATCATCGGGCGTTATGTTTACTATCGATACAGAGTCTGGCTTTGAAGACGTTGTATTTATTACCAGCTCATTTGGTTTAGGTGAAATGGTGGTGCAGGGTGCGGTTAACCCTGATGAATTCTATGTTCACAAACCAACACTTGATAAAGGCTTGCCTGCTATCGTTCGTCGTAACCTTGGTAGTAAGCTGACTAAAATGGTGTACTCAGATGATGAAGCACACGGTAAGCAAGTGTCTATTGTCGATATTGATGCAGCTGACAGCAAAACCTTCTCGTTGACTGATGACGAAGTAATGGAGCTTGCTAAACAGGCGCAGATCATTGAAAACCACTACAAGCGTCCTATGGACATCGAGTGGGCAAAAGATGGCGCAGACGGTAAACTATACATTGTTCAGGCTCGCCCTGAAACGGTACGCAGCCGTGAAGACTCACAGAGCATCGAGCGATTCCAGTTGAAAGGTCAAAGCAACATTGTTTGTGAAGGCCGTGCAATTGGTCACAAAATCGGTGCTGGTGTAGCGAAAGTGCTTGATTCAATTGAAGAGATGGACAAAATCCAAGCGGGTGATGTTCTGGTAACTGACATGACAGACCCTGATTGGGAACCTATCATGAAGAAGGCTTCTGCAATTGTTACCAATCGCGGTGGCCGTACTTGTCACGCGGCTATCATCGCACGTGAGTTAGGCATTCCAGCGGTGGTTGGTTGTGGTAACGCGACTGACAGTATCAAGAACGGCGATAAAATTACTGTGTCTTGTGCTGAAGGTGACACCGGTTTTATCTACGGTGACGAACTAGAGTTCGACGTGGTGACGTCACGCATTGACGCAATGCCTGACCTACCGCTAAAAGTGATGATGAACGTGGGTAACCCCGATCGCGCATTTGATTTTGCTCGCTTGCCAAACGCGGGTGTAGGTCTTGCTCGCCTTGAGTTTATTATCAACCGCATGATTGGTGTGCACCCTAAAGCACTGCTTAATTTCGACAGCCAGCCTGAAGAGTTGAAAGAAGAAATTAGCGATATGATTGCAGGCTACGAGTCGCCTAAGGAATACTACATCGAGAAATTGGTGGAAGGTATTTCAACCATTGGCGCTGCATTCTCGCCAGAGAAAGTTATTGTTCGTATGTCAGATTTCAAATCGAACGAATACTTCAACTTAGTGGGCGGTTATCAATACGAGCCAGACGAAGAAAACCCAATGTTGGGTTTCCGTGGTGCAAGCCGCTACATCTCTGAAGATTTCCGCGATTGTTTTGCCCTTGAATGTGAAGCCATTAAGCGCGTTCGCAACAAAATGGGCTTGACCAATGTTGAGATCATGATCCCGTTTGTCCGTACATTAGAAGAAGGTCGTCAAGTTATCGAGCTTCTTGAAGAGCAGGGACTTAAGAAAGGTGAAAATGGCCTTCGCGTTATCATGATGTGTGAACTGCCATCAAACGCTTTGCTTGCTGATAAGTTCCTAGACATTTTCGACGGTTTCTCTATTGGGTCTAACGACTTAACGCAGTTAACCCTAGGTCTAGATCGCGACAGTGGTCTTATCGCGCACTTGTTTGATGAACGTGATGAAGCGGTCAAAGCACTGTTGTCAATGGCAATTCAGGCAGCGAAGAAGCGTGGAAAATACGTGGGCATTTGTGGTCAAGGTCCATCAGATCACGAAGACTTCGCCGCGTGGCTGGTACAAGAAGGGATTGATTCGGTATCACTTAATCCTGATACCGTGGTTGAAACCTGGCTTTACCTTGCTGAAAAGCACGGTTAATCACGCAGTTCGGATGTGAAGGCTAGAAAGCTTAAAGGCTATCTAGTTTTCCATCTAACGTCATGTTATTTCACGACGTTATCGCTTTGATATTATTGAAAAAGAGACCATAAGGTCTCTTTTTTTGTTAGGCAACTTAAAGTGATGGCCACTCATCTAGAAGCAAATCTTTGCTCGTGTTTCATTCCTTAAAAAAACTGTGGTTATTTAGCAAAACTATGCATTTTTGCGTGTTGAAAACATGACTTTGTGTAATTAAAAATGTAATATTACAAAGTGACTTTCACTTTGAATCTTTGATTAATAATTAACTTGGTTGAATTCTCATGGCACATAATGACAGCGCAGTTTCAGTAAATACTTCCGAAGAAAACGTTATGCAATCACGCTCTGTGGTAGAGCAGTTGGCGGAAGCGCAAAAAGAAATTAACGAGCTTAAAATGCAGTTAATGTGGATGGAACGCAACTACGAGTAAGAATAACCTATTGGAATAAGGCGGGAATTAACCGTCAAACACTGAAAGTGTTTTCCTTCTAATTGTAAGGTTACAGGTTGATTTACAGTTTGAATGAAAGGAGGTCATGTTGGCCTCCTTTTTTGTCTCTAATGGTTGTTTGCTGCTCTTAAGCAATGGCTTAGTTAGTTGGAAATGGCGAATATGCTAATGACTAGGTTTTTTCGCCTTTTTGATGTGCAACAAAACTCAAGACCTTCTTATATTACTTGGTTAAATTATGTCCGGTTGGATTAGTGTGCTATTGTAAATAACGTTTGGCTAACAGTATGCATGAGGCAGGGAGGGAAACTAAGATGGCTTATAAATTTAAGTTTTTTGCACAACCTGTAATCAGTAACATCAGAACGTTCTGTGAAGCTGCGCTGGTTGAATTCACTATTGGTCTGATATGTGCAGTTTTCGCCTATGCAAGTTATGGTGTTTTTATTCACCTTTTTGTTGCTTGCGTTGTTATCTCGATAGCGTGTTTTTGCCTAAGTATCTATAACTTATATAGTCTTTTCTATTATTCATAGAGCAATTCGCTTTTCCGCTACTATTGAGACACACCCGAATACAGTATTCATCCATAAAAAAAGGGTTAACACAATGTGTGTTAACCCTTTTTGATATGATTGCTTGTCTTAAATAGCGTTAGTATTTATTCATCAAACCAGCGATTAAGCCGAATCTATAGAATGCTTACGCTTTAAGCTGGTTACCAATAGGTAGCTGGCGAATACGCTTACCGCATGCAGCAAAAATGGCATTGCACAGCGCTGGCGCATACACGGGGGTTGCAGGTTCACCTACACCTGCTGGCGGCGCATCGCTTTCAATTACTTCAACTTCTACCTCTAGTGGTGAATCGCTCATGCGCGGTACACGGTAGTTGTGGAAGTTACTCTGCTGTACACGCCCTTTATCAAACGTTATACCGTCACTGATTGCTGTTGTGGTACCGTAAACCGAGCCGCCTTGGGTTTGGTTTTTAACCGTATCGGTGTTAACTACAGTACCTGCATCAATCGCTACCCATGATTTAATCACGCTAAGATCGCCAGCGTCAGACACCTCAACTTCAACCACAGTAGCAACGTAAGTTAAAAAGCTACGGTGCGCAGCAATACCCAGTCCGCGGCCTTTAGGCATGTTGCGGCCCCAGCCTGCCATGTCAGATACTTTCTCAATTACATTGCGAAGACGACCTGTATCCAAAGGATAAACCGACTTATCACCCCAATAGTTTTGATATTCGGCTTTTTGATCCGTCACATCAATAATTCTGTCAGGACCAATTACTTCCAATAGATAATCTTTAGCGTCTTTGCCTGATTTGTGAGCTGCTTCATTAATAAACGACTGTACAGCAAACGCGTGGAAGTTGTTCGATACTGAACGCATCCATCCAATACGGGCTTTGGCTGGTGCTTCACCGCGCTCTAACTTCATGTTGGGTGTAAGAATAGGGTTATCCGTAAAGCCCAAATCTAACTCAAAGCTAAAGGGTGCGTTCGCGCCCTCTTGGAACGTAGAGGCAATAGGTGAAAACGCGGTTCTGTGAAGATAAGCGTCAATTTTACCGTTTTCATCAAGTGCAGCTTCAACATGTTGAGCAGAAACCGCGTGATAGAAACCGTGCTGAATATCATCTTCACGTGTCCATTGAACGCGAATTGGCTTGCCCGTTTTCATTGATAGGAATGCTGCTTCCGCTGAAAAGTCAGGCTTAGACTTACGCCCGAAAGCACCACCTAGCATGGTAACGTGAACATTGATTTTTTCTTTGTCCATGCCAACCATAGCGCCCACGGTTTCCATATCAGCCTGCGGATTTTGTGTTGCTGCCCATACGTCAACGCGATCTTTATAGTACATGGCAGTAGCACATGGTGGCTCCATTGGGGCTTGTGCTAAATGCGGCACGTAATAGTCAGCAACCAGCTTGTCGCTGGCTTTTTCTAAAACGCTCAACGCATCGCCTTTTTCTCTAACAAGCGCTTGAGGTGCATTTACTGTGTTAAGCAACTGCTCTTTAAAGTTCGCTGAGTTATAGTCGCCATTTGCGCCATCGTCCCAGGTGACGTCTAATGCTTTGCGGCCTTGCCATGCTGCCCATGTGTTGTTAGCTATAATGGCTAGCCCACCTTTTGGTTGGAACTGAGGCGCACCTTTTGGCGCTGGAATTTCAATTACATCAACAACGCCATTAACCGCTTTTGCTTTATCTGCGTTAAAGCTTTTCACCTTACCGCCCACTACAGGTGGGCGTTCGATTATAGCAACAAGTGCTTTTGGCTCGCGCACGTCGGCGGCGAAGGTTGCTTTACCGGTAACGATATCTTGAAGGTCGATATGCGCCATACCGGTATTGATGTAACGCCATTCTTTCCTTTCTTTAAGCTTAAGCTTATCTGCTTCTGGCGGCGTAATGGTTAATGCATCGTCTACTAAGTCTTTATAAGCAAGCGTTTTACCTGAAGTGTGTGTTACCACATGCTGCTCGGCAACACAGGTACTTGGCTCAACACCCCAACGCTTAGCTGCTGCATGTTGCATCATATAACGCACGCTTGCGCCCATTTCTCGAAGACGCTGCATATTGAAGCGGATACTACGCGAGCCATCGGTGTTTTGGTCACCGTATTTGGGGTCGCCTTTGCCTTGAATAACAATGACTTTGTCCCACGCAGCTTCCATCTCGTCAGCTACAATTTGCGCAATGGCGGTTCGGATCTGTTGACCCATTTCGCTGCGGTGACACGTTACTTCAACCATGCCGTCAGGGCGAAGTGCAATGAACAAGTTTGCGCGCTTTGCGTTTTCCGCCGGCTTTGCTAATACGCCAGCCATGGCGCGAGGTGCACCACCCATAAAATAGGTACCAAGAACCAGTGCACCCGCCGCTGCTGTCGATTTTAAGAAACTGCGGCGATTCATATCAAAATAGGTATTCTCACTCATGCTTCTTCTCCCGCTTGGGTTGGGTCAAAGTAGCTAACGCCAGCGTTGCTGCTTATTGATTTCGACGCAGACTTAATGGCCTTGTGAATGCGAGGGTACGTGCCGCAACGACAGATGTTGCCCGACATATTCTGAACAATTTCTTCGTCACTTGGCGTTGGGTTGGTTGATAATAGACTGGCAGCTTGCATGATTTGCCCACATTGGCAGAAACCACATTGTGGTACTTTGTGTTCTACCCACGCTTTTTGGACAGGGTGATCGCCATTTTCGCTTAGCCCTTCAATAGTGGTAATTTTTCTGCCTTGAACGGCTGATACAGGCAATACGCAAGAGCGTTGTGCCATGCCATCAATGTGAACAGTACAAGCGCCACATTGCGCCATACCACAGCCAAACTTAGGTCCTGTAAGATTTAATTCGTCACGAAGATACCACAACACTGGTGTTGATGGGTCACCAGAAAATTCGTGTTTGTTACCATTAACGGTAAACGTGATCATGGTCTTGTCTCCATAGGTAAGCGAAAGATATGACTTGGACCAGATTGTTTAAATCTGGCCTACCCAAGCAGCGCAATGCGGGGTCAACGCATTGCACAAAATCATATCGATACGGTTACATTGCCTGATGATACGAACTATCTAAGATGCTGAGCATGCTCAGATAATTGCCACTATTATTATTGTTAAAGGCTTCGCAATTTATACTTTAGATTACGTTAACACGCATTGCATCATTACGCATTTACATAAGTTTAATTGCTAACACTTTGCGACAAAGTGGTGAGAGATGAAGAGGGGGGCGAAACGCACTATGCGTTATGGCGTGCTCAACTTTCTAAAAGCACACCTGTTAGAACAAAAACAATTAACGCAGCTTTCGCATAAGAAGAAAACGATCAATTCTACGGGCACCACTCGTCATTGTTTTTTGGCTGTATTTGAGCCAGCTTCGCGCTTTTGGCCAGTCGTAACTTAAGAGCACTAAACCGCCTATCACTAACAAGATAGAGCCCGGAAGTAATGTTAGAACAATACCGCCGATAAACAAGATTGCTCCAAGGGTAATTCTTACTATTCGCATGTATAAACACTCGGCTTGGTGAAGTTTTCATCTCACAGTTTCGCCCAAAGATGCACATTTGCCAATATGAAAAATGTAAATGTTTGTGCCCGATCTTTGAATAACTGGGTGTTGGGTATTCTTAAAGATTGTCGAATAAGTAAGCGGTTAACACCTTCGGTGGGCACAATGCCCTAATTGCGGTGGAAAGCAGGGATGAAATAAAGTACAAAGATAAAAAAGGCGTACGCTACGAACTAGTGGCAAAACTGCCTAGAAGGTAACTGAGACATGGGTATCAAGTAGCAGTACTAGTAAGAACAGATAACGATAATAATGAGAGTAAAAATGGCAGAACAACCAGAAAACCAACCAATCAGTGATGAAGAACGCGCAACGTGGGTACGAGAACAGTTTCAAAAGGCAAACAAATTTTTAGCGGAAAATGGCGTGTTGTTTGATTCTGTTATTACCGAAGAAAGTCGTTATTTAATGCCGTACCTTGCAGTTTGGAAAATTAGAGCAATGGACAGTAAACGCTATTGGGTTATTAGTGGTGATTTACCTTCTGATTACACATCAGTCGATAACGCCAAAGACGCCAAGGACGTACTGCGTCACTTTGCTATGCATTGGCAGTTGAAAGCAGAAAATCTCATTAATGCAGAGGGCGCAGACGATACTCAAAAGGCGTTTGGTGCTTTACTAATTAATCGTGCTGAAAGCTTGTTTGCCATGCAGAACGCGCCAGATCTTTGGAACTAATTCCAGGCAATAGCCTGTATTAGTGAGACGTTTTGTAAATACATAGCTTAATGAAGTTGAGTCACGTCCGGAAGAGGAAATCGCTCTGCCGGACATTTTAGGCGCTGTCTTGGAACGCCTGCGTCCATAAATACTTGCCCGTCGGGAATAAAACCAATGGATTGGTGATAGGACACGCTTTCTAAATTGCAGACTACTTTGATAATGGGGACGTTGTTTTGCTTTGCCGTGTTAATCAGCGCTTCAAACAAAGCGCGATAAACAGGCAATGTTCTGTGGCAGCGCTTAACAGCAATTCGGCCTAGTTCGCCTCGTTTGGTTAAGCGCCCAGTGGCAATGGGTTCGTTTTCATCATTGACGATAAGCACATGGCACGCCGAGCTGTCGTGTTCGTCGAACTCGCTTGCCTCGGGGACGCGCCACTCTAAAACAAATACATGTTCCCTTAGTGCTTTCAGTCGATGTTTATCCTTTTCCCAATCGACGTTTTGTATCGTAAACGCCATACTTACCTGTTAACCTTCGAACCATTCCCAGTAACCATTATTGATAAGTGTAGTTAAGGTTTCTAAAAATGTAAAAGAAGGCGCGTCTTGGCAACACGTTGCGTTCAAAACGCCTCCTGATGCCAGCACTTCAAACCATTCTTGGTCACTTTTGCCAAATTCGAACTGACTGCCATTTACAAAGAGTGCGCGAGGAAGACCACGCTTACCGTCACATAGTAATGCACGCACACCCGGTGCAGGAACAAAGCTAATGCCTGCGGCAAACTCATTTGAAATTTGCTCTAGCGATACTTCGTCTTCTAGCGGATATTCAGGAATGCCTTGTTCACTCATGGCTTCTAGAAGTGCCAAAGTAAAGTCTTCACCGTTTATCGCATCTATGAGCTGCTGCTTAAGAATGGCAACATCGCTTGGATTTACCCAAGCACGATTGCCTTGCATAGAGCGGCTTGCATCGGTAAAGCGATAATTATGTGCGCCTTTATCCAACATCATCGCCAGGCTTTCCGCTAGTTGCAGATTGTCCGGAGCACGATAACCCACAGAGTAGGTGAGGCTATCTTCAATTGTCGCTCCATCATGAGGCCAGCCCGGTGGTACGTACACCACATCGCCAGGCTCAACCACAACATCTATAACAGGGTCGAAGCCTTCAATTTGTCTTAATTTTGGATGTGGAAAAACTTCTTTATAGTCCGCCGGCTTGCCCACACGCCAGCGTCTTCGGCCCTTACCTTGAACTAAAAATACATCATATTGGTCGATGTGAGCACCAACGCCTGCACCATTGGTGGCGAAGCTCACCATCAGGTCGTCCAATCGCCAATTAGGGATAAAAGAAAAGGGATCTAGTAGAGGGGTTACGTCGGGCACATATTTATCTACGCCTTGAACTAGTAATGTCCATTTGCCCTGACATGCTTTGTCAAAATCGGTAATTGGCCCTTGTTCAACATGCCAGCTGCCTTTCACGTTGCTAATAATACGTGCATCCACTTCCGACTCTTGTGCTAGACCGGCAAGATCGTTCTCATCGATAGGATCTACAAAGTTGTCAAAGAAGTGTTTGATGACTACCGGCTTTTGCTGCCAGTAGTTTTTTAGAAAGGTTTCTGCATTAAAGCCGTTTCCAGATTGTGCATCAATAATGTACGAATTGTCGTTAGTGGGCATAGTGTCTCTTATAGTAAGCCAATTAAATGGGTTTAATCTGTTGATTTAAGTATTGTGCGTGGCGTTACAAATATGCGGTAAGCGTTAGCACTTTGTCAAAAGCGAGGTTGAAGCTTATGGGCGGCATTATCGATTATTGAAACGTTTATTGCTACCTTGCATTTGCTTCACCTGATTCAGTAGGGAGAGCCGAATTCATAACGGTTCGCATAGATAATTACCCACTCAGCGAAACTTAACATGTTCGTACTCGCGGCGAGTTACTGCAGGTGTAATTCATCTAACTTAGAAATCACGTGCTTTTTAGCTCAATGTTTACATGACATGGGTGGTTATCAGATGCGCTAGACAGGAGTTAGCAAACGTATGCGCTCATTAGCATTGTTTTCGTGTGCAGCTGTTTTGGTAGGAATGTGGTTTCTTTGCGATTTTCGCCACACATTTTTGACTCACTGAGTTTCCGCTTGTCGTGTTCACGCGTTGAAAGCTCAGTGTTAGCGTTTATATTTGAACCACAAGTGAAGTACGTATTAAAGGAACAAGGGTTATTCGCACTCGCGCTAGAGCGATGAATAATCTGTCGTTTAACCAGGCTGTAAGACTTCTCACAAATAGCAATTGTATTAGGTGCTGTGTATTGCTCTAACATTGCAGCCCTATTTACCGTAGTCCCCCAAATATCAAAGCCTGCAAGCGGGCGAGAAGATTGGCCGGCAAGTAAAGAGCCTGTCGCAATGCCAACTCGCAGTTGGCTTGAAGATGAAGCTAAAAGGTCGTTGCTATTTACAAGCTCGCGAGCGCGAAATGCGAATTCGATGGCGTTCACCAGAGCGTTCAAAAGCGAGTGTGTTGTACTGCTATGTTCGCCGCTAAAACCAACCGCAATATATTGATCGCCGTTGGTTTTTAATGGCGAAAGGTGTAAATCAGCGGCAAGCACATCGAATTCAGAAAACAGGCTATCTACAAGTCTGGCGCATGTAATGTCGCCATATTTAACTGAGAGTTGTTGGAAGCCTGATAGGTCACAAAAAATGACGACGGCATTTTTTATACAGCTTTTTAAATTCGCGGCACTACTTTTGGTTTCCAGCGTTGTACTTAACACCTTCGAAACCGTGGGGGAAAGTACAACACAGTGTTTTTCCTGCAATGAGAAAGGAGTGTGGTTCGTGTTGCGTAAATCCATTTGCTTGCTCCCACGGGTATGTGAAAATTCAATGTAGAGAAATTTAGGAATAAAAAAAACGCGGTACTAATGACCGCGTTTTTCAGTGTAGTGGAAAGCGTAAGGGCTTATAACTGATCTACAAGCCTGATTGCATCGCCAATGTATGTAGCAGGCGTTAATGCCTTAAGCTCTGCTTTGGCCGCTTCTGGCATATCTAGGTTATCAATAAACTCAGCAATGACCTCAGCGTTTACTTTCTTACCACGGGTCAGCTCTTTTAGCTTCTCGTATGGCTTTTCAATACCGTAACGACGCATAACAGTTTGAATAGGCTCTGCAAGCAGTTCCCAATTGTTGTTTAGCTCGTTAAGTAAGCTTTGCTCATTAACTTCTAACTTGCTAATACCTTTCAAAGTAGCCTGATACGCAATAACCGCATAACCTACACCTACGCCAAGGTTACGTAGTACGGTTGAGTCAGTAAGGTCACGTTGCCAGCGAGAGATAGGAAGCTTAGCTGCTAAATGGTCAAAAATAGCGTTCGCCAGACCTAAGTTACCTTCTGAATTTTCGAAATCGATAGGGTTAACTTTGTGTGGCATGGTAGAAGAGCCGATTTCGCCAGCTACCGTTTTTTGCTTGAAGTGACCCAGTGCAATGTAACCCCAAACGTCACGGTCGAAATCGATAAGAATGGTGTTAAAGCGCGCAATGGCATCAAACATTTCTGCAATATAGTCATGCGGCTCTATTTGCGTAGTGAACGGGTTCCAGGTTAGACCTAGTGAGGTAACAAACTTCTCTGAAACTTCGTGCCAATCTACATCTTTATACGCTGACAAGTGTGCATTGTAGTTACCCACTGCACCGTTAATCTTACCAAGTAACTCAACACCTGCGATTTGGCTACGCTGACGCTTTAGGCGAATAGCCACGTTTGCCATTTCTTTACCCATGGTGGTAGGTGAAGCAGGCTGACCGTGAGTACGTGCCATCATAGGTACGTTCTGGTAGCGCTTAGCAAGCTCTACTAGCGCTTCAATTAATTTGTCACAGTAAGGAAGAATAACGGTCTCGCGGGCTTCGCGAAGCATTAAGCCATGTGAAAGGTTGTTGATGTCTTCAGACGTACACGCAAAGTGGATAAACTCATTTACTGCTGAAAGCTCACTATTGTCGGCAACCTTCTCTTTAAGAAAGTATTCAACCGCTTTCACATCGTGGTTTGTTGTGCGCTCGATTTCTTTGATGCGCATGGCATCTTCAACACTAAATTCAGCTACTATTTTGTCTAGTAGTGCATTTGACGTGTCTGTAAAAGCAGGAACTTCTTCAATTTGTGGGTTAGTAGACAGCATTTGTAACCAACGTACTTCTACTTCTACACGGTATTTTAATAAGCCGTACTCACTGAAAATACTGCGTAATTCTACGCTTTTGCCAGCATATCGACCATCGACAGGGGAAATTGCAGTTAACTGACTCAGTTCCACCTTAAGCTCCTCA
>Ga0208334_100543_pt1 | contig 12269 bp, 9 predicted proteins | sample DeeseametaMP0900_FD_184201 | JGI IMG/M metagenome (GOLD analysis project Ga0208334, IMG submission 184201) | Marine microbial communities from the Deep Indian Ocean - MP0900 (SPAdes) | ecosystem: Environmental > Aquatic > Marine > Oceanic | place: East of Durban, South Africa, South Indian Ocean...
CGTCAAAAAAATAATGGACCAACATTTATGGATTCAACATCACGCCCTAGCCTTTTTCAGCGCTACATGAATGGCAGTTTGGTACTGCAAATTATCATTGGTATCGTATGCGGTATTGCGATAGCGAGTTTTTCACCTTCAGCTGCTCAATCAGCAGGGCTATTGGGTAACTTATTTGTAAAAGCCTTAAAAGCAATAGCTCCTTTATTGGTTTTTGTTTTGGTCATGGCATCCATTGCCAACCATAAGCAAAACGAGCAAACCTTTATCAAACCCGTGCTTGTGCTTTATTTGATGGGCACACTACTGGCCGCGCTCACCGCCGTGTTGGCAAGCTTTGCTTTTCCTACAAGCTTAAGCTTAGTGACTTCAGAAGTTAGCCAAGCTGCGCCGAAAGGTGTGTCGGAAGTCCTTACTACTTTGCTTTATAACATGGTAGATAATCCGGTAAATGCATTAGTAAATGGAAATTACATTGGTATTCTCACGTGGGCTGTAGGCCTAGGTTTAGGTCTACGTCATGCTAGCGAGGCAACGAAAGCGCTACTTCAAAATATGGCAGATAGCGTAACAACCGTGGTGGGTTTTGTTATTAAACTCGCGCCCTTCGGTATTTTCGGCTTGGTAGCTAATACCATTGCTACAACGGGCTTTGAAGCATTGCTTGGCTACTCTCATTTATTAACGGTACTGATTGGCGCAATGCTATTTATCGCACTTGTGACCAACCCCTTGTTAGTATTTCTGGCAACCAAAAAGAATCCCTATCCTTTGGTGTTCAAATGCCTGAAAGAAAGCGGTATTACGGCGTTTTTCACCCGTAGTTCGGCGGCGAATATTCCGGTAAACATGGCGCTGTGTAAACGCTTAAAGCTTGATGAAGACACCTATTCGGTATCTATTCCGTTAGGCGCCACGATTAATATGGCTGGGGCTGCAATCACAATAACCGTGTTGACGCTAGCTGCGGTTAATACCTTGGGAATTTCTGTAGATTTCCCTACTGCTGTATTGTTAAGCGTTATCGCTGCGGTATCAGCATGTGGAAGTTCAGGTGTTGCAGGTGGTTCGCTACTGCTTATTCCGCTTGCCTGTAGCCTGTTTAATATACCCAATGAAGTGGCTATGCAGGTGGTTGCAGTGGGCTTTATTGTTGGCGTACTGCAAGACTCTGCTGAAACAGCATTAAATAGCTCCACCGATGTCTTGTTTACCGCCGCTGCATGTGAAAGGGCAGGCGGCCAGTAAACATAAAAGCGTCAAACGTTAAAGCGTTAACTCGTTAAGTGTGCGAGCTTATTGCATCTACTGCTTCAAAAATTAGCCGTGCAGCCAGCTTTGCTGTGCGGCTATCAATATCATAATTGGGGTTCATTTCCGCAACGTCACACAGTCTCCATTGATACCCATAAGTACTTTGGTGCTGTGCTAAAAAGTGTAGCGTGTTGATAACAAGTGTGGGGGATATTCCCAATGCACTGGGCGCGCTAACGCCAGGTGCTTGTGCTGCTGGAAATGCATCTAAACATACAGTGACGTAAAGCTCATCGATGTCTTTTAGCATCGGAGATAGTAGCTCATCTATTCGCTGCATACACAGTGATTCATCATTTAACGCCACATCGGTTAAATAGCGCGTGTTGGACGTATTGGCAAAGTTAAACAGCGCTGGTGTATTGGCTGCTTTCGATACGCCCAAACAAGCGTAATGAAACGGTGTGTCGTGTAGCTGGCAGTGATCATACACTTGCCTGAACGGCGTACCTGAACTGGTGTTTGGTGAAGGCTTTCTTAAATCAAAATGGGCGTCGAAATTAATAATTCCAATGCGGGCGCTTTCGGGCTTAGCATTGAAAACCCCTTGATAGCTACCCCATGCAATTTCATGTCCCCCTCCCAGACCGATGACCAAACCATCATTTTGCTTGAGCGCATAGCAAATGGCGTCAGCATATTGGGTTTGTGCCTGGACTAAGTTCTCTTTAGCGGTAACATTCCCTAAATCAGCCAATGCTGCGCTTGGCCAGTGCCAGGGTAAGTTTGCCAGTGCCTGGCGAATAGCGTTTGGACCAGCCGCTGCACCTACGCGGCCTTTGTTAAATGCCACACCTAAATCACTTTCAAAACCAACAAGGGTAACGGCGTTGGCTAATGAATTATCTTCGCCCACTTCAAGTTCGTTAACTTTTTGATGCCAACGTAGGCCCTCAATGCCGTCTTCACTGTCTATTCTGCCTTGCCACTTAAACATGTTTACCTTCCTTAAACACCGCAATGGGGCGGTGGCCATTAATACAATAGGCGAGCTCTGCCGGCGTTTCGATATCCCACAGTGTTAAGTCAGCAAGCTTACCTGCTTCAATAACACCTCGGTCGTGCAGCCCAAGTGCGCTAGCCGCGTGTGCAGTGGCGCCGCGTAGCGCTTCTTCTGGCGTAAGTTGAAACAGCACACACCCCATATTTATCGCGGTAAGGATTGAGGCTAACGGCGAACTACCTGGATTAAAGTCAGTGGCTAAGGCCATGGGCACATTGTGCGCCCTTAGGGCGTCTACCGGCGGCTTTTGAACTTCACTCAAGTAATAAAAAGCGCCTGGTAAAAGCACGGCAACGGTGCCACTTTGGGCAAGTAAGGGAATATCGCTGTCAGCTAAATATTCGATGTGGTCTACCGATAGTGCGCCGTACTTAGCTGCTAGCACTGCGCCTTTGCTGTCGCTAAGCTGTTCTACATGAGCTTTAATGGGTAAACCGTGCTGCTGTGCGCAGCTAAACACCCGTTCTGTTTGTGAAGTTGAAAAACCGATAGTTTCACAAAATACATCAACGGCGTCAGCCAAGTTTTGCGAAGCAATGTGAGGAAGTGCCTCGTTGCAAATGAAATCGATATATCCTTCTGAGTCGTCAGCAAATTCATTGGGCAGGGCGTGAGCGCCTAAATAGGTAGTTTTAATACTCACAGGAAGATGCTGCTCAAGGGATTTAGCCACGCGTAACATGCGCACTTCAGTGTCTAAATCCAGCCCGTAACCTGATTTGACTTCAATGGTGGTAACACCTTCTTCGCACAGTCGCTTTGCGCGTTTTATCGCAGTGTGAAGCAGGGTGTTTTCGTCAGAGCGTCGAGTTTTTTCAACCGTCCCTTTAATACCACCGCCGCGCTGCGCAATGTCTACATAACTTGCGCCTTGCAATCGCATTTCGAATTCTTCGGCGCGATTGCCGCCATACACCAGATGCGTATGACAATCGATGAAGCCAGGCAATAGCCACGGGTGTTTGGGCGTTGAACCTTCATTTTGGGGAATTAGGGTAGTGGCATCTATTACGCTTTTGGCCTGCTCAAACACGTCGTCTAGTGAGTCATCGCAAGGAAGTAACGCAGCAATTTTGCCGTCTTTTATGGCAATGGCGTGTGGCGGTAATTCACCATAAGGCAACTCGTTGTCTTGCATAGACGCAATGCGAACATTGTAAATAAGCGTGTCGTACTGATAACCCATAACGTGCTCCACTCTAAGCCACCTCTTGTCTGGTTTTTTCGTCTAACTGGTCGTCTAGTTCTTTGTCTGGCTTTGTCCAAAATCTTTACTGAAACGCAGTGTAAATTTTGAGTTCAGTGTACTTGTGCATACTTGTATATACAAGTATGCTGTTAGCATATTATTAACAATTTAGTTGTGAATGGCCACGATATGCAACCTCGGTACAGAGTAATTAAGACAGCAATTTTGGATGCCATCGAAAGTGGTGAGATGAAGCCGGGTAGCCAAGTGCCTTCAGAAAACCAACTTGCCCAGCAGCACGGTGTAAGCCGAATGACTGCTAGAAGAGCGTTAAGTGAAATGGTGGACGAGGGCATTTTAATGCGCAGCCAGGGGATAGGCACGTTTGTGTCAGATAGTCGCCCTATGAGCTCAATGCTTGAGATCAAAAGCATTCGCGATGAAATAGAGCAGCGGGGGCATAGATACACTAACGAGATATTAGTGTTGGAAACCTCGCCAGCCAGTGATGCTATTGCTCAACGACTGGGTATCGATGTGGGAGAGCCAGTATTTCATAGCATTATCGTACACTGCGAGAACAATCTACCCGTGCAGTATGAAGATAGGTGGGTTAACCCAGCGTGGATTAACGACTATTTAGATAAAGATTTTAAAGCTCAAACTGCAAACTTTTATTTGAATCAGGTCGCGCCCCTTTCACAAGCCGACCATAGCGTAGAAGCTGTGATTGTTGAAAAAGATATTGCACAAGCACTATTGATTAAGCCTAAAGAGCCGTGCCTGAAGATTACTCGACGAACCTTCTCTCGAGTGCCCAGCGCAATAACCAGCGATGAGAGCAATATTGGCGAGCCCTCGACGGCGAATGCCCAGTTAGGGAACGGCTTAAAGGCTACGTCAGATACATCCGTGAATAATAGTCCAAAAGCGAGTTCAAGCGCAGTGGTTAGCCACGCGGTGCTGTATCACCCAGGCAGTCGATACCGCTTGGGAGGACACTTGGAGTTCTAAGTGTCATTGCGCCAAAGGCGCTAGCAACTCATTGCTTTCTAAAAAGATGACACTTCCTAATAAAAAACAAATCGGCAAACGTAAGAATATGCCTAGGAGAAGTTTATGAAACGCCTCGACCCTACAAGAGAAATACGTGCCCCAAGAGGCAGTACGCTAAATGCGAAGAGCTGGCAAACTGAAGCGCCGCTTCGCATGTTAATGAATAACCTGGATCCAGACGTTGCGGAGCATCCGCAAAATCTGGTGGTTTACGGCGGTATTGGGCGTGCGGCCCGTGACTGGGCGTCTTACGACAAAATTGTAGAAGTACTCAAGCGTTTAAATACTGATGAGACGTTGCTGGTTCAATCAGGCAAACCTGTTGGGGTATTTCCCACTCACGAAAATGCACCTCGTGTGTTAATTGCTAACTCTAACCTTGTACCGCATTGGGCAAACTGGGAGCACTTTAACGCTCTGGATAAAGAAGGTTTGATGATGTACGGGCAAATGACCGCAGGGTCATGGATATACATAGGCTCGCAAGGCATTGTCCAGGGGACTTATGAAACATTTGTGAGCGTGGCCAAAACGCATTTTGAAGGAAGCGCTGAAGGACGCTGGATTTTGACTGGTGGCTTGGGCGGTATGGGCGGAGCACAGCCTTTAGCTGCAACCATGGCTGGCTTTTCAATGGTAGCTGTGGAGGTAGATGAAACTCGCATAGATTTCAGAATTCGCACGGGCTATTTGGACAAAAAAGCGCAATCGTTAGAAGAAGCCATGCAACTACTTGAGGAAGCCAAAAAAGCTGGGAAGCCTGTATCAATTGGCCTATTAGGCAATGCTGCTGAAGTCTTTCCCGATATGCTAGCGAAAGGGATTATTCCCGACGTTGTGACCGACCAAACCAGTGCGCACGATCCGTTGAATGGCTATCTACCAGTGGGGTGGACGCTAGATCAAGCTGAGGCGCAGCGTAAAAAAGACGAAGCGGGTGTTGTGAAAAGTGCTAAACAGTCGATGGCGCTGCAAGTTAAAGCAATGCTTGGTTTCCAACAAGCTGGCGCTGCTACTCTTGATTATGGCAACAACATTAGACAAATGGCGCTAGAAGAGGGTATTGAGCATGCGTTCGATTTCCCAGGTTTCGTTCCTGCCTATATACGACCGCTTTTTTGTCAGGGCATAGGGCCTTTCAGATGGGCTGCGCTGTCAGGCGATCCGGAAGATATCTATAAAACGGACGCTAAAGTTAAAGAGCTTATACCCGACAACCCCCATCTACATAACTGGCTAGATATGGCCAAAGAACGCATTCAATTCCAAGGCCTGCCCGCGCGTATTTGCTGGGTGGGGCTGGGTGAAAGACAAAAGCTGGGGCTTGCCTTTAATGAAATGGTTCGCAGTGGCGAGCTAAGCGCGCCAGTTGTGATTGGGCGGGATCATCTCGACTCTGGTTCGGTAGCTTCACCCAATAGAGAAACCGAGGCCATGCTCGATGGTTCAGATGCCGTTTCGGACTGGCCGCTGCTGAACGCCCTATTAAATACAGCGGGTGGTGCAACCTGGGTAAGCCTTCATCATGGTGGCGGTGTAGGAATGGGTTTTAGCCAACACTCGGGTGTAGTGATTGTTTGTGACGGTACGGACGAAGCGGCTGAGCGTATTGCTCGGGTTCTTCATAACGACCCTGCCACGGGCGTAATGCGTCATGCAGATGCAGGCTACGACATTGCAAAAGACTGTGCTGCCAAGCACAGCTTGGATCTTCCCATGGTCAATAGCGTGGCTAATAACCAAATCCCCGATAGAACAGGCACTCATTCAAGCTCGAACAAAAGCTTTGGCGGGGAGAAATAGTCATGTCGCATTCGTCTTTTTTTACTGAAAACGGTGGTGTTAAGCAACTTAATCTTGTGCCAGGTACATTGACGTTAGATCAGTTACGTGAAGTACATCGAAGCCACGTTCATTTATCGTTAGATGAAAGCGCAGTACCCGCTATAAACGCCGCCGAGCAAGTGGTGCTTAACGTTATTAAAGAGAACCGTACTGTCTATGGCATCAATACCGGCTTTGGTTTGTTGGCTAATACCCGTATTAATGTTGATGAGTTAGAGCTATTACAGCGCAGTATTGTGTTATCGCACGCCGCCGGTACGGGCGACTTTATGCAAGAAGATACTGTGCGCCTGCTCATGCTGTTAAAAATTAACTCCTTGGCCCGTGGCTACTCTGGCATTCGCCTCAGCGTAATAGAAGCGCTCATTACCTTGTTTAATGCACAGGTTTATCCCGCCATTCCTGAAAAAGGCTCGGTAGGCGCCAGCGGCGACTTAGCGCCTTTAGCACACATGAGTGTGGTGCTGTTAGGGGAAGGGGAAGCGTTTTATAAAGGAGAGAGAATTAGTGCAGCCCAAGCCCTTGAAATTGCGGGTATGCAGCCAATTGCGCTGGCACCCAAAGAAGGCTTAGCACTGTTAAACGGCACGCAAGCCTCGACAGCGTTTGCACTTCAGGGGTTGTTTTATACTGAAAATGCGCTTCATAGTGCTATTGGTATTGGTGCGCTTACTGTTGAGGCCGCGTTAGGTTCCCGCGTGCCGTTCGACGCGCGGATCCACGAAGTGCGTGGCCACAAAAGCCAGAGCGATGTGGCGACTGCGTTTAGAACATTGCTAGACACCTCAGAGATTGGTCATTCACATCAACGGTGTGAAAAAGTACAAGACCCATACTCTCTGCGTTGCCAGCCACAGGTGATGGGAGCGTGTTTACAGCAAATGCGCTATGCCCAAGAGATTTTGGTGGTGGAAGCTAATGGGGTAAGCGACAACCCGTTGGTTTTTGTTGAAAATAATGATGACGCTGATACGCCAACTGGCGATATTCTATCTGGCGGAAACTTTCATGCGGAAACCGTGGCAATGGCGGCAGATATGCTGGCTATTGCACTATCTGAAATTGGCGCACTGTCGGAGCGCAGAATGTCGTTAATGATTGATACGCATTTAAGTGGTTTGCCACCGTTCCTGGTTGAAAATGGTGGGGTAAACTCGGGCTTCATGATTGCGCAGGTTACCTGTGCGGCGCTTGCTAGTGAAAACAAAACCCTGGCGCACCCCGCATCTATCGATTCGTTGCCTACGTCTGCGAACCAAGAAGACCACGTGTCTATGGCTACCTTCGCCGCGAGGCGTTTACGAGATATTTTCGATAACGTGGCAGGTATATTGGCCATTGAGTGGTTAGCGGCCTGCCAAGGGTTAGATTTCAGGAAGCCGTTTAAAACCAGCGAAAAGCTCCAAGTGTTGATGCAGCTACTAAGAGACCAAGTGCCGTTTTACGACAAAGACCGTTATTTTGCGCCAGACATTGAAAAGGCAAAGCAACTTATTAAGCAGCACGACCTTATGGATAAGACACAGTTAAACCTGTTAGGCTAAAATGATCACAGGCTCGGTATTTCGAGTAAACAAATAAAGATCATAAATAGAGTAGAGGTGGGAATGATATGAAAACAAATGGACGTTGGTTAAATTCATACGAGGCTCGTACTTCTATGAAAGGCACTTTTAAGAGCGGCTCTTTTGTGAAAAGCACTGTGTTGGGTTTGCTCGCCGCGTCGGTGTTTACGTTGGCAGGCTGTAGCGACAGCGAAGTGGGCGATGTGTCTCTTGGTCTTTTTACCACAAAAGACATTAAAATTGATGCGCTTCAAGACCCCATCGTGACAGGTGTAACCTGCCATATTTCAAGTATTGAAGCGAACCTTGATTTGTCGGACCCATCAGACAGTTCAATCGCGTGCAGACAAACCGGCCCTATTACGGCTGAGATGTTAAACGCCATTGATAAGTCAGATTCAGGTGAAGTAATTTTTAAAAAATCTAAGAGCGTGTTTTTCAAAAACATGAAGCTTCGAAGAATTTACGATGCCGACTCAAAAACGCTGATTTATTTGTCTTACAGCACCAAAGAGACATCTGGCAGCTATAAACATAGTTTGTCTACGGTACCACTGTGGGAAACGCTAGCGTTTAAAAAGCCCGCGTAGCGAAACGCATCAACTCAATATTAAAAACCCTCTTACATGAGGGCTTTTTTGATGCTAGCACCTTGTCTTTAAGCCATCTACGCGGTTGTAGAGTAGGCTATTAGCAATAGTCTAGAAAAAGCGTGTATAAACCAGCATGGCGTTAAGCGCGGTATCATCGTCTGTCAGCGGGCTATCGCTGATGCTATCGTCAAAGAAGGTGGCGCCAACTTCTAAACGGGTCATGCCGCCCAGAAACTGTCGGGTTGAGATGGCAACGCGTACTTCCGTATTGAGCGCGCTATCGCCGTTATATGCACTTCGAAATGCTGTGGCTTCTTCAGGGCGTACGCCGTAGTAATAGTCGACGTAATTGCTGTCTTGGTAGTTTACGCCTATAGACGGCTCGATCATGAAGTTATTTATTCTAAACCTTTTCCCGATACGGGCGGACGCTTGGTAGCCATCAAACTTACCAAGAATATCGGCATTGGTTGACAATGAATAAACCCAGCTACCCGTGTTGTAGTTAAGCCCAACTCCGGCCGCGTAGCTAAAATCTCTGTCGTCCATACCTGTAAATACGGCACTGTCATCTTCTTCATAACCTGCAAATATCGGGACAAGCTGAGCGTCAAGAGTAAAGCCACTTTCGCGAAAAAGTTCATAGCCAATAAATGGTCCGTAAACGCGTAACTTTTCACCGGTGTAGCCGATAATAGGAATAGGAACAACGCGATTATCAAAGTCGGTATATACATCTTGCGATGCTGCGACGCCAAAACCCCACATCCAACCCTGAGGCTGTTGAGCGCCAGCTTGTTGTGCAAAAGCAGGAGTAGAACTAACACCTACACAAGCCAGAGTTATTGCGCCAATAACGGTTTTTAAATTCATAGGTAAATTTCCTTTTTAATCAAGATACTGCTCTGCTGTGTTCTTCGATCATATTCGCTTGTGCCTATTGAGCTAAGCTGTACATTTTTGCAGCGGCTTCTGAGTGGGCAATTAACTATGCGGATTGGTATAAGGGCCTTCGGGTAACGTGAAAGGCTGCGTTACTGGCAAGAAAGCAAGTTATTCTGTGAAATCGGTGTGGTAAAGTGCATACAACAAGTTGTATTGAATAGTTTAGAGAAGCAGGTAACCCGTGAGTTACAAATATGTAGTGGGTATTGACGGTGGTGGCACCCGGTGCCGTGCATTGTTGCAAGATATTGATGGCAATACATTAGGTGAAGGGGCGGCAGGCCCTGCAAATATAATGACCAACCCCGAACAAGCAATGGGGTCGGTAATAGACGCAACGTTAGACGCAATAGAAAGTGCTGCGTTGCCGATTACATGCGAAGAAGTGTTGCTAGCTGCTGGATTGGCAGGGGCGAATATTCCGCAAGCGAAGCAGTCTTTTTTGGCGTTAGACAACCCATTTGTCGATACCGTGGTAATAAGTGATTTACACGCCGCTTGTTTGGGCGCGCACGATAATCAGTCTGGAGCCCTTATTATTTGCGGTACTGGTTCAGCGGCAACCCGTTACGACAAGGGTGTATTTACTGACAAAGGTGGTTACGGCCTGCAAGTTGGCGATGATGCAAGTGGTGCGTGGTTGGGCTTATCAGCTATAAAGCATGTACTGCTTTCTTATGACGGCGTAGAGCCCGTTAGTGAATTAAAGAAGCGAATTTGTGAGCACCTTAATTTAGCGTCACCTCAGCAATTAGTGACCTTGGTGGCAAATTACAACGCTGCAGATTTTGGTGATATTGCCCCAGTGGTTATACAGGCTTATCGAGACCAGTGTGCCGCCGCGACCTCTCTTATTCGAAAGGGAGCAAATTACCTCAATCAGTTGGGTGAAGCATTGATTAATCAGGCTTCTACATTGCCGCTATGTTTGGTTGGCGGTCTCGCTGATGTTTACACGCCTTTACTGTCGCCTTCTATCTCTTCTAATTTAACAGCGCCGCTAAAAAGTGCTGAATATGGCGCTATCAGCTTTGCCAAAAGAGTAAAAAGCGAATGAAAGAATCGATTACTGTCGAGCAGGTTTTAACGCCAAAAGGTTGGCTTGAAAACCAAACCATTACTGCTGATAGCGGCAAGATAGTCAGTATTAGCGATGCGACCTCAGCAGAGCTCAGTAGTATTTACAACGGAAAGCTCATTCCCGGTTATTTCGACACGCAAGTGAACGGCGGTGGTGGTGTGCTTTTTAACCATAGCCCTTCTGCCGCTATAGTAGAAACCATGGCGCTGGCTCATCTTCGTTTCGGCACAACGTCCATGTTGCCAACTATCATTACCGATAATGCTTCAACAATGGCTCAGGCGGCGGATGCCATTGCGGAAGTAATGGCGGGCGGCCCAGAGTGCATTAAAGCGTTAATAAAAGGGGTTCACTTTGAGGGGCCCTTTTTGAGCAAAGCAAAAAAGGGCGTGCACGAAGCACAATTTATAAGAATGCCTTCTGACGCAGAGCTTGCAACCTTATGTCGTAAAGATATTGGTAAAGTCTTACTTACTGTCGCACCAGAAACGGTGAGTACTAGCTTCATAAAAGAAATGGTTGCTGAAGGAGTTGTGGTTGCAATTGGGCACACCAATGCCAGCTATGAGCAAGTTCAGGCGGCTATCGACGCGGGAGCTACAGGCTTTACGCATTTGTACAACGCTATGTCTGCATTAACCTCCCGGGAGCCTGGTGCCGTTGGTGCCGCGTTGCTTAATGACACCGTATATTGTGGTTTTATTATCGATCATCACCACTTACACCGCAAAAGTGCTGAGTTGGCATTAAATGTGAAAACTGCCAACCGCGCCTTGTTGGTTACCGATGCCATGGCGCATGTGGGCAGTGATATTGAGCGTCTTCACTTTTTTAATACCGAGATCGTTAGGCATGGCGATAAACTGACTACGCCAGACGGCAAAACACTGGCTGGCTCGTGCTTAGATATGCATAGTGCAGTTTTGAATACGCACAATGATTGCGGTGTAACGTTAGAAGATGCGAGCAAAATGGCGAGTGCCACGCCGGCTCAATTTATGGGGCTAGAGAGTGACATAGGCAGCATTACCGAAGGTCAGCGCGCAGACTTTTTACTGCTTAATTCCGCCAATGCACTGACCCACGTTTTCAGTAATATGAGAATGGTCTTTTAGGTAGAAATTTAGTATTAACTTAAATGGCTTTGAAATAAGGAAGTGTTATGAAGTTTGTGACAAAGTTTACTGTTCTGTTAGCCGTATTAATGTTGGCTGCAGGGTGTGTTACGCAACGAGGTATGGATTCTGGCGAAAGCGTTCCTTCTCAACCTAATAGCGAGGAAGCCACGCCAACTGAAAGCACAGAGCAAGAAGATGTGGTGCAAGATGGCGACAGCGTAAATGATGGAACCACGAAAGGCGAATCGACTAAAGAGCCAGATAGCAAGCCAGTAGCGCCACCAAAACAAAAAGTTGGGGTATGGGTTAGCGCTAAAAAGTTTCCCACTCACACGCATATCGGTACCACTAAATTTAACAATTTTACGAAAGAATATAGCTACGACTGGCAATTGAACAACACGCTGTATAGCACATTCAAAAAAGCCATTGAGCAAAACAGTCGTTTCACTGCGGTGGATATCTCTTCTATGGTTGACGATGCAGGCGCCCTAGATTTTGTGATGGGTGAAGGAAATAACGGGGCGTTCAATGACAAACAAAACACGTTAAGAAAATCG